>JAEEGL014296709.1_pt1 | contig 25656 bp, 29 predicted proteins | sample 9134231 | NCBI WGS metagenome assembly JAEEGL01 (sample SAMN16246548, study PRJNA631951) | gut metagenome | biome: gut microbiome; feature: rumen; material: fiber-attached | host: Bos | place: Iran: Karaj | collected 2018-10
AAAAAGGGGCAAAAGTTTTTTCGCAATTAATCACCCCTAAGATTAGCAAGCTGGAAGAAGGACTAATGTAAAAAAGCGCGCCACCTGGCACCCGAAGCAACCAACTTGGCACCGCTCTCGTTTCTAACCGGTTTGTGACAGATTGTATAGTGTGAATTGTGGCCGGAAAGTGTTAGGCAAGTCTAACTCTGTTTATTTTCTACCCTACTCAATTAGTGCTACTTCCACCAGCAGAAATGATCAATTTGTTACCACCTCCGCGCCACCATCTAGCGCCATCAAAATACTCGGTGCTCCTGATAATTGAGTTGTTAAGATTACTGCCAATAGAGAGCCCTCTGCGAACATATGGTACAGTTGCACCATCCAGAATCTTAGGTAACTCGATAAAATACACATAATTGTAATACCACACAATTACCCCAGTATCAGCCGTGATATTAGTAATGAGATAATTTCCCGGACTAAAGCTATGCCAAGTTTCACCATCTCGGCTATAAAAGACATTCTTTTCGTTCTGATACGCCACAACAAAACACTCATCACGTTCCGACCAGACAATCTTACCGACACTCTCATCACTTAGCTCGTTACTAACTGATAAAGTAGCGATAGAATGATGTTCTCCAACTGACGTTGCACCTGGGGCAAAAGTGACGCAGTGACGGTTATAGACAATACCGCTACTTGTTTCTTTTTTGTAGCCAATAGCGCAGAATTTATTAAGTTTTGGAGAATAGGCAACACTTGTAAATTCATCTGTATCGGAAACATTGAAGAGTCTCTTTGAAGAGTTAGTATATATCCAGGGTGTGTTACAGTTTATAGGTGCATAATCAAGAATCATTCCATTGGTTCCCACAAAAACATAATGTTCTAAACCAAAGGCGACATCTGATGCTGAACCATATCCACTAATATACGAAAGGTACAGCATGCCCATCGGGGTTGGTGCTTCCTCATCACTACCAAGGTTTGTATAAAAACGAACGAGGCTATTATTCGCGCCTGAGCGGCTAGATACTATTACAATATTGTTAGCTTTTTTTAACATTAATGGGTGGCTGATACTCGAGAATATATCACGGCGTCCTGCTCCATTATATATCTGTTCACAGTTAAAATACCACGTTCCATTACTATTTACGGCAATTTTAACAAACATAGCCCTTTCACCACAAACAACATCAAAAATTGCAGCTGAGGAATGGATCGTGTTGGAAATATCAAAAATATCTACCGCTGCCCACCCTGCGACTCTCAGCTGATCAAGTAGAGCGTCCATAGCTGCGATGTGCCTATCCACATACTGCCTGGTGGCCACAGCCACCCCCGGGTCGACCGCTAAAGTCACGGCATTGGCACTGGATATAGTCATAGTTACAGTAAGTACCAAATCACCCACAGCGCCATTTCCCAGTAGCGGTTTCTCTATTTCCGGGGTAGCAGCGTAGCAAATAAGTGTATTGTTTGAGTAAATGCCAATTTCCCGCACAGTATAACCGCCGCTCGATGCCGGGACAACGCACTCTATAGCCACTTGGTTAGCAGCGCTATCCGGTACCGAAAGACGCGCCGGCGTGCCGGTGTAGCACGCATTTACCACATCGGTAGCACTGGCTGTCGGTGTAACAATCGAGCCATTGCCGTCACCCACTTTGAAGCTGTTAATGGGTAATGCCTGACTATTGGAAATAGCGGTGGAAAGGGCCTGACGGCCAGCGGTGGTAACAATAGTTTCGTAGCTCATAATAGCCTCCTTTATTATTGTTTTTTATATGTTTCCATAAACTTAACAAGCAGCGGGCAAAACTCAAAAAGAGCTCTTTCTGCCACAGTATGCTTGGGGTTATTAATGAAAAAAGGCTCAAAAATTATAGCTGGGTAAGGTGCCTGGGTAATTGCTGCAAAGTTTGGCCAATTTGGGTCTGGAATCTTAACCATTACCCACCTTTCTACTCCGGCATCTTTAATGAAATCAGCAAAATGTTCCTTTAGAGCTTCGGCAATCGGTGCGGCGCTTTCGCTATATAATAATAAGGAGTAGTTATCGGTTTTACCCGGCGGTACATTATTTATATGTAGTTCAATAGCAAACTCCACATTTTGCCTCTTAGCCTCGGCAATGCGGGCAAAAATTCCAGAAATATCAGTTCCTTGTCCATGTGGCTTGTCTATAATTACCGTATTACCACTTGGCTTTATTTGAAAGTTTAAATATTCACGGAAACTTTCTAATATTTGGCGTTCTGTTTTGCCGTCCCGCGTGCGAACAGCCCCCGGTTTTTCCGCTGTGTGACCGATAAGAATTGCTCTCTTTTGCATTTTATACTCCACTATCGCAATTAAATTGCAAGGTTAGGCCATATTCTGTGGCGGCGGCGGCTTTAATCGGAGCCTCTTCGCCATAGGTGACATGAAAGCGGGTCATTTTGCTGCGGGCCGGTTTATAGGTCAAAATCAGCTCATATATTTGCTTAATCAGCGTGCGTTCCGGTAGAGGTACTTTAAGGAAAAACTCGGCCCATTTGTCTGTATCCTCTGCTCTAAGGTTAAAAATCTCAGCCAGCGGTGCGCCGTAATCAGCCAGGATAGCTTTTAGACCGTTTACCCGTCCGCCAAGTTTAAACCAGCGAAAACACTCTTCTATCCGTGTCCGCCACTGGGTGTCAGAATCATAATAAGAGCGGGTAACACCACGGGCAGCGGCATAGTCTTCCAGCATAGAATAGTCGGCGGTGCGCACCACAAATTGGTCTCTTAGTGTCATTATGTCGTCTCTTGTATCATCGAGATGCCGCCCAATTCCGCGCAAAAGCGCCTGGATTGGTCCCGGTTTAAAAGCTGGCACCCAATGTAAAGAATCGATGTAATTCCAAAATCTTTCTGCCATGTTATGCCTCCGATACCTGAGTCATGGTGATGGTGAGAGAGCCCAAACTGGCTATGGAACTGGCCGAAATGGTTACATCACCGGACGGAGCACTCCAAATAATGCGCTTAACTCCGGTAATGTTTATAATTTTTGCTGAAATGCGGTCGCGGATAACGTCTTCACCGATGCCAAATCCTGTACCGCTGCCAGAGCTATAAAAACAGCTTCTTATAGCCGCTTCGGCTTTGGCCGATATTTCAGTGGAACTGCCGGTCAGGTATTCAATTTCCAAGGAAATATTTACTGTTACCGGAGTTACGGCAGCCACTTCCACGTCATCATTTATGACAATTTCATCGGCAATGGCCGCTTCTACGGCATTTAAGAGACTCTCGGTGGCAGTGCCGCTACTGCCTTGCACAATAATATCTATAGTGCCCTGGCCACGCGGGTGATTGTCCAGAATAGCCACATCGACTACGCCGGGAACGCTCATGGCGGCGGCTTTGTAGGCTGCGGCAACCACACCGGAACGAGCTTGCCAGGCCAGTTTATAGCGAGTTCTAAGAGCTTCGTCGCTCTCCTCATCGACAGCTTCTTTAGTTAGCCAGTCAGCGCTATTGGTAACCGACACTATATTATTAATGGGAGTAACAATTTCACAAATGGCTCCGGAAGTGGCGTTGGTTTTAGCGCCATATTCCTCGGAAATAACCGGAACTTGTACAGTGTTATTGCCGCTTTCGAGCACCGTTTCGGTGGTTACGGTATAGCGATATTGTTTGCCGTAAGCATCGGTGGCCGTGCGCACGGTTTTCCCGGCCGGAATGGTAATATTGCCGCTAAAATCCGGGTCGCGGGTAAAGGTAACCAGCCCCTCGGCACGGCTAGCGGCTTTGCGGCTAATATCCACATCGGCTGCCCAGCGGTCGAGCCATTCACCGGTGGCTGTCTGAACAGTGGCCTGTTTTTGCACAAAGGCCAAAAACTCATATAGCTGCCAGCTTGTCCAACTGTAAATCTCCAATAATCCGCGCACAATACCTCGGTTAAGGTTAAGGCGTGTGGGGAGATAACCGGCGGCCGCCAGTTCGTCCTGCACATCTTCAATATGCTCAAAAACTTCGCTTCTAATCTCATCGATTGTTTTGGTTAAATTAAGCATTTTCCACCACCCATTTAGCTATTTGTTTGTCAAAAGAAAGCACCAAATTGTAAGGGACATCATCATCTATAAAACGCCAACTAACGGTTATTATGGCTTTTTCCACCTCGTTATTCACCTCTGTTTTAACGCTGCCCAGCACAATGCGCGAGTCCAGTTCCAGGCGACGGGCGATTTCATTGGGCAGAGAGATTTTCATAAGTTCGTGCGCGTCTTCGTGAATAATTTCATAAAGGCGGCTGCCATATTCCGGGTCGTAAAAAAGGCTGCCAAGCGGAGTAATAAGGCGCAGAAAAACATCCTGCACCGCGGTATCTACCCCAGAAGTTAAAGCCAATTCCCCATTAGCCAAAACTTTGGCTTGCTGCTCATCATCTAAGGCTATGTCTTGTCCGAAAATAGTCATATTGCCACCGTAAAGCGTACACTCGCTAGGTGAATGTATTGGCTGGAAGAGCTGCCGGCATACATACTGCCATTAGAATTTATTTGTATCGCCGAAACAATGGTCTGACTGTTCGTTATTTCACACATCGGGAAATAAACAGTATAACCTGGCCTAAATCCCACAGGAAGTGTGGCAAAAACGGTACTGGTGGAAGTGGAACGATAAACAACGCCTTTTAATTCCACATTTTGTCCGTTTAACCGGTACATGGGCATTCTGGCTGTGCTTGCAGCGCTAAATCCAGTAGTTAGCGGCAAATTAGTCCACTCTGTCTCTCCATCATTGTAAGAATCATATATCGCCTGGGCAATGTTATTAGCCGCGGTTTCTCTGGTTTCCTGATCAATATTAAAAACGGCCAATAGTTTTTCTTTTAGTGTTGCTAAGTTAAAACCCATTATTTCCCCTCCTTACTTGGCTTTAACATTGGATGCTGCCACATCCTGCGCCTGATAATTGACGGTTAATGGGACAGTAGGCGCGCTTGTCGGTCCCATAGCACTTGGGTGTATATGAGCGCCAAACTCTGTTTTTAATTGAGTGAAAGCGTTTTGAATTGAGGTAAGTTCGTTTTTAACTTTTGTAGCCAAGGCCACGTATTCACTAGGATTTTCCTCGCCAAGTTGGATATTGTCGCTTTTAATAACAACTGTGCCATCGCTCTTAATTATTACAAAAGTGCCACCGTCCTCTTGCTGAATTAGAAACTCATCGGCATCGGCCTGCGGGGCTTTGTTGCCTTTCCATCTTATATTGGAAATGCGCGGGAAATTTGGGTCACCGTTGTAATATTCAATATCACAAAGAGTGTCTTTAGCCGGTAGGCAGACAATACCGCGATTAGCGCCGCCCCAAATTACCGGCAATTCTACTTTGGAGAGCAGCGGCTCGCTTTCGTCCTCCGAGTCGTCGTTTCTAAGCGGCTGCACATCGGCATAATAGCCGCCATCCTGGCAATAACTCTTGGTAATTTTGCCTTTTTTTACCACTTTGTAATAGTGCTTAACCTGCGGCATTAAGAGCTCTATAGCCCGCTTTAAAAGTGCGCCTAAATCCTGCATCAAAGCACCTCATAAGAAAGATAAGTGCGGGCGGTGCGCTCGCTTATGGCGTGATTCACCATGGAGACACGGCCAAACTCATCGATATTTTTGGCTTTGTCTATTACATGCACTTTATGCCCCAGCATAAGTCCGGGTGTAAGAGTAATAGCCAGCTGCTCATTCTCGCCAATAAGATAACGCTCGATGCTGTTCTCATCATCGATTGTCCAGGTTTTATCCAGCGTTTTATCGGTGAAATAGAGGCCGTCAGCACTGTGCCAGAGGCGGAATTTGCCAAGATCATGGCCATATTCGTTAAGACTGCCTACAATTTGCCAGAGGCATTCCCACACCGGCTTATTGCTAAAGGCGAGATGTTCAAAAGTTTCGTCGGGCAGGTCTATCTGCTTAGCGGAGAGCCCCGCTTCCTGAATGAGTTTATTCACTACACTTTTAGAAGACTCATCGGTGTAACTTTCGGTTATTACAGTGTTTAAGGCTTCTACCTCTGGGCCGAGAGCTACCACATTTAGCTCGTCATTATGCCAAAAATAGTGACTAAATACCCCATTCCACTTGGTTTCCTCCTCGCCGCGCAGGCCAAATGTAAGACTTATTTCCGGCTCTTTTTTCAGCTCGTTTAAAAGCTCCTCTGGCGGGTTTTTTAGTGCAAAAAGCAAGTCATTTAGCTGATCAAAATCGGCGCAAGTAGAGATAGAAGCGCGTTCTACCTTATAAGTACCAACGGTAATTTCACTAAAAACGGCTAAAAGTTCGTTAGTCATCTTAAGTCCACCATGATAGAGTTATTGGCATTAGGTTGCCCAGCTTTGCTTTGCGCTGCACCGCTGCCTCCTGCCCCTGTTTGCGCCACATTCTTTTCCAACTTGGTAACAGCCTGATAATACTCGGTAAAAGACAAGGTAGCCTGGATAATATCGCTCTGATTGGTTTCCGTAGAGTTAAGGTGGCTAAAAATCACCCGACGCACGCCACGGGCGGCCAAGTGGCGGTTATCGATGTCAAAAACCTTGGGGCTGGCCTTTTTATCCACTTCGCTAAAGATGCCATTTATCTCGGCCAGTTTGTCATAACAGCTCTGGCCTTCGTCATCGGTGGTGAGTTCCAGCGAAATGGTGACAGCCGCGTCTTCAAAACCGAGCGGCACTTTGCGGCTGCCGGAATTGGCGTTTTTTTGCTCATCAAAGCGGATGCCTTTGCCCACTTCGGTGGAGAGAAAATTGCCTGGTAAGGTATAATTTCCCAAAACCACTTGGCCGTCTTCAAAGCGTAAAAGGCTCATGCGTGACCTCCCTCAAGGCGATAGACCAGCCGCGAAAGTTCCTCGATAAATGAGGAGCCGTTTTGCACGGATGGCAGCTCTATTTTGCTGATATTTATGGTGTAATTACGGTTATTCTGTGGAACTTCCCGCTTTACCTGAGCAACCGGCATATTTTGCTCCGGAGCGGCAATTTCCAAAGATGCGCTGATAGTTTTAGCGAGATCCGGTGCTGCCAGTTCCACTCCATGTCCCAGAGTTTCCATGAGACGCTGGCCGGAAAGAGTAAGTGTCGAGAGCGGGCCGATTTTGGCATCGGAGAAAGGCAAATACTGGCGCACTTTAGAAAGAGCCCCGGAGACGGCCTCCACCGGGGCAAAGGCAGCCGCTTTTACCCCTTCGGCCAGAGTGAGCAAAAGTTTTTTCCCGCTCTCAAAGAGGTTTAAATTGTTAAACATATCGGTAAGTTGGCCAAAAATACCCTTAACAGTATCAAAAGCACCGGTAATGGCACCCGGAATAGTTTCGGTAAAAAAGATAAAGACTTGCCACTCAAAACCGGCGAGCCAGTCAGCGGCTTTTTTAAACCAGCTCAAAAGAGTGGTTATGGCCTTAATGGCGCTGGTAATCATGGTGACGCCATCCAGCATAACCGCCCCCATGATTTGTCCAAAAGAGCGCCATGAGTTGGCGCTGCCGCCGCTGGCCAGGCCTAAAAAGTTGGCAAATTGTCCAAAAAGTTCGCCGATTAGTGCACCGAGTGGGGCAAAAATCTCACCTAAAACGGTGAAAAGTTCACCCAGAGCACTTTTGAGCTCACCGAAAGTATGTTTAAAAGCCTCAAAAATACCGGCGGCAAATTGCTGCAAGCGGTAGAAAATTTTGGAAACGGTGGTGACGAGGCCCCAAAGTCCGGCCGCTTTTATCTCTTTGGCCAAAGTGGCATCTATAGCCCCGATACCGCCGCCGCCGATGGCGCTTACCACTAGGGCTTTTATGCCCTTAAAAGCCAGTTTTAGGCGGTTTACCAGGGCATCCATTTTGTCGCCAATGCCAAAGACATTAAACTTCCAGGCTATGGCAAAAGCAGCCACAGCGGCAATAACCAGAGCTACCGGGCCGGAAATCAGGCCGATAGCTGCGCCAAGTCCCTTAATACCCATAACGAGAACCGGTAAAAGCGTTTTAAGCGCAGCGAGTCCTTTGGCAAAAGCCACAAAGCCCACTACACCCACGGCAGCGGCGGCGGCCACTTGCACCAAAGAACTACCCAGCGGAGATTTGGCTAGAGAATCAAAGAATTGGGTAACGTGGGTCATGGTGTCTATCAAAAGACGCATAGTGGGCAAAAAGAGGGTGCCGATGGAAATTCTCAGCGACTCAAAAGCACTGGAGAGCCCTTTTAAAGCGCCAGACAAGGTAGCGGTTTGTTGCGTCTTGGCCACAGCCGCGCTGGCTCCGGCACTGTTTTGCAAAGTGTCAGTGAGTTCCCGCAATTTGGCTACTGCGTCGCCGCTGGTAAGGGCCAGCATGCCGCTCATGGCCTCTTCACCAAAGATGGCCTTCATATTGGCGGCTTTGGCTGTATCGGATAACGTGGCCATTTTGGCTGCCATATCGCCCAAAATAGCCGTAGGCGTGCGCATGGCCCCGGTAGAATCTTTAATGGATACCCCCAGCTCTTTGAGCGCGGTGGCACTACGGCCCACCGGCGCAGCCAGGCGGCCCAAAGCCGAGCGTAAAACCGTACCGGCCTGGCCGCCCTGAATACCCACATTGCCCAAAAGTCCGGCGAGTGCTGCCGTCTCTTCCAGCGATACACCGAGCCCACGGGCCACAGGAGCCACATATTTCATGGTTTCGCCCAGCATATCAATATTGGTATTGGCATTATTGGCGGCGCTGACGAGTACATCGCCAACCCGGCCCATTTCACTGGCCGCCAGGCCAAAACCCCTAAGAGTATTGGCTGCTACATCGGTGGCTCGGCCCAAATCGATACCGGCAGCGGCGGCCATATCCATCACGCCTGGCAGCGCGGCCAAGTTTTCCTGCACACTAAAGCCGGCCTGAGCCAACGCCTTTTGCGCACCGGCGGCCTGTGAAGCACTAAAAACAGTACTGGCACCTAGTTCTCTGGCCTGATTAGTTAGTTTTTCCAGCTCTTTACCGGTGGCTCCGGAAACGGCTCCGACACCGGCCATGGCCTGTTCAAAAGAGGCGGCGGTGGAAACGCAGCCACCGATGGCTCCGAGCAACACAGTGGAACCGGCAGCCAGGGCTTTCATATTTTGGGCTGTGCCGATGATTTTGCCCGAAAGTCCGCTGGCTGTTTTGCTGGCTGCGGCCAGGCTGCCCTCGATTTTACGCATGGGGCCGCTTATCTGGTCTATTAGGGAGAAGGTGGCAAATAGTTTGAAAACTTCCATGTTTAGCCTCTAATAAGTTAGCCTCTGATTTTGGCCAAAAACGCACCGATGCGCTCTTCTATCCACAAAGCTTTGGCCACTTGCCTTTGCCACTCCGTCACCTCTTCCGCCGGCCTTTCGTGCAGGTAAAAGCCAATGAGCGCCTCCGCCTGCTCAAAGGGCGAGAGTGCCTCTTTGGCTTTTTGAGTCAGTTTGGGTCAAAAAGCCCGCAGGCTTTCACCAACTGTCCGCCAATGGAAGTGGCAATAAGCGGGTATTTTTCGCTTTGCTGTAAAAAGCGTTCTTTGTCGTCCGGGTGAATAGTATCCAGGCAAATATCGCGGCTGGCCGAGGCCGGATTTTTGCTCGCTGCCGCCTGCATGCGCTTAATCATGGCCATGGTGGGGCGGGCAAAACGGTAAGAAACTTCCACCTCTTCTTTGGCCCAAATATCGGGAAAACTAAACGAAATTACTGCGTACTCTTCCATAACGCACCTCCTTAAATGACACCATAAACAAGGTGCTGATCTCTTTGGGTAAACTATGGGAAATATGGAAACTATTTTGCTGAGAGTGGGAAAAGTGAGGTTATACCGGCAGCGGAACTTTGGCCGGTTTGGCATTATAGACAATCGGTTTTAGAATCTTAAATTCCACCTTTTTGGCGCCGGCATTATCGCCACCCTGGCTGTTACTCACATCTATGGAGGTGATTTTCACCAGCGGCAATACATCGGTTACCGGGCTCTGACCGGTATTGGCATAGCACACGGTAATGGGAAACGGCAGATGGTCATAAATGGCCCCGCCGCCACTCGATTGCAGGTAAATGGAAAGGCGCTCAAACTCATCGGCATCGAGGCTCATGGAGCCGCTGCCCTCGTAATTGCCCCGCCCATAACCCCGCGGAATAGCCCCTTTGCCATAGCGCAGAGTTACCTCCTGGCTGTCTTTGTAGGCAATCTCGGTGATACCGATGGAAATGCCGGTGGGGAGAGCCACGGTAATGTCTTCCCAGTCAAACAATTTGCCATTAATACTCATTGCTTACTCCATGCGCGGGTCTTGTTTGGAGCCCGCATAAACGTATTTGCCATAAATCTTTATCTGGCGGATGATGGGAATACCGATTAGCGTAATTTCCACCGCCACGCCGTTATTCACAAAATCCTGTCCGGCGGGAATTTCCACCACATAGGCGGCAAGTTCTTTGGGAATAGCCTCCGTCATGGTACCAAGATTGTTTTCGATATTGGCCTTTAACATAGCGAGTCCGGCCGGATTGTCTTCGAGTGCCGGGTCACCAAGCTCATCATACATGCTGTTAAGGGCGGCCATTCTGGCCAGGCGCATAGCTTTGAAAACAACGCGCACCACTTCCTCATACTGGTAATCACTGGTGGCAGCGGCCAAAGTGCGGCTATCGCCCCAATAGCAGCCATCGAGACCAGGATAGACCTTGGCCGTCAAAAAGCCGGCACTTTCCAGTGTGCTCTGGATGGCGTCATTCCAACCGCTGGGCAGGCTGCCCTGGCTGATTGGCCCGTCTTTTACCCGCCCGGCGGCCCGCTGCACCGGGTTACTTAAAGTTCTCCCGGCTTGTAATCCGGCCCAGTTGCGAGTGGCACTACCTCCGTTTTTATCAGTAATTTTGCCAAATTGCGCACACACCTGAACGAAACGGGCAGCAATGCCGCTTCTGGCCGTGGTAAGGGAAGTTACCCAGGCGGAAAGGCCCTCGTTTTCTTCCGGCATCCGCGCTGCGCACTTAAAATAGACCGGCCGGTGCAGGTTCCACTGTTCCTCGGCTTTGGCTTGGCAGGCCGTCCAGGTAGTGGCATCGCTGGCCCCGGAAATTATAACAAATTCCACCTGATACTGTTCAAGTGCCGAGCTTATGGCAGCCATGTATTCATTAAGAATAATATTCCCGTGAGTATTGGTGAAAATCCAATAATCACCCTCGGCAGCTGTATTGGGTATGCTAAAGCTGCCTTTACCGCTGGTATTGGTAAAGTTTATGGTAGCGCTACTATTAGATACGCCGGAGGCACTTCCTGCTACTCCATCAGTCGTTAGTTTGAAGTAGGTCGTACTTCCATTAACTTCGGTGACTTCCAGCTTTATGGTAGTCACATCGGACAGCGCGTCGGCATTGGGAGTATAAGTCACTTCCAGTTCATTATTGCTGGCGCTCTGGTAAAAGTGGGCCGCCGTCTGGTGCAAAGGAACCGCAATCACCTTGGCATTTTGCCCGCCGGTGGCGAAAATATCATTCACCAAATCCACCAGTTCACCGCTGCCAAGGGTATCGGCTACGTCGCTTTTGGGCCCCAAAAGATAGGGTTCGCCGCTGTCGCCGCCGCTGGCCGCACCCACGGCCAAGCAGGCCCCTTCCATGCTACTGGGTGCCAGTCCGCTTACGCCATCGATCAGATATTCATAGACATTTCCCATGGTTACCCTCCTATAAGCCCGCGATGTTCGAGGGCGGAAAGATGCTGTAACAGCTCATTTTTGCTTACTTTTTCCTCTTCGCACTTCTTTTGCATGTGGCAGACTCCAGCGACCTGCCAGCTGGCCAGCCGCATTTCGCGAGCCCAATCACTAATTGCCCGAATCTCATCAAAATTTTCAGCAGGATGCCCATTATTTCCCGAAACCTGGCCATTTTCTGCCTCCTTTGGCTCCGCGATGTTTTCCACGGAGCTTTCTGCCTGCTTTGGCGCTTCTTTTTTCTTAGTCATTCTCTTCTCCTCTATTGGCTGAAATGTTAAAATTATTTATAAATTCAACTGGTTCAAGAGTAGTAAGCCGCCCGGTAAATTCCAGTTCCAAAGTTTCCCGGCGCTTCGGCAGCGGGTCTATCGGCGTTTCGCCAACCTTTGGCACTTCGTAACCGGCATGGCCGCCACTTTTAACCAGGATTTTTACCCAGTTACCCTGGTTGTCATTAAGCCCTCTGGGTAGTTTCTTAACCAGAGCCGGCACGGCCATGGTCAGAAAGCTCTCATCATCGCTAAAGAGTGTCACCGTCACTTTTTGAATGATTCTATAAATTTCGCGCTTTATAGAGCACTCATCCTGGCTAACGAGAAAGCCCAGCCGCCGTCCGCTGCGTTCGTAGGCACAGTTACCAAGAGAGACTTCGATGCGCGGCACCGGTAGAGTGATATTGTCCTTTTTGGCCGCAAACATTACCGGAATAGTGGCCGCTGCCGGGGTGGCAGTGCTGCTCTCATTCTGACTCTCAGCTCCGCTTTCAGCGGTGCTTTCGTGCGTAGCGGCGCTTTCCTGCTCGCTATTTTGAACAGCTTCGGTCGTCGGTATGGTGAGCCCGGCAGCGGCGGCAGCGCTGCTTATTACCTCTAAAACCAGCTCTCTCATGGTTTTGCCGCCTCCGCCATAATTTCCGCTATTTGCTCAAAAATACGCTCTTTATCTTTGACCGAGATGCCGATAAACGGGCGGGCGGGAATTTTCACCTTTCGGCGAAAAACGATCCTCCCGCCATCGGGGAAAGCCAAAGACTTGGCATTTTTAGGCGTAATCTCCCCGCCATATTGGTGAATAGCCGCATAAATGACATTGGTGCCGACATAGACATTTTGCTCGTCTTCCTGGTGATTTATGCTGTTTTTTAGCCGCGCGGTATCAACCAAAAGCGGGCTCTTGCCACGGGGCGAGGCCGGCCAGGCTTCGCCATCCGGCCCCACCTGTTCCTCAAAGCGCTCATGGGTACCGGTGACCAGCGTTTCACCGATAGCCGCTAAAAGCTCTCCCTGCTCACTCACTGCCGTTTCAATGCGGCCAATAGCCGCTTCCAGCATATTAAGATTGGTTTTAAAACCCACTCCGGCCATCAGTAACCCCGCATATCTATTGAAAATTCAGAATGAGCAAAAACAGCGCTGCCCGCCGAGCTGGCTTCCTCTGCCGGCGGCGGCAATGTCACTTTGCCACCAGGCTTCGCCAGCTCTTCCAGAAGTTCCAGGGCTTTTTGCCACTCCTTTTGCAGCGGTATCCACTGGTTGTCACTCTGGGCCTCGGTGTCCATAAGCGAGGTTAAAGCCCCCACAATGCGCCAGGCGGACAAAACGGAGCAGATATGAGCCACCAGGGCGGGGGTGGTACCAAACGGCACCACCCACCTTTTAGAGAGCCTTTCGTCTATCTCCGCCGACACATTTGCGATGGTTTCCTGGATGACGCCTGGTATCTTACTCTCTGCGGCTTCCAGAAATGGCTTATAAACGTATTTCTCTATCTGACCCTGTGAACTATACATCTTTCACCCGTTTGCCAAAATTTGGCCTATCAGCGTTCGTTTTTGCCCTATCCGTGCCATCAGGTGATAACCTGCGACAAGCAAAGGCTCTTGGAAGAGCGCACCGGGAGGGGTTTGCTGTTCCCGATGAGCCGATAGCCGCTGTCGTCTTCCAGTGGCTGCACGTGGACATGGAAAGGCAGCGCTTTCAGCCCGGCCGAGATGCTATCCAGGGCCAGATAAGTGACCGCGCCGGGGGCATCGGCAGCATAAGCCAGAAGCTGTTTGGCTCCGACTTTGTTAGTCCAGGTGCCGTTCGGCGCTTTGTAGCGCTCGCTCATATCCATAACCGCATAGCCGCCCACATAGATGGTTTTCTTGTCAATACGCACATTTAGCGGGCTGCCGGCCGTGCTCTGCCAGGCACCGGCAATAGAGAGTAGCTGGCCAAAGGCACTGGGCCCGGCCATGAAGGCCACTTCGCCGCCATAGCCCACTTTGTTAAGCTCCTCTTCCATGCCTTTCAGCACCGTATAGACGGTGGAGGCATCGGCACCCTGGGCGTCCCATTTGGTGCTGGCCGTGTAAGAGCCTATCTGGCCGAAATCCATTTCAAAAGTCTCGGTGGATCCGCCTTCCACCATGCTGGGCCAGGTGAGCTTGCCGGTGGTGGCTACTACCGAACACATGGCCTCGGTGGTGTCTCTGATAGCCTGTCTCAGCTGCTCCACTTTGCGATCCGTCCAGGCATTTAAGGCCGCTTTATCGCCAAAAATATCGCGCAGATCGTTCACTTCGGCGGCATCGACCACGATCTCCGGTTTCAGCGGCTTCGGGGCAAACATCATGGCCGAAACATCGCCGCTTTTCAGGCGGTAAGTGGCCCCGCTGCGGCGCACCAGCGGAATGGTGCCGGAGTAGTCCGAAAGTTCGGCAATGGCGATGGAAGAGCGCGGATGGGTGGGCCTTTTGGGGAAAAGCGTATCCATCATGGTGGTTTTCATGGCCGGAAGGCGGTCTAAAGAGGCGGCCACCTGTTCAGGATTAAAAAGACCTTGCAGATTGATTTTCATTGTCATTCTCCTTAGTTCACAAAGAGGCCAACACGGGCCAGTACATCTTTTTCACCGGCTTTTAAGGCCGTTTCGCTGCCGCCTACCTGCACTTTGCCGGGGGTGACCGCGCCAAAGACCAAAAAGTCCACAAATACGCTAGATTGCTCGCTGGTGGTGGTTATGTCTTCCAGTGCCACGCCCACAATGTTCACCGCGTCGCTGGCGGAAATATCCACATCGGCTGCCGGTGAGCCGCTCTGAGAGCGGGCAAAGCGCTTAATTTTGCCGTAAGAATCACGGGTTAGAAGGTCGCCCTCCTTAATGGTGCTGCTTACGGCCACGTTGCCCCGCCGGATGATGGGCGGAATCTCGCGGGTATAAATCTTTTCTCCGGAACTGCTAATGTTAGTGAGTCTGCCTTCGTTCATTTTTCCCTCCTTAGAGTTTCATGGTATCCATGGGTTTAACTGCATTTTCACCGGCTGCCGGTGCCGATAACTCGCTGAAAAGCCCCGCTTTTTCGCGCTTTTCCAGTGAGCGCCAGTAGTGCTCTTCAATAGAAAGGTTCTCTTTACCGGTGGGTGCCGAAAATTCCAAAGTGGCCGGGCAATTACCCATGGCAGCGGCGTAAGCCAAAACGTCTTCCAGCTCGCCGGGGGTGAGTTTGCCATCTTTAACCAGCGCTTCGGCGCGGGCCTTCCTCTGGGCCGTTTTCACTTCGCCCTTGTAAGCGGCAAATTCCTCTTCCACTTCCTTTTTCTCGGCAATGAGTGCTTCGCACTGGGCTTTTACCTCGGCGAGCTCTTTTTTCAGTGCCTCGATTTGTGCTTGTAACTCCTCGATATTCATCTCTATTCCTCCGTTCTGCCCAGTGGCAGAATTTTCCAAAGCGCCATCGCTGAACTGGAAGGCGCACGTTTCCTTTAAAGCGCCAAACTTAATGGGGCCGAGGCCGGGAATGGCCGGGTTGGCGGCACCCAGGAAGCCCACGTGGCGCAGAATTTTGTTCTTTAAGTCTAGTGACATACTCTTGAATTTATAAGCCTTTTGCCGGAGCATCTCCAAAAGCTCCTCGGCCAAATCCTCATAGCGGGCCTGCAAAAGCTCACCCTCGCGCCGGAGCTCGGCCACCCAGCCATAAGCCGGAGAATCGGTCTTAGGGTGGCCCAGGCAAACCGGCACGGTGCCAGGCTCAAAATTCTTAACAATCTCGTCAAAATCCGCTTCGGTGAAGCGGTGCCAGTTACCGCTGGAATCCTGCCAGCGGCCGGTGCGGGCGATGGTGTCCCAACTCATTTTTGTGCCTCCCTTTGCGCTATGTGCCACCTGGCTTTTAAAGCCATTCTTTTAATGTCTTTGAGATCTTTATTCATGCGGTTACACCAGCTGTTTATTGTTTTTAAATCGGCGTTTTCCAGATCTACCTGTTTACGCATTTCATTAAGGCGCACGCTCATGCAGGTATGCAAAGACCATAGAATGGCACTATAAGGGTTGCTTATAAGTTTCTCCGCAGTGCTGTATCCTTGGGTGCCAACTCGGTTGCTTTGTGAACTCGTTTTGATTTTCTCTTTCTTTTTCATAGGTTGCAAATCTCTTAAAAAATTCCTTTACAAAGTTTCAAAAACTCGTAGCCTTAAAAGCATGGTGTCTTGGCGGAGTTTGCCGCATACGGGCGAACCCTGCTTGACAGGGGCAATGCCGGACACAGACCAGACATGCGGCTAAGGCTGGCTCTTCTTTTTCAACTTTCCAGATTCCCATAAAAGTATTTCCTTTCTATGTTTATCATCGAGTTTGTTGCTTCTTACAGGGTGTGCCGAGCTGGAAAGATAAGGCGCTTTGTGATGCAGCATAGTAAAAGCAATAACACACGAATGAATCTTTTGATCGTTTGGCATTCTATAAACGCTAACCATTTCGATAGCTTCGCGGCCAAGGTGATCCAAAGTCAGCCAAATTTCATCCGGGTTTCTTATACATTCCGCCAAGATACGCATAAACTTACCGCGTTCGCCTTTATCGACTTTGGAAGTATCGAGGACATGATCTCTTAAAAGATTTACATCGAGCTGCACCGGGAAGTTTATATGCGGTATCATAATTACCGATTTTTTATCCTCATCCTGCCCCAATACCTTGAAGAAAATTTCCCTATAGGTCTTTTCTTTCTCGGATTGTGGCATATCATTAGGCAGACTTATGAGTTTACGAACAGGTAAGTTTCTAATAGATTCCGGTTCAATATCTTTTAGCTCTATTTTACCGTTTTCATTTATAAAATCTACTTTTGCCTTTTGAGCTAACCCAGCCATCCAGTCTTTTGCCGGATTATTGGAAAAGGCTTCGTTTATCGGCTTAGGCTCGTCACCCTCCGGCGTGCGGTTTATTTCATAACCCGCCTTTTGAGCCTCACTTTCGCTAACCGAAACAACTGCGCAGCGGCAATTAAAACCATTCGGCGGGTAGTTTACGTCCCAAAATGGATCGTCAGCGGGGTAAATCACCTTATCAAGAGCAGCATGTTCCGGCCTTGTCCGGCCATCATGAATGGCCACATAACGCCAATAAGGCCGCGTTTTCTTTGCTGATTGCATTTGTTTATAGCGGCCTGCCTGATAGGCGCTTTGAATATTGGTATTGAAAACCGTTCTAAGGTGCCAGTCTTCTAATTTGTTTGCTTCAATAATATCATTAAGTTGTATTTTAAAATCTTTAAAAGTGAGGCCATGCTCGATGCTGTAACCAAGAGCATCTTTTACCCTTACCACCTCTTCAAACTTTTTGAGCCTAGCAGCGGTAAAAGCGCGTGATTCTGCGTTCTTATCAAAAGTATTAAAGATTTTTATCATGCTCTTGTCGCTAACTGGCACTTTTTGCAGCCAAAAATCGAGAGCATCACGGGGTTTTAATGAAAGGTTTAGATTTTCAACTGGTTTGCCAACATAACCGGCCAGTGAAGCATTAAGAGTTCCATTCTGTAAAGCAACCGCCATTGCATGAGCGGCTTTGTCGTCTTCCAGAATTTTATTAAGGTTTATTTGCGCCTCATTCTCATCTTTGGCGTTTGAAATAGCCTCTTTTATGGCGTCCAGAATAGGGTCATTGGTTTTGAAAAACTCCGGCATGAGTTTTTCAGCTGCTTCGTCTATTTCCTCTTGTATTTTCAAAAAGTTTTCCAGCTCTTTGTCCTGCTTGCTCACGGCAAAAGAGCTCGCCTCTTTAGCCGCAAAGCCCGGCTGGGCCGCCTCCGGCTCCACCACCTCAAAATGCTCTGCCGGTATCTGGTAAGTGGCTTCATAGTAGCTCTTATTGAAGCGCACACCCATGGCATAGAGCTCTTTATCCAGTTTCACCCGCTCTTCCAGGTCTTTGTCTTCGATGTAAGAAAAAACCGGGGCCAGGCAGGCAGGAGAGTTTAACTTATTGTAAATCCAGGCAAGTTCATTAAAGGCGGTGGTAACTAAGTGGCGGTCACCGGCCGCCGTCTCTTCGGCCACATCAAGGTGAGTTTTGGCCGCAGCGTAAGAGCCGGTAGCCCCCACTTCGGCGGTTAAAGTCTGCCCCATGAGCACTTTGGAAATAGCCGCATCCCAGCGAGCGAGGAAGTTTTCGTGCAGGTGGGTATCGCTGCCCGGCTGCACAATTTCCACCGAGGAGCCGTGCGGAATAACCGCCGCCGCATCGCTCACCATGCGCCGCAAATCGGCGGCCATTTTGCTCTTGTCCGGCTCGGTGGCCCCCGGCGCGGCGGTGCCGATGGGCCAGGGTATGCCGTACTTTTCCACAAATTTTACATAAAACTGGATGCCGCCGCGCTTAAAAGCCACTGGCCAATAGCAACGGCTAAGCAGGCGCAGGCCGTAAGGATTTTCATAGGTTGGAAAGTGGCGGGTAACTATGCACTTGCCCTCCGGCACCGGCTGATAGAGGCCGCCACGGCTTCTAAAGGTAAGCTGCCCTTTGTCATCAAAGGCAAACCAGTGCCAGGGTTTGTCGGAAAGCCCGGCAATGTGCCACCAACCGTCCCGCGCTTCCCACTTTACCTCCAAAACGGAGTAGCCAAAGAATGGAGCGTTTAAAATGGTGGAAATGCAGTCGTACATAACTGTATTTTCCAGGTCTTCAATGAGCTTTTTTACTGTATTTTCACTGGCTTTCAGCGAAAACTCATCACACTTGGGGTTGGGGCGGATTTCATAGCGTTGGTTATTCAAAACGCGGCTTTTGCGGCTGGCAATCGCCATGGTCACCTGGTCATCGGCCAGCAAATTGTTTAAAAGTTCGGCTTCATTGCCTAGTTTCCGCAAAACCGGGTCGGGGTCGGGCAGGTAGCCCAAAAAAGCACTTGGGCTATAACCAAAGGCATTTTCCCAGGTGGCAAATTCGTTTTGTAATGAGGTGGTGTCCATAAAAACCTCCGCTAAAAACTACCTTGGCAAATGTTTTGGTACTTTTGGCTAAACTATGGGAAATATGGAAACTATTTTGACTATTTCGCCCTCTGCCTCGCCCCATGGGAGAGGAAGGGGGAGATGTCAGCGAAGCTGACAGTGGGGAAAGGTGAGGTCAAAATCCGGCAAGTATTTGCGCTGCGGTGCTTTCACCGGCGGTGACAAGGCTCCACGGCTCGTTATCGCCCAGTTTGTAATGGGCCCAGATGGCCATATCGAGAGCCACCGCCGCATCGCCGTGGCGGCTGCCTTCGCCCTCCTGGCGCCGGGCCCCGATTTGCGGAATACCGTTAGTAACACTCACGGCGCGAAGGTCGCCCAATATCTCATTATCTTTGGGAATTTCCAAAGTTTTATCCTCAAAGGCGGCCTTTAGCCTGGGCATACTTTCGCGGTAAAAAGCCTGGCTAATCATCACTTCCAGCACAAAAGCGGCGCCAAAGCGCACGCGGGCAAACTCGGCCAGAGCTTGGCCGTTACCCCGGGCATCGAGCGCCATGCCGCTGAATCTTTCGAGGCTTTCGGTAATAAAGCCCAGTATTTGCTCCTGTGCTCTATAGGGCATATTGCGCAGCTCTATGACCAGCGGAGTGCTTAAAGTGAGGTCTTTATTCTCCAAGAGCAGCCAAAAGACGGAGAGATCGACGCTGCGGCCAAAGTCCACACCGATAAAGGTGCGAAATTTGGCAGGAATTTGCCGCAAAATTGGCTCCACCTGGGTTTCCAGCCAGCCCTGAACATAGCCCGCTGCGGCGTCATGCGGCCAGTCCAGTAGCGCCGCCGGCGCGGTAAAGCGCAGCACTTCGCCCGCTTTGGCACAGGGTGCGGTAAGTGCCATGGGCAGATAAGCCCCGCCGCCGCGCCGGGGCACGCAGTTAAGCTCTTCGTCCAGATTATGGCGGTAAATGTGCCGAATATCATCGCGGAAAGCAGCCTCGGCCTCCGGGCTCCAAGTCTGCCCGCTGGTAGCGCAGATTTTCTTATAAAGCCCCTGTGTTAGCGCCTCATCAAAGGTGATTCTGTGCAGCGAATAATCGGCCCGCCCGGCCAGAATATCCTGGCAAAGCAGGTTAAAAGGGTTATCCTCGCCGTTGTGGGTGGAGATAATGCCCACATCGCCGCCCCAAATAATGAGCGCCAGCGCGGCTTTCAAAAGCTCATCGAGATCATCGACGAAGGCCGCCTCATCTATCCGCACGCAGCCCTTTTTCGAGCGCAGCACCCGTGGTTCGCTGGGCATGCCCACCACTTCGCAGCCGGTGGCAAAGCGCACCCGATAAATGGTCATATCATGCTCATCTAAGAGGATATTTTCCTCCTCCATCTCGCTGGCGAGTAGCGAGAGCTTTTTGGCCCAATAGGTGACATCGGAGATATATTGCCGCGTCATGTCCTTATTGTATGAAATGTAATAAGTATTTTGCGGCCTTACCTTACGGCTGGCCTTTAAAGCGGCATCCAGGGCATCGCACCAGGAAAGACCGATGCGGCGGCCCTTTTCGGCCACTTTGACCTTGGAAGTGTCGTTTATCCAGTCGGCCTGATAGGGCAGCAAAATGGCATCTATGCTCTTCATGCGCTTATGCTCCGCCTAAAATAGCCCGGATTTTGGCCTCCGTCTCAGCGCTAAAGCCGCGCTCCGTGTTTTCGGCCTCTTCTTTGCTTAATTCCTGGCGCATGGTGCTGATAACTATCATGCTTTCGCGGATTTCCTTAATGCGCTTTAAATCCAGTTGTTCAGGATTACTTAACAACTGATCCAAAGCCCTGGCCACTGCGGTTTCCAGAGCGTTTATGGCCTCTTCCGGCGTCATCGGTGCCGATGGCTTTTTGCTCTGGGTGAGCCGCTCGCTTTCCTGGGCGGCTTTAGCCTGGGCCAGCGCCAGCTGTTCAAGGCTGGTAACGGCAAAAGCCGCCTGTGGCGTGCCGTCTTCCAGTAGTTTTTGCAGCATGGTAGAGCGGGCCAGCACAGTATTGGCCCGAATATCCATCTCAGCTTTGGCTATTTCAGTCTTCTTTTTCTGCCAGTCATAGCGATCGGCCCAGCGCTTTAGAGTACTGGGCGAAACACCGGTAATTTTAGCCACTTCGCTAAAAGTTTTGCGGCTTACACAGTAGAGGTCCTGGGCCTCAAAAATTATCGCGCTGTCGTACTCCCGCGGAGGTCGTTTTTTATTAGCCATTTTCCCTCCTACTCACGATGCCTTTTCAGGTCTAAAACGTGTTCTACATCGGCAGCCAGCCGCTCCATGCTGCGCGTATTGGCCACCACAATATCCCTAAATCCCTCGGCCAGTTGGTGAACGCTTTTCACCAGGGCCGATTGCTCATTGTAAAAGCCCATAAATTTGCTTTGCGCTTCCTGGTAGCGCTCTAAAATCATGTCGGTGCGCTCGCGGTTCTTTTCCACCAATGCGCTGGTATTTTCCCGATATTGCTCAAAAAGTTTGCCAGTATCCTCGCGGTAAATTTCCAAGAGGCGTTGCTGCCGGTTGCTATTGGCAATGGCGAGGAGCATTACCACCACGGTGGTGATAACCGGCCCGGCAAAAATCACCGTCACAAAGCCGCCGGGGCCCAAAGTTTCTATCATTTTTGTTACCGCCGATAAGGCGGCCACAGCCTCAGGGTTCATCGCTTCCTCCATCGCTGACTTCATGGCAGCCAAGGGCCATTTCCAGCCGGTCGCTGTAATTTTTCAGGGTGATTAGATTGAAAAGCAGCCGTTCCACATTGTCCCGGCTGCCAAAATGTTCGCTGCTATCGAGAGCCAAAAGGCGCGGCTTGGGCGGGCAAACGGCGCATACCTCTGGCCTTTGCGCGGCATTACAGGCCGAAAAGCTCATTGCAATAAGCGCAGACATCACGGCTCGCTTTCTCATCTATCACCTCTAACTCACTGATTTTTTGTGGTTTGCTATCTTTAAGAATGGCTCTGGCCTCTTGGTAATTTAAGAGCTGCTCTTCGTAAGAAAGAGCCATGTTTTGTGAAAATTCTCTGGTACTGGCCAGGCTCTTTGAAAGCTCGGTTATGGTCTTTTCGCGACTGGCGGCTATGCTCCGGCACTTTTCCAGCTTTTTAGCGTAAACGCCGGTAATAATGGAGAAAACAAGCGCCGTTAAAAGGCTTAAAGTGATGATGGAAATTCTGATAGTCTGGGCCACTTGCATTTTTCCCTCCAAGAGCCGTCCTATGGCGATTATGGAGGTTTTTTAGGCTAAGCTGGGGAAACTATGGGAAATATGGAAGGTTTTTAAGTAAGACGTCTAATTTAAAGAGTTCTGCCTAACCAAACCACTTTGCCAATTATATCGAAATATTCTGTGTTACTAAGGTCAAACTGTAATTGGTCATAGAGTTTGTTGTCACACGAAAGCACAGCAATCGCTTGACGTAATACAGCTACTCTTCTTATTACAAAATTCTCATTGATTTTGAGCAGATATATCGAATCAATTTTCATTTGAGTAGCCGAGGTATCTATAAGAACTATGTCAGATGGCATGATTGTCGGTGCCATACTGTCACTATCTACACGAAAGTATTTTAGCAATTCAAAGTTGCGTTTATTGCTTCTAAGTAAGTTTAAATCAAAGCGCAGAGGAAGTTGGTCATTCAATATTCCTTGAATTTCTATTGAATTTTTTAAATTGGAATTTGCATCGCCATACTGATTAGCAAACATTTCACCTTCACCAGACAGAAGCCAATCTAATGAAACGTTAAATGCCTGTGATATTTGTGGATAAACTCTTGTCGGCTGCGTCTTTCCTGATTCCCAATTTGAGACAGTTGCCGAAGGGTTGGTTCCGGTAAACCCTAATCTTTGTGCGAACTCTTCCTGTGTCAAACCAAGAGTTTTCCTTAATAATTTAATTCGTTCAATAGAATCTTTAACCATTTTTAAATCCTATATTGACAAAATTAAATTTTACGTTTAATTTTGTTTAGCCTTCATAAAGAAGGCCACCCAGTGAAAGGGTACACCATGGAAACGCAAATTGCAAAAAGTGATACCAAAATAGAGTTACTGGCCCCCGGAGTATTGCCGCTTTCGCCGGCCGATGTGCATAAAGCGCGCCTGCGTTTCAAAATTCTGGAAGCCTGGAAAGAGGCCGTTAAAGGGGCCGAAAAGATCAAACTGGCTACTGAGAATTTTGTGGCTGCCTGCAATAGTGGCCTCATTTTGCGCGAGTTGCAGCCGCTTACTCTTTCCAGCCGCAGCCTTTTCCGCTGGGACTCCATGCTGGGCGGCTCAAAGGATTATACCCTGCTGGCCGACCGGCGCGGCCTCTGGGCCAAAGGCGGCAAGCCCGGCACTCATTTTGACCCGGCGCTGGAAGGGCTTTTATTGCAGCTCTGGCTTAATCCGCGCCAGCCAAGTTTCCGCACCGTTTATGAAATAGCCGCCCAAAGTTACGAGGGCGAAATGCCGAGCTATGACTCGGTGCGCCGCTTTTTGCGGCAATACGAAGCCAAGCACAATCACATTGTGGTGGCCTGTCGGGAATCGGAAAAGGCCTGTAAAGACAAGTGCCTACCTTATATCACCCGCGACCCGGATATTTTGGAAGTGGGCGATTGCTTATTCTGCGATGGCCACACTTTTAACTTCTTTGCCCGCCATCCGGTGACCGGCCGCGAGTTCCGGCCCACGCTTATTTTGTGGTTTGACTGGAAGAGTCGCATGCCGGTGGGCTGGGAAGTAATGCCCAGCGAAAACACCATCGCTATCAGCTCGGCGCTGCACATGGCCATTAAGGTACTGGGTAAGCTGCCGCGCATGGTCTATCTCGATAACGGCAAAGCCTTTCGGAGCAAATATTTTAACGCTGCGGCTGATTTTGACGAGCTCTCCGGCCTCTATCAGCGCCTGGGCATCGGCGTGCAGTTTGCCAAACCTTACAATGCCCGGGCCAAGCCGGTGGAGCGCTTTTTTAACACTCTCCATGGCCAGTTTGAGCGGCGGATGCCCACCTATTGCGGCGCCGGGCCGGAATCACGCCCGGCCTATCTGCGCCGCAATGAAAAAGCCCATGAGCTGGCTTATGCCAAGGTCAAAGAATTGCCCAGCCTGAGCGACTGCATGGAGCTCTTTGCAGGTTATGTAAAAGAATACGGCGAGTTGGAGCATGTGGAAGGCGGCATCAGCCGGGGGCAGATGCTGATAAACGGCCGCGGCCAGGGCGTGGATATGAGCGCGCTCGATTATGAGTTTTTATTCACCAATGTGGTGAAACCTATCCGCTGCGGGGTCACTATTGCCGGAGTGCGTTTCGAGAGCGATCAGCTCCTCGGCCTGACCGACAGAGTGCAGGTGAAATATAGCTGGGCCGATATGAGCCGCGTCTATCTCTATGACCTGGAAGGGCGGAAACTTGGCGAAGCCTACCCAGCCGTGGCCATAAATCCGCTCATTAAAGGCTTTGGCGATCAGGGCGATCTTTTGGCTCTGCGCGAGCGGCAAAAACAGATAGCCCACCTCAAAAAAGCCACCGACAAAGCCGCCAAAGAACTCACTACCCTGAACGGCGAGAGCCCGCTTTTAACCGGCAGTGACAAGCTGCGTCTCCTCCCGGCACCGGAAGTAGCCACCCCGGAAGTGGAAGTCAGCGCCGCTCCGGCAGCGGCGGCACCGGAACCCAAACAGACAGCGGCTCAGGCCGTTTGGGAGGCCCACATTGCCCAGGCAGCCGAGCGCATCCGCCCCGATTTTTTTGCCAGCCAGAGAGAAAAATACGAGTGGCTTTTTGAGGCCATTCATAAGGAGGGAAGCCATGTAAATAGCGAAGACCAAAAGTTTATGGAAGCCTACGAACAAACAGAAGAGTACATGGCCGACGCGGATTACTTTGCTCAGAAGCTCCGCGTTTACGCCATGTACCAACTAACACAAAACCAAGTGGAGAATTTAGCATGAAAGAGACTTTACCGCAAATTTTTTGCAAAGAGTTTGAGGGCAAAAAGCTCACCACCATCATGTACAAAGGGCAGCCGGTGTGGCTGGCCGGGGAAGTGAGCCTGGCGCTGGGGTATGACAATTCATACAAGTTAGCAAATAAAATTAGCCAGCGTTGGGCAGATGAGTTTATCGAGGGAAAAGATTTTATCCGGCTTTTAGGTGAGGATTATAACAATTTCAGCATGTTAGGGGTTTTAACCCAAAATGGGTCAAAACCTCTTGGCGGCCGTCCTAGTGCCTTTTTACTCACCGAAACCGGCCTGAATCTGGCCCTTATGAAAACGCGCAACCCGGCCGGGGTGCGTCTGCGCCGCTTTTTGGCCGATGAGGTGCTGCCGGCTCTTACCCACCATGGCAGCTTTAGCCTGAAACAAAGCCCGCGCAAAAAGCCGGCCGATGAGCTGAAAGAACTGGCCGACCAGCTGGAAAAAAGCGGCCAGCTCAGCGAAAAACAGCTCTCAAACCTGCGCATCACCGCCAGCGAGATTGCCAGCGGAGCCGATTTAACCGCCCAAAGTCCCGTGCTCACCGCTAACGAAATGGCCGCCGAGCTGGGTGTGGGCCTTTTAGCCATCCACCGTGCCATAAACCTTTTAGAACTTTATATCCGCTACCCCGATTTGGTGAAGTTTGCCGCCGATGAGGCTCTCTATAGCCCCTATGCCGTGCGAAAAGTGGCCGCCGTGGTGAAAGG
>JAEEGL010950886.1_pt1 | contig 25655 bp, 22 predicted proteins | sample 9134231 | NCBI WGS metagenome assembly JAEEGL01 (sample SAMN16246548, study PRJNA631951) | gut metagenome | biome: gut microbiome; feature: rumen; material: fiber-attached | host: Bos | place: Iran: Karaj | collected 2018-10
CGCAAGATAGTTATCCTCGACGGCAACGTCAAACCGTGGACAGACGAGGAAGGAATTACGTATATAGGAGTCATACCATTTTTGTTGGGAGAACAGGAGGTGATAGATGAATAATCATCGCGTGATAGGTATCGGAGAAACTGTATTTGACATTCTCTTCAAGGAGGACCAGCCGCAAAAGGCTGTGCCGGGAGGGTCGACGTTCAACAGCATCGTCTCGCTGGGACGCGCAGGCGTAAACTGCGCTATGGTGACGGAGGTGGGTGGCGACCACATCGGCGACTTGATATGTCGCTTCCTGCACGAGAACGGTGTCTCAACGGAATATGTCTGCCGCCACGAGCAAGTGAAGTCGCATATTTCGCTGGCATTTCTGGACGAGAACAACGACGCGCAGTATATATTTTATAAGGACCACGCGTCGGTATCGCTGGACGGGCTGTTGCCCGTGTTCACCAAGGACGACGTGGTACTCTTTGGCTCATTCTTCGCTATCAATCCCGTGATACGGCCAGTGGTGGGCAAGCTGCTTCGCGAGGCCAGTGAGGCTGGCGCCTGGCTCTATTACGACATTAACTTCCGCAAAAACCACATCGACGAACTTCCGCAGGTAATGCCCAATATCGAGGAGAATATGCGGCTGGCCGACGTGGTGCGTGGCTCGACGGAGGATTTCGGCAACCTCTTCGGCCTCCACGACGGTGATGCTATCTACGAAAAAGTGCGAGACCTTTGCAGCACCCTGATCCTCACCGACGGCGCGCGTCCGATACGTCTCTATACGCCCGACGGTTGCGAGAGCTATCCCGTGGAGCCTATCGAGACCGTCAGCACCGTCGGCGCCGGCGACAACTTCAACGCGGGATATATCTACGCCAAACTTAACTCTCAACTTTTAACTTTCAACTCTCAACTAATAAAAATGGCTCAGCGTTGGAGCCAGGATGTCTGCCGCCAACTCGGCAACAATATCAGCGACGAGCTGGTGGCATTGTTAAAGAAGAACGAGCCGCTGTCTTAAAAAAGAAAGAACAAATGGCACTAATCAAATCATACAAAGGTCTTTCGCCCCGCTGGGGCAAGGAATGCTACTTTAGCGAGAACGCCACGATAGTGGGCGATGTGACACTGGGCGACCACTGCTCGGTGTGGTTCAACGCGGTGGTGCGGGGCGACGTGGCACCCATTACCATCGGCGACCGAACCAATGTGCAGGACGGCTCCTGCATCCATGTGACGCATGAAACGGGTCCCACCCATATCGGCAACGACGTCACCATCGGCCACAACGTCACTGTCCACGCCTGCACCATCCACGACAAGGCGCTCATCGGCATGGGCGCCACACTGCTCGACGACTGTGAGATAGGAGAGGGGGCTATCGTCGCTGCAGGCGCTTTGGTGCTGCAGAATACGAAGATACCGCCCTACGAGATATGGGGCGGCGTGCCTGCCAAATACTTGAAACCAACCCGCCCGGGACAGACGGACAACGCCGCCCATTATGTGGCGTACGCCAAAGAATATCTTTTACAGCAATAAACCATCTTTTCAACTCCGAACCTTATGAAAAAACTCTTTTTCTTCGCCTTACTGCTGGCCATGATGACCGGCTGTGGCAACGGCAATCAGGATCGAAACGACAAAAACGACACAACAATGAATACGGAACTAAAACCCTTTGATGTGCAGAAGGACTTTGCCGATAATGGCTTTACGTTCTTCACCAAGAACCTCATCCTCTGCTGCGGTGACTCCACGGAGAGCAATGCCATGACCATCGGCTGGGGCGGCATCGGTAACTACCTCGGACACGATCGTCCGGCCGTGACGGTGTACGTGGCTCCCGCCCGCTACACATGGGAGTTCATGGAGCGTCATCCGCGTTTCACCGTGATGGAGTTCGACAACGACTCCGTCTGGCAATATATGGGTAAGTACAGTGGACGTGATGGCGATAAAGCCGCCGCCCTCGGACTCCACGTCGCCTACACCGAACACGGCACTCCCTATTACGAGGAGGCCAAGACGGTCATCGAGTGCGAGACCATGACGGCATGGCACCAGACCGACAATGACTTCCGCAACAACACCCCCAAGGAGTGGTACAAGGGGTTCGAGGCGGGTATCCACACGGTGTATATCGGAGAAGTTATTGGGGCTTGGAAAAGGTGAAAATAGAAGAGACAATGAAATACTATATCGTCGATGCCTTCACGGACCGCCCCTTCGGGGGAAATCCTGCTGGAGTGGTTCTTCTGGGCGAGGATGTCTTTCCGGATGAAGGTCTGATGACTAGGATAGCGGCTGAGCTGCGGTTCTCGGAGACGGCGTTTGTCCACAGGCTTGCCCCGACGGAATACCATCTGCGGTACTTCACGCCGAAGGCTGAGGTGGAGCTGTGTGGCCATGCCACCATCGCCACTTTCTCATTGTTACATAGTCTTGGAATGGCGGAAGATGAATGCCGGTGTCATACGCTGGCTGGAAACCTTTGCATCGAAGTGGGCGAGAAGGTGATGATGCAGATGGCTGCGCCTCGCATCGTGAAGACTATATCCGACACCGCTCCAATCTACAAGGCGCTCGGTATCGAGGACTACACCCCCTCGTTGCCTGTCCAAGTGGCCTATGCCGGATTGGAGGATATCATGATACAAATTCCGGATGTAAAGACGCTCAATGCTTTGCATCCCGATATGGAGGCTGTTGCTGCACTGACAGAGATGCACAAGACTGTTAGTTTCCATTGCTTTGCACTCGGTGAGGATTCCCATACGGCTCATGTGCGTGACTTTGCCCCCTTGTATGGCATACCGGAAGAATCGGCTACCGGCACAGCCAATGCAGCACTGACTCATTATCTGTCAGTCCACGGAGTAATTCCTGCGAAGGGAGACTTTTCCTTCGTACAGGGTGTGACGATGGGAAGACCCTCGGTAGTGGCTACCCGAATCTCTGCCGACGGAACAGTTTATGTGGGTGGTACCGCCGCTATCGTTGCAAATGGAGAGATAACCGCCGTTTCGAAACAACTGGACCCTTTCTGCTCTGAGACGGTACAATTCAGATAAATAATGTGTGACTTAAACAAAAAACAAAATAATAAACAACAAAAAACATAACAGTATGTGTAAAAACACTCTTTTGGCTGTTTTTTCAACCCCTAACCTTATGAAAAAACTCCTTTTCATCGTCATGCTGCTCCTTTCGGAAACGTTGTCGGCAGTGCCGGTTTTCAGAATGCCGGTCGTTCGAATCCAGCCCAACGGCGACACGCTGCACCTTTTCCTTACGGGCGACGAGTATTACCATCGCCTGCACGATTCGGCCGATTTCACCATCGTCCAGCACCCCCAGACGGGCTACTGGGTCTACGCCGATATCGCACGTCAGGATGCGGAGCACTGGGATGTCATCGCCACCGATTATCGGGTGGGCAGTGTAGACCCGCAGTCGGTGGGTCTGCAGCCGTCGGTCGGTATCGACCGCGCCTTGTGGCTCAAATGCCAGCAGAGATATCAGGTGCCGGAATGGGCCGCCGTTCCCCGTCCCAAAACATCCGGACGCAACCACGGCACGCTCAACAATATCGTCATCTTCATCCGTTTTGCCGACGACGATGAAATCGCGACACCGTTCGATACAATCAACGCCATGTTCAACGATACGTCGGAAGCCTCGATATCTATGTACAGCTATTTCAAGACGGTGTCGTATAACAAGATAGAAATACCGACCTATTTCTATCCCTCGCCGTCGGGAAACCTCGTCGTCTCTTATCAGGATGTGCTGCCTCGTGCGCGTTTCAGACCTTACAACGAGACCACCAATCCGACAGGCTATACGGAGGGGAGAAGAGAACTCGAATTTGGTTTGCTGGAACGTGCGGTGAATTACATCAATGCCAACTGTCCGGTGTCGGATTCACTGAACCTCGACTTTGACAACGACGGAAATATCGATAACATCTGCTTCATTATCAAAGGTGCCAATGACGGTTGGAACGACCTCTTGTGGCCGCACAAGTGGAGCCTGTACGACCGCAATGTTTATATCAACGGGAAACGTGTCTACGACTTCAATTTTCAGCTCGAAGGAAGCGGCCCGCATTATTTCAGCTCGTCCACTTTCTGTCACGAGATGTTCCATACGCTGGGAGCCCCCGACCTGTACCATTATGACAACTATACCTATATCTCGCCTGTCGGTAATTGGGACTTGATGGGCTCCAATACCACACCACCGCAAAATATGGGCGCTTACATGAAGTGGAAATACGGCAACTGGATCGACTCCATCCCCGAAATCACCGAGCCGGGAACTTATTCCCTCCATTCTTTGGGCGACGCAACCTACGACAATTGTTGCTATAAGATTGCCACAGAGTATCCTGATCAATGGTATGTGCTTGAATACCGCGATAATACGGAACGCTTTGAACAGGCGCTGCCGGGATCGGGCCTGGTTATCTATCGTATCGATACCCGCTTCGAAGGCGATGCAGGCTTCGATGGCTATAATTACTTCGACGAGGTCTATGTCTTCCGTCCGGGAGCATCCTCTCATAATAATATGGGATACCTGTCCAGGGCTTTCTTCAGCGCCGACGCCTCGCGCGTGGAATTCACCCCCCAGTCTGATCCCTTCCCGTGGCTGACGGGCAACGAGGTCGATTCTACTTTGTATATCACCAATATCGGCGTGCCGGGGGAGACGATTTCTTTTACTTTCAACAAAGTATTCATCTGTCGTGTGCCCAAGATGCTCAGCGCATTTGATGTCACCGACGCGGAGGCGTCGCTGTCGTGGTCGGCCAATGCGGATCTATACTTGCTGCAGTGGCGTAAAGAAGGTTCTGCTACGGTAGACCAGACGTTTGTCACGGGCTCGGAATATCGCCTTACGGGATTGGAAAGGAACACGGACTATCAATGGCGGGTACGCTCTATTTGCGACGTGCTCGATAGAAGCGCCTTCTCGGATTGGGCTACGTTCAGAACGTATGGCTGCCATTTGGCTGCCATAACCGAGTTGGGTGTGGCTGACACGATTTCGAATAACATTCCGATAATGGTCGCAATGAAATATGGGTATTCACAGACAATTTATCTGTCGTCGGAACTGAATGGTGCGCAGGATATTTCCCGTGTGGCGCTGCATTATTACTTCCCTACGAATATGCTCACTGAAAAGAATGATTTTGTTGTATATATGGGTCATACCAATAAGGTGGGCTTCGAGGGAACGTCGAATGACGCTATTGTTCCGCCCAGTTCATTGCGCAAGGTATACGAGGGTTCACTGGAATACCGGGACTACTGGATGGAGATTGTGTTTGACTCTGTTTTCGAATACGATGGAACTTCCAATCTGGTGTTGGCTATTCTCGACAGCAGCGGCGTGATGAACCAGAATCCGTCGTATTTCTATTGCACAAAAACTCCCGATCGCAACTCGTGTATCGCTTTTCTTGACTTGCATCCGATTGACATAGACGATATTTCTTCCACAGTAATCAAAAGGCTTTACAATATGTATGTCGATATCCGGCTTATCTCATGCGAAGAAACGGTCGGCATCGATGAGCGGACGGAAGCCCCGAAGCCGTTGGTTGCGGTCAGCCACCATACCATCACGGTCACTGACCCGCTGCAACGCAGGGTGGAACTCTACGACATCATGGGACGTCGTCTGCAGGTGGCTCCGGGTGCGCTGCAAACATCGCTCTCCGTGCCTTGCGCAGGCGTCTACCTGCTGCGTGTCGACGGGCTTCCTGCCCGCAAAGTGGTGGTGATGTAAAGGCTTTGCTTACTTGAATTTCGCTACAAATCCGCCGCCGGGAGCCATGTGGATGGTGACTGCCGGCATGGGTGAATTGATTGTCTGGAGACTGTAGTCGCTGGCGTTCCGGTGGGCGTTGGCACCGTCGGAATAGAGCTCGAATTCTCCCGTGTAGGGATAGAGCACCAGGTTGATGTCGCGGGCTTCCCAGTTGTTGATGCCGGCGACATACCAGGTGTCGCCTTTGCGACGGGCAATGACGAAGTATTCGCCGATTTCGCCTCTCACCACAAGGGTCTCGTCCCACACCGTCGGTATCGAGGCGATGAAGCGTGTGAAGTCGGGTTCACGGTCGTAGTTCGTCGGCGAGTCGCACAGCATGGTGAGGGGGGCGTCAAGCACCAGATACAGCGCCAGCTGGTGGCAACGGGTTCCCTGGCTCATGGGCTCCATCCAGTTGGGACGGTAGGTGTTGCGGGTGCCGTTGCGCATGGCGCCGGGGGTGTAGTCCATCGGCCCGGCGAGCTGACGGATAAAGGGTATCTCGGTGTCGTAACGCATCTGGTCCCATTCCAGCCCGGACCACCGCATTTGCTCCAGCCCGAAAACACCTTCGAAATTGAGCACGTTGGGGTAGGTGCGGGTGAAGCCTGCCGGTTTGAAAGCGCCGTGGAAATCGACCACCAGATGGTATTTGGCGCACATCTCGGCAGCACGGCGGTAGAAATCGACCGTCAGCTGGTCGTCGCGGTTCATAAAGTCTATCTTGAAGCCTTTCACTCCCATCTCGCTGTAGTGCTGGCACACTTTCTCCATGTCGCGCTCAAAGGCGTAGTAGCCGGCCCACAGAATGATGCCAACCCCGCGCTCCTTGGCATAGTCGACCAGCATCGGCAGGTCGATTTCGGGCACCACATGGAACAGGTTGGCCTCTCTGCCCACAGCCCAGCCTTCGTCCATAATCACATATTCAAGACCGTACTTCGCGGCAAAGTCGATATAGTGCTTGTAGGTGTCGTTGTTGATGCCGGCTTCGAAGTCCACACCGCTGATATTCCAGTTGTTCCACCAGTCCCATGCCACCTTGCCGGGACGTATCCAGCTGAGCTCTTCCACCCGCGACGGTTCGCCGAGCAGATAGCTCATATTGTTCTTCGCCAACTCGGTGCTGTTCTCTGCCACCATCAGGATGCGCCACGGGAAGACTTTACCCTTGTCCATCTCGGCGATGTAGTCCTCTCGCGCTTTCACCACCAGCTGCAGGTTGCCGTAGCCGCCCTGTTCCACCTGCTTGGGCAGTGGCGCATGTTCGCCGATCAGCCGGCCGCTTTGGTTGGTGCCGTGGAGGTAAAGACCGGGGTAGTCGAGCAGTGCCGACTCAGTGATGCACAGCTTCACTTCGCCGGGACCGTGGACCAGCAGCGGCAGGAAACAGAGCCGCCGCGCGTCAAGCTGCGAAAGGGGTAGGGTAGTGTATTGGTTTTCGAATGAAGAGGTGTATTGGATGTCGTGGTTTGTCGAGTCGAACTGGATTACATACGGCACCGTCGCCTGCCAGTCCTGCGGGAAATTGTATTCCACTGGCTCTTCATACACCCTGCAGGGTTCACCCTCCCATACGAAGCGGTAGGCGATGCCCTCGTTGTAGGCACGGAACACAATGCGCATGCCCTCCTTCAGATGCAATGTCAGTTCGTTGTAGTGGTTGCGCATCTTCGCCTGCCGCGTAAAGGGGGAGACCACCGTTTCGTCCACAGTGCGTCGGGTGACATTCTTCACGGTCATCCAGTTGGTCGCAAAGACAGGATGCCCGTCGGTGTCCTTTATCTCTGAGTCGTGCGGGTCCTTTTCTCCCTGTAAGTATTCCAGTTGGATAGGTGACGGCTTCAGCAGCACCGTTCCGTCAAATACGATGTCATAGTAAATTGTGCCCTCTTTGGCAACAATATGCGTCGTTATTCGCCCGACGGGCGATGTCAAAACATAGACTTTCTCTTTGGCTCCGGCGGTCAGACCCAGCGCCAGAACCATCAGCAACAGCAGTGTTTTTTTCATCTCTCAATGTGTTGTAATCCGTTGCAAAAATACGAAAAATTCCCCATACACAGGCATATTGAAAATCAGAATCCCCCCACCCCCGCATCATTCGCGCCATTCACTATTAAAAAACCGCGTAGCCTTCGCGCCATTCGCCGTTAAAACAAAACCGCGTAGCATCCGAGTAATTCGCCGTTTTAAAAAAATAGCATTCAAGAAAATTCGCGTTATTCGTATTCAAAACTCCATTATCCCCAAAAAAATCGTATTTTTGCAAAAAAGAAACAGCTGTAAAATTATGTCTTTTTTACGTGAATTATTCGGTTATGTCCTTGGTGGTGTGGTCTTTGTCGGCGCGATGCCAGCATTGATGTGGCTCCTGTCCGGAAAGCCCGATTTGTGTCCCGTCGACCCTTTAAGAGCCAGCATCGCCTTGCCGCTCCTGGTGGACGGTCTCGCGCTCAGCATTTGGGCGATCGTTTATATGCGTCGCAAAGGCGATGGCAATCCGATGGACGCCTTTGGACATGAAGTGGCGCCGCGTACCAAGCATTTGATGACCGGCGGACCCTATCGTTTCAGCCGCAATCCCATGCTCTCGGGCATCTTCCTCTATCTTGTCGGTTGCGGTGTCTATCTGTGGACCTGGCAGGCGGCGGTGTTTTTCGTCGTGTTCGTAGTTGTCATGTTTCTGCAGGTGCGCAGCGAGGAGCAGAGGCTGCGCCGCGATTTCGGCGAAGACTATGAAGCCTATTGTCGTCGCACCGGCCGTTTTTTTCCAAAAATGTAAAACCTCAAGTCTTAATGGATTTAATACTGAAATATTTCCCCCATCTTACCGAACGGCAGAAAGAACAGTTTGCTGCCCTTCCGGCTTTGTACAACGACTGGAACAGCAAAATCAATGTCATCTCGCGCAAGGACATGGACAACTTCATGGAACACCATGTGCTGCACAGCCTCGCCATCGCCAAGGTGGTCAAGTTCAAGACCATGGCGGAAATCCTCGATGTGGGCACCGGCGGCGGCTTCCCGGGCATCCCGCTGGCGATTATGTTCCCCGATGCCAAGTTCTATCTGGTGGACTCTATCGGAAAGAAAATAAAAGTGGTGTCGGATGTGGCGCAGCAACTGGACCTGACGAATGTGCGTGCAGAACAGATCCGTGCCGAACAGGTGGAGGGCGATTACGACTTCATCGTCTCCCGTGCCGTCACCGACCTCTCGCAGTTCATGGGATGGATTCGCGGCAAGGTCTCACCATCGCTCTACCATCCGCTCCACAACGGCGTGCTCTACCTCAAAGGGGGCGACCTCACCGAGGAACTGGCTCCCTTCCGCAAGAAAGCGCATCTTTACAATATCGACGAATTCTTCGAGGAACCCTATTTCGAAACCAAGAAGGTCATCCATATCCCCGTGGGCAAAACCCGTTAGCAAATGAAACATCACCGTCTTCTCCTCATAGCCGTGTGCTTGCTGCTCTGCGCCTGTTCGGGCAGGGAGCAGCTGCTCCGTGTGGAGCTCACCGACTGGCAGATTTCACATCTCAATCAGCGCTATCCTGCTACGGTGCCGGGATTCGTCCACACCGACCTTATGACCAACGGCATCATCCCCGACCCCTATTATGGAACCAATGAGGACAGCGTGCATTGGGTGTCGACGGTCCTGTGGTCCTACACCACGCGCATCGACAGCCTCTCGCTGCCTGACAACGACTCGCTGTGGGTGGTGTTCGAAGGACTGGCGGGTCCGACGCGAATCCAGTTCCTTGTCGACGACGACGGCGTGAACACGCCTCAGGTGTTGTCGCAGTACGATGTCGACAATATGTTCGTCGCCTATGCCTTCCCGCTGCCGGACAACTGCAAGGCCGTCAAGGTGACGTTCTATCCCATCGACGACTCGCTGGCGCAGAACGCCTATGGCATTCCGCTGCCCGACATCCGCGCCTTTACACGCGTGGCTCCCTACCAGCAGGGCTGGGACTGGGGTCCGAAACTGCCCACCCGCGGCATATGGAAACCGACCTATATCACGAACCGCAAACCTACGTTCGATACGCCTCCCGAAACACCGCAGTCGTGGAATGTGCAACTCCGTCAGGAAAACGACAGCATCGGACGTTCCTTCACCTTTTACCGCGACGGGAAACCTGTTTTCATCAAAGGGGCCAACTGGATACCCGCACACTCATTCCCTGTTATGACTCCCGAGTTGGCCGCCCGTTACCGCTATCTGCTCTGCTCGGCCAAAGAGGCGAATTTCAATATGATACGTGTTTGGGGCGGCGGCATCTACGAACACGACTACTTCTTCGACCTCTGTGACTCGCTGGGGCTGATGGTTTGGATGGACTTCAATTTCTCCACGATGCTCTATCCCGACAATCCGGAGATGCTGGAATCTATCGACAAGGAGGCACGCCAGAATATCGCGCGCATCGCGCGCCATCCTTGCGTGGTGCTCTGGTGCGGCAACAACGAAATCAAAAACGGTTGGGAAGACTGGGGCTGGCAGGATGTCTACCACTGGACACCCGAACAGCGTGCCCGTCTGGAGCAGGCGATGGACACCCTCTTCGGCTATGCCGGCAGCGACGACCCGACAAGCAATACCAGCGAGACGAGCATCCTGGCTCGCGCCGTCAAGGAGTGCGACCCGCTGCACCGTCCTTACATCACCACCTCGCCGCTCTTCGGCTGGGGTCATCCGGAATGTGTCACCCATGGCGACTCCCACTACTGGGGCGTATGGTGGGGCGAGCTGCCTTTCGAGGTCTACAAGGAGAAAACCGGCCGTTTTATGTCGGAATACGGCTTCCAGAGCTATCCGGACTGGAGCACGGTGCTCCGCTACTGTCCTGCCGACCAAAGGGATATCAACTCGCCGACCTTGCGCTCTCACCAGAAGCATCCGCGCGGACTCCAGATCATCACCAAGGCGATGAAGGAAACGCTAGGCATTGACCCTGCCTCGCTCTCACTCGAGGACTTCTGCTATGCCTCGCAGTTGCTGCAGGCCTGGGGTGTGGGCTACGGCATCTTCCAGCATCTAAGACAGCAGCCGCACTGCATGGGTACGCTCTACTGGCAGCTCAACGACAGCTGGCCGGTGGCGTCGTGGAGCAGCATCGACTACTATGGCAACTGGAAAGCGCTTCACTATAGGGTGCAAGCACTCTACAGCGACACCGCCGACCTCCAGCGGTGGGAACGCTACTATAGCGTCCGACCCTCTCAGTGGCAGCTCGACAAGGCGCAGTACAGCTCAAAAACACAAGCCTCGGCATCGCAACTCGCTGTGACCGTCCAGGCCCAGAACGAGATCCGCTTCGTCATGCTCCAGACGGTCCCTCATGTCGACGGCCATTTCGATATCAACTACTTCGACCTGGCTCCCGGACAGTCGGTCACGGTGCATTTCATCCCCCGCGACAAAACTGTCGACTTGCATGCTGTCAAAGTCGAAATCAAGACCTTCACCGACCTCCGACAAAAAAAAATAATGGTGCCATGTAAAAAAAACAAATAATCCGTTACGTATAAATCAAGCGAAAAATAAATCAACAAATAACATGAAAAAAATCTTTTTACTCTTTTTGGCGCTTGTCGCCGTCTCGTCCGCCCTCTTTGCACAGGCGGATCAAAAACTGATTTCCAAGGCTGAAAAAGGCGATGCCGACGCCATGGTGATGCTGGCGCATTACTATGAGCTGGGCGCCGGTGTGCCGAAGGACTCCCTTACGGCGTTCAACTGGTACCAGAAGGCTGCCGAGAAAGGCAACTGTGAGGCTTGGATACGCATCTCTGTATACCATCTCATTGGCGCGATTGTCCCCAAGGATACGGCACGCTACCTCGCCATTCGTCAGGAATGGGCCGCCAAAGAAGCCCCCGAAGCATTGACAGCCATGTCGCTGACCTATCTCAGGGGTACGCACATCGCTCCCGACACGGCTCGCAGTCTCCAATATCTCGACAAGGCGGTGCAGAAAGGCGAAGCCCGCGCCTATACTTTGATGGGCGACATGTATTATTGGAAGGAGTTGAACTACCCTAAGGATGATAAAAAAGCTTTGGGCTATTGGAATAAAGTGCTGAAGAGTAATACGGTATATTCGGAACTGGCGGCTTTCCGACTGGCTTGCTACTATATGTGGCAAGCGAAACCGGACTACAAAAAAGCCTGGAAGTATGTGGCTATGGGTACCCAAAAGAGTGACCCGGATTGTCTCGCCTTGGCGGCATACATGCGTTTTATGGGCTATGGCGTTGACAAAGACGAGCGTACGGCACTGCGTGAAATAAGTCGCGTGGCGCATCGGTATGAGAACGAAGGGTTCGTTCAGAGCTATGCTGGCTATATGTATTTTCTGGCCAAGGATCCTCTCCTGCAAAACGCCGACAGCGCTCGCTATTTCTGGGGAAAAGGTGCGGCTATTGGTTCTCAGGAGTGCCGCTACCGTCTGTCTGTCTTGGTGTCTGAAACCGACGAGACGACGGCCATCGCTATGCTCGATACGATTCTCGAGGAGAGAGACGGCAATGCCTACAAAGGGGAAGCTTGCTTCTTTACCGCCCGTATCATGGCGATGAACGATAGTACTAATGAATACCGCTTTGTCGATTACGTGAAACGGGGCGCCGAACAGTATGGCGACAGGGATTGTATGTTGTGGCTGGCCAGCATCTATTCCTACGATGCAGCTGACAATCCGTTGGAATTCAATCTCGACAAAACGGAACAATGGTACAAGAAAGCTGCGGAGGACAACAACAGCCAAGGACTTGAAGCCTTGGGTGAATTTTATGAAAGTACGGAAAACTGGAATGCGGCGCTCAACGTCTATCAACGCATGGTGGATGCCGGCGATTTCGATGGATACTTCTATTTGGCCCGCTGCCTGTCGAATGCGGGTGCTGATACGAAAAAACAGCTGGATTACATCAAGACTGGCGATAAAAAGGGAAGCAAACTCTGTTCCCAGGTGCTGGGCAATCTCTACAAGGAGGGGTATGTCGACGGCAAGGAGAACTACAAGAAAGCTGCCGAATGCTATGAACGTTCGGGTACCGATGTGTCGCTCTACAATCTGGCACTGCTCTATCTCAACGGACAGCTGGGAAAGGGCACGGACAGTGATATTTCCAAAGGACTCGACTACCTGAAACGCGCCCATGAGATGGGCAATGTGGATGCTTCGATGGCTCTCGCCTATGTCTACGAATCGGGCGCTGTGATCGGTGAGGAAAACATCGACCGCACCAAAGCACTCGCTATCTACCGCAAACTCGCGGAACAGGAGGTTGCTCAGGCCTATTTCAAACTGGGTCAGTATTACGAACTGGGCGAGGGCGGTGTCGCTGTCGACTCTGTCAAAGCAATTGAATACCTCCGTCGTGCCGCCGATTTGGGACATGGCGAGGCGATGTGCTACTTGGGCGATTATCACCGGATAGGCTCTTTCCTGCCGTGCGACTCGCTGAAGGCATTTGAATATTATCGCATGGCTGACGAGGCGGGATCTTCTGTGGGTACTTACTATGTGGGACGCTCTTACCTCGAAGGCTGCGGTGTCGCTATTGATACACTGGCATCGTTGTCTTACCTGCAGCGTGCCGCCTATGCGGGAATTGGCAGAGCTGCCTATCTTCTGGGGTCGTTTTATCATCGGGGTGCCGGGGGATTGACGCCCGACGTCGATTCGGCATTTGCCTACTTTTACCGTGCCCACGCAAATGGCAATGGCGATGGCAGTTACCAGCTGGCGCTGAAGTTGCTGCAGTTGGAATATGTGAAGGATGCATTTGAGGTGGCTACGACTGCGGCTCAGCGTGGCAGTGTCGACGGTGTCGTTCTGACGGCGTTGATGTTGCAGGAGGGTTTGGGAACGGATGCCAATCCCACGGAGGCTTACCGTCTCTTCGAAATAGCGGCACAGAAAGGGGACGATTCGCGCGGCTATTACCAAATGGGACTTGCCCGACTGCAGGGCAACGGCTGCAAGGAGGATGAGATTTTGGGAAAAATGTATCTCGACACGGCTGCCGCCATGGGCAACACGCAGGCTATGTACATTCTGGGAATTTGCTACCTGCAAGGCTACGGATGTGAACCTGACAGCGCTCTCTATATCAAATGGTTCTCTCAAGCGGCCGAGGCGGGCAATGTCCGTGCCCAGAACATGATGGGCGACATCTACGAAGATGCCGAGGACTATGAAAATGCGGTCCGTTACTATCAGATGGCTGTCGATGCAGGCGACAACGACGGTCTCTGCAATATGGGCTACTGCTATGAAAAAGGGCAGGGGGTAGTGCTCAGCTTTAAGAAAGCGGTACAGTTCTACGAGCAGGCTGTCAACCAAGGCTCTGTCCGCGGATGCAAGCTATTGGCCAACTGCTATCTGGAAGGTACCGGTGTCGAGAAAGACGCCAACAAGGCGCTCGAACTATACATGATGGCTGCCAATGCAGGCGATGAACAGGCCATGTACCTCATCGGATCGCTCTACGAAGAGGGCGAAGAGGGTATCAAGAAAGACCTCAAGGAGGCCAAGAAATGGTACAAGAAATCCGCCGCAGCAGGCTACGAACCCGCCCAGGCTGCCCTCAACCGACTCTGAGACTGCGCTCTTCCGCATCTTTTAGATATATCATTTGCAAACGGGGCGAAACCAACCGGTCTCGCCCCGTTTGCTTTATCCGTCAGTAGACAAAATATATACTTTCCTTTTGCCAAAGGCGATTCCCAACTTTTCTTCAAGAAAAACCGAGACCCGTTCCCAGAACAAGAAAATCTAAGACCCGTTTCCAGAACAAGAAATTCAGAGACCCGTTCCCAGAACAAGAAAGGAATCCCATAGATGGAGACATTTAAAACGGAATGTCATATAGAACGACAGAAACTCATAAGAAACACTTATTCTCCCGTGCATTGACGTAGGGCGATAGGGAATCACGAGCGGCGGGTTGTGAAGGTCGCAGTGTGAAGAAAGAGCCAGTGGCTCTTTCGATAGCGACCGATGGGAGCGGAGAACAAAAAAGCAAGGCCGGTGTCGGTTGCTTGTAAACACGGGTGAGGGTTGTCCTTACGAAGAGAGTAAAAAGATGAGGACGGACCTGCGAGTTCCTGCGCCACAGCCCGCCGCGACGATGATTCCCATCGCCTGGAGTCAGTGGACAAAGACCTTACGTGGAAAAGCGCTTTTCTTTGCCAGCGTTTCTTTTTCGCTTCGGAAAAAGAAATGCTGAGACTCTTTTTCGAACAAGAAATTCAGAGACCCGTTCCCAGAACAAGAAAGGAATCCCATAGATGGAGACATTTAAAAGGAATGTCATATAGAACGACAGAATCTTATAAGAAACACTTATTCTCCCGTGCATTGACGTAGGGCGATAGGGAATCACGAGCGGCGGGTTGTGAAGGTCGCAGGGTGTTTGAGCAAGGCCGGTGTCGGTTGCTTGTAAACACGGGTGAGGGTTGCCCTTACGAAGAGAGTAAAAAGATGAAGACGGACCTGCGAGTTCCTGCGCCACAGCCCGCCGCGACGATGATTCCCATCGCCTGGAGTCAGCGGACAAAGACCTTACGTGGAAAAGCGCTTTTCTTTGCCAGCGTTTCTTTTTCGCTTTGGAAAAAGAAATGCTGAGACTCTTTTCAGAAAAAGAAAAACTTAGAATTTGTTTCAGTGCTTGGAATATACGGGATTATGAGTTTCCGATTCAGAAAAACGTTTTACTCTGTTTTCCAAAACGCAAACACCACCGCCAGCAGTATAAACACGAACGAGACCAAGTGGTTCCACCGTATCGGTTCGCTCTTGAATACCGTGGCGACAATAACGGTGAACACCGTTAGCGACACGCATTCGGCCAGTATCTTCAACTGCATCAGGCTGAACGGTCCGCCGTTGATCTGCGAGCCGATGCGGTTGGCCGGAATCATAAAGCTGTATTCAAAGAAAGCGACGCCCCACGACGACAGGATGATGAGTATCAGCGGCCAGTCGCTGTTGACCTTCATCTCCGTCAACTTCAAGTTGCCGTACCAGGCAAACGTCATAAAGATGTTCGACACGATAAGCAACAAAACAGTAAGCAATCCCTTAGGCATAATAAGCAATTAGTTAGAGAAATGTATTTGTTCGACTTTTGGAAGTGGTTGTTGACTTGTCCATTTTAACTCCCTATTGTAACTCCCACTTTTACTTCCACTTTAACTCCCGGAACTTGATTATAGGTTGTTGAATAAAAATCAATTGTTACACTTTATGTTTCCCCAAATGTTCCTTTAATTCATGTATCAGCATTGCGAACACCTCATTGCAGGTTCGTTCGATGGTGCGAAGGCGGTCGTCGCCGAAATGCTTCAAGCGTGTCGTCACGCCGTCGGGTCCCGCTATGGCAATCCATACGGTTCCCACAGGCTTTTCTTCGCTGCCGCCGCTGGGACCGGCAATGCCTGACGTGGCAACAGCAAAATCGGCACCCATACGTTCGCGCACACCGAGGGCCATCTCGCGGACGGTCTCTTCGCTCACGGCACCGTGTTGTTCCAGTGTCTCATGCTTTACCCCGAGAGCCTGTTCTTTCACCTCGTTGCTGTAGGCCACCACGCCGCCGCGATAGTATTTCGATGCGCCCGACAGGGCTGTGATGCGCGAGGCGATGGTGCCGCCGGTGCAGCTCTCGGCTGTAGCCAATGTCTTGGCATTCATGCGGAAAATCTGCGACACCGCTTCGGGCAGGGTCTCCAAGTCCTCGCCCACGATATACTGTCCGGCCAGGAGGTAGAGTTTCTTGACCTCGCGGATGATATGATCCTCAAGGACTTCGCGGTTGTCGCCGCGGGCCGTCAACCGCAGTTTCACCATGCCGGCGGTGGGCAGGTAAGCCAGTCGGATGCATTCGGGCAGCCCCAGTTCCCATTCCTCGATTAGGTCGCTCAGGAACGACTCGCCGATGCCTTGCACCAGTATGTTCTTGTTGATGATATGTCCTGTTTGGAAGTGGGTTTTCAGTCGCGGCACCACTTCGGTGACCATCAGGTTCTCCATCTCGTAGGGAACGCCGGGCATCGACACCACCACTTTGCGGGGCTTCCGTCTGCCGCGTTTTACTTCAAACCACATGCAGGGGGCTGTCCCTTTCGCGTTGTTGATCATCGTGCAGCATTTGGGCACCAGGGCCTGCTGCCGGTTGATGGGGGTCAGTTCGTAGCCGCGTGCATCGAAAATACGCTTCACATTGGCCAAGGCTTCTTCGTTCTCTACCAGTTTGCTGTGGAAATAGTCGCACAGCACCTTCTTCGTTACATCGTCTTTCGTGGGTCCCAGTCCGCCGGTGATCAGTACGGCGTCGTTGTCTGTCAGGGCACGGTCCAGCGACTCGCGTATGGCGTCGGCTTTGTCGGCCACCACAAGGACGTCGGTTACCTCCATTCCGGCGGCGGTAAGCATGCGCGACATGCTTGCTGCATTGCTGTTGACTACCTGTCCTATCAGCAGTTCGTCGCCTATATTGATAATGCTAACATTCATAATATGACTGTTTTATGTAGAAAAACACGACTTCAAAAACTGTGCAAAAATACAAAAGTTGCAGTTAATGGGGAAAATTTTTTCTTCAATTGCAAAAATAATCGTACTTTTGCAAATTCTTAGATCTATTGAAATGATGACCAACATACCCAATTTAGACGAGCTGATACAGATGGCTCTGCGGGAAGATATCGGCGACGGGGACCACAGTACCCTGGCCTGCATCCCGCCTACGGCTCTCGGCACCGCCAAAATGGTGGCCAAACAAAATGGTATTCTCTGTGGCTGCGAAGTAGGACAACGTGTGTTCCAGCTGGTTGACCCCCAATTGAAGGTCACGCTCTGCAATCACGATGGCGACGAAATCCACAAGGGCGATGTGGTGATGTTGGTTGAAGGCCCCTCGGGGAGTATCCTCACGGCCGAACGCACTGCCTTGAATTTTATGCAACGTATGAGTGGCATCGCCACCGAGACACACCGCATGGTCGCCATGCTGGAAGGTCTCCATACGCGTCTGCTCGACACGCGCAAAACCACGCCCAACATGCGTCTACTGGAGAAATATGCCGTGGCTTGCGGTGGCGGTACCAACCACCGTATAGGTCTCTACGACATGGTCATGCTCAAGGACAACCATATCGATTTCGCCGGCGGCATCGAAGCGGCTATCGACCGCACGCGTGACTACTTGAAACAGAAAGGCAAGAACTTGAAAATCGAAATCGAGGTGCGCGACCTCGACGAACTCCAGCGGGTGCTCGACCATGGCGGCGTCGACCGTATCATGCTCGACAATTTCGACACCGGCACGCTCCGCGAAGCGGTCAAGCGCATCGACGGTCGCTACGAGACAGAGGCTAGCGGCGGCATCACCGACGCCACCCTCCGCAGCTATGCCGAGACGGGTGTCGACTTTATCTCGGTGGGTGCGCTGACACATCATATCAAAAGCCTCGACCTCAGCCTCCTGAAACAATAATTCGACCTCTCCCTATGCCACTCTACGACCGCCTTAAAAACACCGCTCCCGCTGTCTGGCTCTTCCGTCGCTACGAAGCCTTGCTCCGTTTTTGGACGCTCCGTGTGCTTCCGCCGTTGCGTAAAGTGGTGCTTCCGGGTTGCTCGGGGGTGCCGTTGATTGTCATCTTGGGCCGTTTCTCCAACCGCGACCTCTGGCAAAGTGCCAAGGCTTTGGCATTCTCTTTCTTGATGGCCATGCCGCCGTTGCTGATTTTCTTCTTTACTTTGATACCTTATCTGCCCATCGAAGGGCTCCAGGCGGAATTGCTCAACCAGCTGTCGCTGATTCTCCCGGGTACCATCTTCGACCGTGTTGCCGACACCATCAACGATGTCATGAGCCACAAGCATACCAGCCTGCTCTCCATCGGCTTCATCGGTTCGGTCATCCTCGCCGCCAACGGCATCCACGGGCTGCTGCAGTCGTTCAACTCGGTCGACCACAGCATCGAATGGCGCTCCTTACTGCGACGCTACCTGCTCTGCCTCTTCCTGGTCTTTGTGCTCTATGTGCTGGTGGTGGCCATCCTTTCGCTGCTTATCGGATATAAGTTCTTTATCCAGTTTATGATACGCAAGAACTTTATGGCGGAAACCACCCTCAGCTACTTCGCCTTCAGCCTGGGCCGCTGGATTATCCTGGTCTTCCTGACACTCCTCACGCTCAGCGTGCTCTATTATCTTGCACCTGTCAAAAAACAGCGCATCAACTTCTTCTCGTTGGGCTCGTTGCTTTCGACACTGCTTATCTTCGGCCTCTCGTGGGCTTTCCAAGTCTATATCAACAACTTCAACAACTACAATTTCCTTTACGGCTCCATCGGGACGCTGCTGGTCATCATGCTCTGGGTATATGCCAACTGCGTGGTGATCTTGGCAGGCTATGCCGTCAATATTGCCATAGCCAACAGCCGCGAAGCGTCTTACGAACCTTCTCGCCGCCAGCGCCGCCAACTCAACCGCCGTTTCAAAGGCCGTCCCCACTACACCCTCCGTACCGACAACTGCAGCGGACGCCAACCTTGCGGCTCCAACCTCTACCACAGCCCCTCTGGCATCTCCAAACGGATATTACCCGGAAATGCGAAAAACCACAACAAATAATTTTTACACTTTAAACGTTAACCTTTAACCGTTACCCTTTATAAATGATCATCCAGAAATCCCACGGCAAAACCCTGCCTACTGAACCTGTCAACAGTGTGAAATTCAAAATGGTTGCCAAGACCATGCACGGCCTTGAGGAAATCCTCGCCGAGGAACTCCGCGACTGCGGCGCTGAAGATATCGAACTGCTTACCCGTGCCGTTTCTTTCACAGGCGACATGCGCGTCCTCTACCGCGCCAACTACACCTGCCGCACGGCGCTGGCCATCCTCAAGCCTTTTGCTGAGTTTGATGCCAACGACGACCAGGAACTTTACGATAATGTCTATCGTATCAAGTGGGAAAAAATCCTCGATGTCGACGGCACCTTCATGATCGACTCCAACACCTCGGGCGAAATCTTCACCCATTCCTACTATGCGGCCCTCAAGACCAAGGATGCTATAGTCGACCGTTTCCGCCGCATGTTCAACCGTCGTCCCAGCATTGACACGGAATCTGCCGATTTCAAACTCAACCTTCATATCGTAGACAATCACGTCACACTGCTCCTTAACTCGTCGGGTGACTCGCTCCACAAACGTGGCTACCGTCAGTCGGTAGGCATTGCACCTATCAACGAGGTGCTTGCGGCTGGCATAATCAAGCTGTCGGGTTGGAAATGCGACTGCAATTTCTACGACCCCATGTGTGGTAGCGGAACGCTCCTTATCGAGGCGGCCATGATGGCCAACCGCATTCCGGCACAGTACTACCGTCATGAGAATTTCGCCTTTAAGCGTTGGCGCGACTTCAATATCGGGGAGTGGAAGAGCGTTAAGGAACAGGAAGACCGCAAAATCGGCTCTTTCGATTTTGAATACGAGATTTGGGGCAACGATATCGATTTGGGTGTACTCGAACAGGCCGAGAAAAACCTCCAATATGCTAAGCTCCACAAGGATGTCATGCTGTACAACGGCAGCTTTGAAAACCAGGAGCCTCCCGAGGGCCGCACCATTATCGTCACCAACCCGCCCTATGGCGAGCGTATCAAGATAGAGGATCTCAACGAACTCTATACCAAGCTGGGTGACACCTTCAAGAACCTCTACGGCGAACGTTGCGAGGTGTGGCTCATAACCTCTGACTTCGAGGCTATGAAGCATATCGGACTCCATCCGTCGCGCAAGATACAGCTCTTCAACGGCGCCCTCGACTGCCGCCTCCTCAAGTTCGAACTCTACTCTGGCAGCAAGAAAGACCGTCCCGAAGAATAAGAAACTCTCCCCATTGCTCTCCGCCGATTTCATAAAGCATCAAGCCACCGCCGTGGGTTTCCAATCCTGTGGCATCGCCCGTGCCGCCGCGTTGTCTGTGGACGAATTCCCACTGCAGGAATGGCTCGCCTCCGGTTTTCATGCCGACATGGACTATATGCAGCGCCATGCCGACAAGCGGCAGGACCCGCGTCTGCTGGTCGACGGTGCCCGCAGTATCATCTCCCTTTTGCTTGCCTACAAACCCGACCGCCGCATGGAGGGTCCCCACCGTGTTGCGCAATACGCCTATGGCGAAGACTACCATGAACGGCTGAAACGGATGTTGTACCAACTGATGGAACGTATTGCGGAACGTTATCCCGACTTCGCGGCACGTCCCTTTGTCGACACCGCCCCCATCAGCGACCGCCACTGGGCGCAGCGTGCAGGGCTGGGATGGCTTGGCAAGAACACCCTGCTGGTCAATCCCCATTGGGGCTCCTATTGCTATATCGGCGAACTGGTCACCACTGCCGAGTGCGACTGCTATGACACTCCGTTATCCGACGGCTGTGGCGACTGCAGCCGTTGTGTCGATGCCTGTCCTAACCATGCCATTGTCTGCAGGGAAGGGGAGGGCGCTTACCAGGTCGACGCCCGTCGCTGCACTTCCTACAACACCATCGAGAACCGTGCTGCCGAACTGCCGCCTTCGCTCGACACCCGCGGTTATGTCTTCGGCTGCGACATCTGCCAGCTGGCCTGTCCCTACAACGAGCAAGCCCCCGCTTCCATCCCCCTCACTGACGACCGCAAATCCGTGTTGGAACAGCTCCCCCAAGCCGACGAAACCGCTTTCCGCCGCTTCACCAAGCACTCCCCCCTCAACCGCATCCGTTATCCCCAGTGGCGCCGCAACCTCAAAGGCTGACAGATTATCTAAAAAAAAGTAAAAAGCCTCGAAGAGGTTTACTCTCAATAACCCCACACTTATGGGGAACACGACTGAAAGGAGTGAGATCCCCATAAGTGTGGGGTAATGGCTACAACGCTTGGGATGCGTGTCGAAGACACGCTACAATGGATGTAGTTCTTGAACGCCTATTTGGATTAATAAAAGAAGAGTGTCGTATGATGACGATAGAAACAGAAAACATGTGCTCTCACCTGCAGCGGAAACTGTTCGAGGTGGATGGGATATACCACCCTCTCTGGCAGGCGATGCAGAATGACCCTGAATTGACCGCCGTAGTGCGCTCGCGCCAGCTCCACATCTACCGCAACGGGAAGAAAGTACTGATACTTGCGGGTAAGGCTGCGCCGAAGATAGTCAGGGAGGACAAGCTTTGCGATATGCTGGCCGGTGATAATCTTCAGGAAAGTGATGCCTGTCAGTGATGATAGACAACAAGAGGAGTAACATTACATCGATTCTTCGTTCCTTAGGGGAAAAAGCCTAAAATAGTGTCTCGAAATAATAAATTGGTAAAATTTCGTACAGAAAAATATAAAAAATATGTTTTAGTGTTCGAAATTTTACTATTTTTGCAGCATGAATGCATTGGCTAAAATACAGAAATTAGTCTTTTCTGGAATGGAAGCAAAATATAGAGAATAGTCATGTCGTACAAGCAGGTGAAATATTACCAGGGACTCGGAGACTATGAGGCCGCGTACAGTATCGCACGTGCGGACTGGGAGGCTAATCCGTCTCTGGAATGGTCGAGGAAATCAGCGGCGGGAAATACCCCGAATACGAACAATACTGCCAAAACACCCCGCGATTTCTATTCTTTAAGTGATGGTATAATAGTATGTGATAGGATTGTTTATTTTGTTGATTATAAGAGTAAAATGAACCTTCTTCCTGCTCCGAAATGCTGCAATTTAGCAGATCGACCGCACAAATCTTTAACCTTTTTTTTAGCCGCGTTGTAGTTTTCCGGTTTCTTTTTACGTTATTATTGTCGTGATGCATCTGAATACTTTTGACGACCTGCTGCACCGATACCGTGGTTTGCTGTTCTCGCTCTGCAGACATTACAGCCGACGCGGCACAACGGTGGAAGATCTCATCCAAGAGGCCTCCGTGGCGTTGTGGAGAGACCGGGAACGGTTGCTTTCACTCTCGCGGGGGCCACAGCAGGCAGCATTGGTATGGAAGATCGCCCGCAACGCGGTGATCGACGATTTACGACGCATACGATCAAGCGAACCGTTGCCGGAGAATTATGAAGATGTGTCGGAAGACCATAGCTTGTTGCAGGAGCTGCACGAAAGAATCGCCCTGCTGGAAGAACCTGACCGCACGATTGTCAACATGCAACTGGAAGGCTACAGCTATGAGGAGATCGGTTCGCATTTGGGAATGACTGAAAAAAACGTGAGCGTGAGACTTGTGAGAATTAAAGATAAACTCAGAAAATTGATGGTAAAATGACTGAAAGTGAATTTGAAGAGTTGTGGCAAAGGGCTGAGGCCGAAAGCCATGGAAAACGTTTCGCGGCTGAGTATGGTGACTGGCGTCTGAAACAACGCCGTGTCAAAGGCGCTGTGGTGGCTACCGTTGTGGTCGCTGCAATGACGTTTCCGCTGCTCAAAATGCAGCCACACCAGTCGCGGGATTATGATAAAATTTACTGTAACCGAGTGGGAACCGACGATGCTCAGTGGGCGTCGTTGGCCTCTGAAATGCTGATGGAAATATGAAACGATTTTTATTCATACTCTTGCTGTTGCTGCCGTTGGCGGCAATGTCGCAGGGCGAACTGTACAAACGCTACGCTTCGAGGACCGACCTCACCGTGGCGCAGGTCAGCGGCTTCAAGCTGAACGAGAACGTCCGCGTCGACGTGGTGCTTGTGGTGGCCGACAACGATGCGGCTTGGAAACAACTGAAAAAAGAACTCGGCGTGAAAAACGACAACGGTGTCGAAAGCTGGCTGGGCGTGATGGCACAACCTTCCCAACGCACCCGTTGGACAGGCCAAACGGTTCTCAGGGTAGTCGTCTCCCATTCCCGCCGCACTGTGGGCTTCTATCGTCTCGACAACGAAAAGCAGTACGACGCCCTGCTGGATTACCAACTGGAAAAAATGAAAACAAAAAAATAAACCATCAACCTCAAACATCACCCAAAATCATGAAACTTTTCCCTTATATAGTCTTGGCGGCAGCCTTGGTATTCACCGGCTGCGAGAATGATAACCCTGCCACGGGCAGCGACATCAATATTGAAAGAACGATAATCTATTCCATAAACAATATCGAAATCCGTTCCACCTTGGAAACCGAGGCGGAATGGGATGCCATGCTGGACCGGTTCTGCGAACTGAGCCGCGAGGGCAAGGAGGTGGTCTTCTACAACACTGACCCCATACCGCATCACGACAATGTGAAAAGCAGCACAAAAGACAACAACCATACCATCACCACCACCGACCGTGAGGAACTGAAGAAGTGGATGAAGGACATGGAGAAAGAAGGTCTTACGGTGACTGTCTCCTACGACGATGGAACCGGCACCTGGAGCGGTACCGCCTATGCCACCGCACCGGCCATCAACACCTCGGGTGCTATCACTGGAACCTGGCGTCTGAGATGTATGGTTGTGACCCAACTGGATGACAACGGAGGTCTGATAAGTTCCGATCTCTTTGTCCCCGAGGAAGGCGGCAATACCATGTATTACACCTTCAGCGATGATGGCACGATGTCCTTGAACGTTACCGCCGCGGGCAGCACTGTGGCGACCGGCAACAGCACTTGGACGCTCTCTGACGACGGTGTGCTTTGCACAGACCTGCTCCCTAGTGGCGGATGCTGGAACGTCAACTGGATTTCCAACAGCACTCTGATTATCTCGCATCAGGCCGAAGACGCCGAGGATGGCGAACTGTTCTACCAACTCCAATTCGACATCGTCACCGCAGAATAACAATCCGCACCTCCAAAAATCGTGCAATTCGTGCAATTCGTGCGATTCGTGTTCAAATAAAAAAGCGATCCGCGTTCAAAAAATAATCCGCGTTCAAAAAAAAATAACCCCTCTTGTAGTTTTTTGAAATCTTTTTACGTTCTTATAGCAGAAACAAATCAATTAAAACACCTTTTATTTTACACACCATGAAAAAAAGCATTTTTGTAATCGCAGCCGCCGCTATCGCGCTCTGCATGGCTTCCTGCCAGAAAGAAGAAAACCTCGCTCCCGTCAACACCCCCAAGGTGCAAACTACCGCTGACCTGCACAACACTGACTGGACCTACACCGTTACCTACACCGAGTTCCTCTCCAACCTTCTGGGCACTGACCTCAGCTGCATGGGCGACATCGAGGACGACACACTCGCTTTTGGCCTGAACTTCGACGGCACCTACGCTCACTTCTCTTTCCCCTCGAACATTGAAGCTTGGGGCGGCGACGAGAATGGTATGCAACAGATCTATGGCGTCTCCTATACCTACACTTATGACGGCACCACCCATACGGGTTACCTCGATGGCGTAGCCGAAGATGAAGACGGCAACGATGTTCCTGCCCAGCTCGAGTTCACCTACGACGATGCTACCGATGTCATCACCTTCGTGCTGCCGATGTTCTATCCCGAGGACAACACCCCTGTTACCCTCACGCTGAACTTCAACCGCAACGAATAGTATCTTTGGTTAAACAATAAAAAAGTCCGCCATTGCAGCGGACTTTTTTTGTTTGGTGACAAGAAAAAAGCAACGTATGCGGGTGCTCCATTTTTCATTGCTGCATCACGCAATAATGACAGCGGTATGCCGTTACGCAATTAAACCAAAACACATTATCTGGATGAAAGAAATCAAGTGCCCCCATTGTGGTAAAGTCTTCACTGTCGATGAATCAGAATACGCTGCTATCCTCAGTCAGGTACGCAACGCTGAGTTCA
>JAEEGL017274792.1_pt1 | contig 25655 bp, 19 predicted proteins | sample 9134231 | NCBI WGS metagenome assembly JAEEGL01 (sample SAMN16246548, study PRJNA631951) | gut metagenome | biome: gut microbiome; feature: rumen; material: fiber-attached | host: Bos | place: Iran: Karaj | collected 2018-10
CCGTTACGTGCGATTGAGTAGTTACCAGCCTTACGTGTATCAAGGAATGTAGCCCACTCCTGGTTCTCAAGGTTGATTGTGATGCCTACTCCTGCGAAGGTTGACTGAATAGCCTCACCGATTGCCTTATGTCCCTCTGATGTGTTGTAGAGGTATGTAAGTGTAGGGAAGTCAGTAAATGTTCCTGAAGCTTCGTCATAGGTGTAGTATTTCTTAAGTGTCTCAATAGCTGATGCCCAGTTAGACTCATAAGCTGCTGTAGATACATCATAGTATCCAACATAGCCTGAACCGTTACCTGCGTTCTGATAGAACTCTGTTCCGTCAGCATCTGTAAGACCCATAGCTACGAAGGAAGAAGCGGGAACCTGTCCGCCCTGTGCGATGTCATTAACGATGTGGTTTCTGTCGATGAGAAGAGCAAGAGCATTTCTGATCTCGTTCTCTGCGTTAGCCTTCTCAGCGCCTGTAAGAGTGCTGCTGTCAGGAAGGATCTTCTCGTTGATGTTCCAGCATACATAGTAGGTTCCGAGCTGACCTGCTGTTACGAACTCGTTGGGATACTTGGTCTTGAGGTTAGCAATCTCGTTGGTAGGAACATCATCGATGAACTGCCAGTCGCCGTTCTCGAAGTTAGCGAGCTGGTTGTTTGCATCATCTGAAAGATAGAAGTTGATCTCACCCATCTTAACCTTAGCTGCGTCATAGAACTTGTCGTTCTTCTTGAGAGTGATAAGTGAGTTGTGCTCCCATGCTGTCATTGTGTAAGCACCGTTGTTTACATAGGTTGCAGGATCTGTAGCCCAGGACTCGTTGGCAACAACATCCTCACGTACAGGGAAGTATGTAGGGAATGCAAGAAGCTCGTTCCAGTAAGCAACAGGTGTTGTAAGAGTAACTTCAAGAGTCTTGTCGTCTGTGGCATGAACATTGAGCTTCTCATCGCCTGTAGCGCCGTCTGCCCAAATAGCCTCATAGCCATCAACAACCTCGAACATGTAGCCGTAGTCAGCTGCAAGAGCCTGACCTGCTGCTCTGTTCCAAGCAAACTCAAAGTCTGAAGCCTTAACAGGCTGACCGTCGGACCATGTAAGTCCGTCTCTTAATTTGTAAGTATAAGTAACTGTTCCGTCTGCGTTCTCGACACCCTCAACAAGAGCCTCAGCGCAATCAGGCTGGATCTCAAGGTTGCCGTTTGCATCAAGTCCCCACTTGGCAAGACCTGAGAAGAGGTGGCTGATAAGTGTAGCTCCATCTACAGCCGAGTTAAGTGCAGGGTCCAAGGTTGCAGGCTCAGATGCAAGGCAGACATTAATTGAGCTTGAGCTTGCACTGTCTGACTGCTTTCCACAGGCTGCGAGGCTTAAAACCATGCATAAAACAAGTACTACTGATAATAACTTCTTTTTCATAATTACCTCCTTAGTATGAAGTTTTTTATTGAAAATATGGTTTTTCCATATTTTTCATCTTATTAAGCGATGTTCTCGGGATGATGACAGGCCACAAAATGCCTTGAACTAAGTTCCTTGAGCTCCGGCATGGACTCTGCGCACTCAGGTGTTGCATGAGGACATCTGGTTCTGAATGGGCACCCTGAAGGAGCATTTAAGGGACTTGGAATGTCTCCCGATAAGATAATTCTCTTATTGGCCCTTGCAATCTTGGGATCCGGAACGGGAACCGAAGACAGCAGTGACTTACTGTAGGGATGAATCGGATGGTCGTAGATCTCTTTTGCATCCGCCAGCTCCACCAGCTTACCAAGGTACATAACTGCTATTCTGTCACTGATATGTCTTACAACAAGAAGGTCGTGGGCAATGAACAGATAGGTAAGTCCCAGCTTGTCCTGAAGCTCGTCAAACATGTTGATAACCTGTGCCTGAATGGAAACGTCAAGGGCAGATACAGGCTCGTCGCAGACAATGAACTCAGGGTTAACCGCAAGGCTACGGGCGATTCCGATACGCTGTCTCTGTCCGCCTGAGAACTCGTGGGCATATCTTGATGCATGCTCAGAGTTAAGTCCTACATACCCCATCAGCTCGAGGATACGCTCTCTTCTCTCCTCCTTGGTATTGTACAAATTGTGAATGTCCAGAGGTTCTCCGATGATATCTGATACGGTCATTCTGGGATTCAAGGATGAGTAAGGATCCTGGAATACCATGGTGGCCTTTTTCCTGAATTCCTTGATATCGGCATCGGTCTTGATAAGTTTGCCGTCGTACCAGATCTCTCCGGCTGTGGGCTTATAGAGATTAAGGATGGTACGGCCAACGGTTGTCTTGCCGCATCCCGACTCACCTACAAGTCCAAGGGTCTCTCCCTTTTTTATTGAAAAAGATACATCATCAACAGCCTTAAGAGGTCTGGATTTGAAAAATCCTACATTGACGTTGAAGTACTCTTTAAGGTGTTTGATCTCAACGAGATTTTCTGTCTTTGCTGCTTCACTCATGGGCTTCACCACCTTCCATAGACTTCTTGACGTTCATCCAGCAGGCTGCCGCATGCCAGTCATTAATCTGCATACGCTCTGCTCTCTCACGAAGGCATATCTTCATGGCATTGTCACATCTTGGTGCAAAAGGGCATCCCTTAGGCATATTCAATAGATCGATAGGTGTTCCGGAAATAGGCTCCAGCTTCTTTCCCTCTTTTCCCTCTGTGGGGATGGAACGAAGAAGACCCTTGGTGTACTCGTGGCAAGGATTGTAGAATATCTCATCGGCTGTTCCCTGCTCGCAGATGGAACCTGCGTACATAACGATAACTTCGTCGCACATCTGAGCAACTACGCCCAGGTCATGAGTGATCATGATAATGGCCATTCCCAGCTCTTCCTGAAGAGACTTCATAAGGTCAAGGATCTGGGCCTGAATAGTAACGTCAAGAGCTGTTGTGGGCTCATCAGCAATAAGAATATCCGGTTCGCAGGCAAGGGCCATGGCGATCATTACACGCTGTCTCATACCGCCTGAGAACTCATGTGGATACTGATTCATTCTCTTTTCAGGCTCATTGACGTTAACAAGCCTCAGCATCTCGATGGCACGTTCTCTGGCCTGTTCTTTGTTTCTGTCGGTGTGGAGGAGAATTGCCTCCATAAGCTGATGTCCTATGGTATAGGTAGGATTCAGTGAGGTCATGGGATCCTGGAAAATTATGGATACCTTGTTGCCTCTTACGGTCTTCATAACCTTCTCGCCGGCGCCAACAAGCTCCTGTCCGTCCAATTTGATGGAGCCTGAGACAATCTTGCCTGTTCCTGCGAGGATCTGCATTATGGAATAAGCAGTTACAGATTTGCCGCTTCCCGACTCTCCTACGATTCCCAGGACTTTACCTCTGTCCAGGTAAAAAGATATTCCGTTAACCGCTTTCACTTCACCTGCGTCGGTAAAAAAGGAAGTGTGCAGGTCTTTTACTTCTAATAAACTCATTTATGTGTTCTCCTATGTATTTAGTAAGGAAGCTTAAGTGTCAAGCTTGGGATCGAAGGCATCGCGAAGTCCGTCGCCGAAAAGGTTAAGGGACAAAACGATGAGTGAGATAACAAGTGCAGGTATGACCAATCTGTAAGGATAGGAGGAAATACCATTGAGCGCATCAGAAGCCAGAGATCCAAGTGAAGGCATAGGTGCGTTAACACCAAGTCCAAGGAAGGACAGATAGCTCTCAGTGAAGATCGCGCTGGGGATCTGAAGTGCTGTTGAAATGATGATGACTGAGAAGCAGTTGGGAAGAAGGTGCTTCAAGATGATCCACTTTCCTCTTGCTCCTGCAGCCTGTGAAGCCAGGACATATTCCTGCTCACGAAGTGAAAGGATCTGACCTCTTATAAGTCTTGCCATTGATACCCAGTACAGAACACCGAATACTATGAACAGGCTTATGATGTTGGAGCCGATCTTGGCAAGAACCGTTCCGTCCAGAGCTCCTTCCATTACCACCTTAAGTACCGAAGATAACAGGATTACCATCAGCATGTCAGGCAGTGAATAAATGATATCTACGATTCTCATGATGATAAGGTCCACTTTGCCGCCGGCATAGCCTGCGATGGAACCGATTGTCATTCCGATAATAAGAACGATGATACTTGCAAAAAAGCCTACCGCAAGGGAGATTCTTGTTCCGTAAACAACACGGATGAAATAGTCACGTCCCTGGGAATCGGTGCCAAATATGTGAGGAACAACGCTCTCTCCGCTGTCGATAAGTGCCAGCTCGGAGGCTCCGTATTGGAAGGGCTTAAGATCCTTGAAGGTGTTATCAACGGGCTTACCCGGTGTCATTCCAAGCATCTGGTCATAGGAATAGGGCCAGAACATGGGAATAAAGATGGCTGCCAGAGTGATAAGAACTATAATAAAGAAACAAACTGTTGCAACTCTGTTTCTCAAAAGTCTTTTTACACTGTCCTTAAAGAACGTGGATGAAGGGCGCATCTGCACCATGTATTCTTTTTCTTCCTCGGTGGCAGGAATAAAGTCATCCATATTTATCTGTGTGCTGAGCTTAGATATATCCATTTAAAAAATCTCCTAATCTATAGTTTGTCGGAATGCTTATTCCAAAGTAATTCTTGGGTCAACAACCTTGTACATGATGTCACCGATAAGGTTCATGATTACGATAAGTGTCGCAAGAACAATGGTGGTTCCCATAACCAGAGGATAATCACGGCCGGTGATGCTGTTAACGAAGGCTCTTCCGATGCCCGGTACCGCAAAGATCTGCTCAACTACAAGTGAACCTGTAACAATACCTGCAAGCATGGGTCCGAAATAGGTAATAACAGGGATCAGCGAATTCTTAAGTGCATGACCAAAGATTATCTTGGTTCCCGACACGCCCTTGGCCTTGGCTGTTCTAATATAGTCCTGACCCAGAACCTCCAGCATTGAAGATCTTGTAAGACGTGTTATGTAAGCCATGGGATAAAGAGAAAGCGTAAGGATCGGAAGGAATAATCCGTTCCTTGAGGCTCCGTTAGCGGGGAACCATCTGAGCTTAATAGCAAACAATATAAGAAGAAGGGAACCCATAATGAATGATGGCATGGATACGAACGCCGTGGTGATTATCATTATGATCCTGTCTATCAGCTTGTTTCTGCGAAGGGCTGCTACGGAGCCAAGGACTACGCCGCAGATAAGTGCCACGAAGGCTGCTATGATACCAAGCTTGGCGGAGGTCTTCATTCCGTCCAGGATGATGTCGTTAACGTTACGTCCCCTCTGCTTAAGGGATGGTCCGAAATCAAAGCCTGTTACTATATCCTTAAGATAAGTGACGTACTGCATTCCCAGTGGCTTGTCCAATCCGTATTTGGCTTCCATTGCGGCCTTGACCGCCTCTGTTACGGCCTTCTCACCGGTGAAGGGGCCTCCCGGAACTGCATGCATTACGAAGAAGGTCACGGTGATAACCACCCAGATCGTAACTATTGCAAGGATCACTCTCTTAACAATGTACATAAGCGTTTTAGTGTTCATAAATATTAACCTGTCCTTTGTTATTATGATGCTTTGAATTGTCAACCCGCCAAAGCGTTACCTCTTTAACGTGTGAAATTTAAAAAATATACAATGATATACAAAAACAGTACATCATTGTACTTAGAACTTAAGATTGTATACATGAATATTTTCGTACAAACAACGTTAATCATATGTTTCATGCAACTTTATGTCAAGTACAATGGGTTAAAAATAGTCAAACTGATTAATTTAAATCAAGCATCCACTACCAAAACACATCTATCCGTCCACGGCGGACAAAATCTCTTTTCTTGTTCTTATTATAATACAAATGATGATTGAACGGTATTGCGTTTCAGGCATTTTTTAAAATTATTTTTAAGAAATCTTTGTCCACGAAAAAAGACCATTTGAAAAAATAAGAATGGTTTATCTTCTCAAACAGTCTTTCATCATGCATATTTATAATCTATCTTATTTGCTTGATCCTTTATTATTTCAGCCAACTTCAGCTGCGATTTTCTCCACTGTATCTGCCATCTCACTTAGTGTATCAACTCCGGCTGGTCTCTCGATAAGATACACAGGGCATCCCGATGCAACCTTAAGACACAGATCCATAAGAGGCTTCTCATTGAGCCAGGGGCCGGTAAGTCTTGCAAGGAAGAGATTCTCTCTGAGGGCGAAGAGCTGGTTAAGTCCCGAAAGCTTCTGAACAGCAACCTTGTCAGTATTTGAGACTACAATAAATATCAGGAATCTGAGGGGTCTCTTCTCTCCCACAAAGGCTTCGTTCACAGGAACCAGGAACTTGTCCTTGTCCTCGTTAATGTAAATAAGGTCGTCCTCATCCAGTTCTCTTTTCTCAACTTCATTTCTGCAGAGCTTCTGATAGGGAAAAGCAGGATATACATTGGTGCCATCATTGTCTATTCTGACAGCAGCCACATCGTCTGCCATAATTCCGTAGCCTCGCTCCAATAAGACTTTAGTGAGGGATGACTTTCCGGCCCCGGGAACACCGCTTATAAGAAATGCGCCGTCCTTGTCTGAAATAGCACTGCAATGAACAGCCAGTGTGTTCCTCTCAAGAAGCAGCATCGCATATGCAAAACCGAGAAGCCATGGCCCCACCATCTCAGGAGTGTAGCCTTCCTTGGTCTCATATACTATCTCTTTGCCATCGGTTATCTTGTAATAACCGCCCTTATTTCTGAACACGGATCTGTCAAAATGAATATCGTAGGCTCTTGCGCCGACTGTATCAAGATGTGCCGTTACTTCGTCCTTAATGTTTCCCCGGTGTATGATCACATCGGAGGCGGACTGTTCATCAGCTGTAACGAGATGCGCAAATTCCACATCTGTCTCGGTTATAAGTCCGTAGATTTTATATTTGAACATTTTTAAGTATAATCTCCTTAAGTTTTTAACGACTAAGACATAGTAGCATATTTTTACGGAATATAAAAACCCTTGTTCATCCGCAGATATACTGAGGTTCTAAAAAAAATAAAAAAAATATTAAAAAAGTATAAAATGTTCACTTTTTGTACACATTTTTGAGTTATTATTAACTCAAGTTAGTGATGCAAACGGTTCATTCGAACCAATCACTATCTCCCCCTCATAAGAAAATCGCAGGCACTCACGTCCCCCCGTGGGTGTTTTTGCGTTATAGGATTAATTTTATATAATTATAAAAAAGTAGCCGGAAGCTGTATTATTATGCACAGCTCCGGCTATATTTATGCTCAGAATTCTTATGCAAAACTCTTTTACGGATTGGCGTATTTGGAATAGATTCCGATCAGCTTGATGATCTCTTCCTCACTGAGATTCTCAGAGGCATATTTCATCAGGCCTTCCTTATCCTTCTTTTCCACGTATCCCATAACCTCGGAAACAGTCTCAGCATCCATATGGTCTTCAACTATCTCTGTCAGGGTTTCCTTATCCTCTTCGGACATATTCTGAATGGCTTCTTTGACTTCTTCATTGTCGCCTGCAATTATTTCCGCATTCTGGGTAATTACTTCAACAGTCTTCTCTGCAGCAGCCTTTTTGGTCTTCTGGGCGATCATTGGCACCGCAACCTTAATAAATATCATGATAACGACACATAAAACGATCATTGTGAACACAAGCCTGGCCATTGCAGCGCTTCTGTCCGGTCCTGCCGTATCATATTTGACTGTATTTCGTTTGCTTTTTGACATTTTTTCTAATACTCCTATATATATTTTAGAATAGGTTATACTTCTTTTAGAGTTTTGACACAGTTTAGCAACAAGTCCTATGTAATATAATATCTATCAGAAGGAAACTTCTGAACCCCCAACAATACTTTTTTTCATACACGGGTTGTTTGGTTCCCCACCGAACAACCCCTCCTCCCAAAAATCACCACCGCAGATGCGGTGGTTTCTTTTTGGTTATTTTTATTATGATTTGAACAAGGTTGAAAGAATACCTCTTCCGAGGCTGGCACCCAGATTCCCTCCAAGTGTCTTACCGAATTTGCCGAACTTACCGCCAAAAGCCTTGCCGGCTTCACGGCCAACAGTTCCGGCAACAGAATTACCAACAGTCTTGATGGCCTGTTTCTTTCTTCTCTCCTCGGCTGCTTTCTGCTTCTCTGCAGCTTTGGCTGCTGCGGCATCTTCCTTGGCCTTAGCCTTGGCAGCTTCTTCCTCTGCCTTAGCCTTGGCTGCTGCCTCCGCATCTGCCAATCCCTTTCTCTCCAGGAACTCATAAGCTGAATCGGGATCTTCGGGCTCGTAGTACTTGCTGTACAGAACGCTCTGCTTGATCTCTTTTGCCCTGAGATCATCATCTATGCCGCCCATATAGCTCTGAGGAGGCAGGATCTTGACCTTCTGACATACAGTAGGTGTTCCGTCCTCAGCAAGGAATGAGCATACTGCCTCACCGGTTCCAAGCTCCTGAATAACATCCACAGTCTTAAACTCAGGATTCTCACGGAAGGAATCAGCTGCTGCCTTAACAGCCTTCATATCGGAAGGAGTATAGGCATGAAGTGCATGCTGGATCTTGTTACCCAGCTGTGCAAGAACGCCGTCGGGAATATCTCTTGGATTCTGGGTTACAAAATAGATACCCACGCCCTTGGATCTGATGAGCTTAACCACCTGCTCGATCTTGTCCATAAGAAGCTTTGGCGTATCCTTGAAAAGAAGATGTGCCTCGTCAAAGAAGAACACCATCTTGGGCTTATCAAGATCTCCTACCTCAGGAAGTGTCTCAAAAAGTTCAGACATCATCCACAGAAGGAAGGTTGCATACAAAGTGCCGTTATTAATAAGGCTTGTGGAATCAAGGATTGAGATCATGCCCTTGCCGCCTTCGCCTGTGGCAAACCAGTCCTTGATATTAAGTGCAGGCTCAAAGAAGAACTTGTCACCGCCTGCGATCTCAAGAGAAACAATGGCACGCATTATGGCTGCTACGGATACTTTGCTGATATTGCCGTAATCTGCCGCAAATTCCTTGTTGTTCTCAGACATATAGTTAAGAAGTGCCTTCAGATCCTTGGTATCCACAAGAAGCAGATCGTTGTCATCCGCAATCTTGAAGGCAATTGACAGAATATCCCTCTGAAGATCGTTAAGTCCAAGGATTCTTGCAAGAAGAAGTGGGCCCATCTCGGAAACCGTAGTTCTGAGAGGAATGCCTTTTTCCCCGAATACATCCCAGAAGGTTGCAGGATATTTCTGATATTCGAATCCTGCTTCATCAAGGCCAAATCTGGCGATTCTCTTCTGCATATCCTCTGAATCTTTGCCCTCGGCCACCATTCCTGACAGGTCTCCCTTAACATCCGCAAGGAAAACGGGAACCCCCATATCACTGAAGGACTCAGCCAGAACCTTAAGTGTTATGGTCTTACCTGTACCTGTTGCTCCTGCTATAAGCCCATGCCTGTTGGCCATCTTAGGCAAAAGAAAAACATTCTCCCCCGATTCGGTATTTGCCACCCAAACTTTACCGTCTTTATACATACGCTCCTCCTTTTGCTACGTAAACTCCGTTATCAACTATTATAGCACCCCGCCCGCTCTTTTCTACATTATTATGTCAAATAAGCGTCATTGACTACGCAAACATTAGTTCGTATAATGATTACATGGAAAAAGAACGCTCGTACATCTGCATAGATCTGAAATCCTTCTATGCCTCCGTTGAATGCGTGGAACGGGGACTTGATGTGATGACCACCCGTCTTGTCGTGGCTGACCCAACCAGGTCCGACAAGACTATTTGTCTTGCGGTTTCCCCTGCTCTTAAGGCTCTGGGCATTCCGGGACGATGCAGAGTGTTCGAGATTCCAAAGCACATCGACTACATAATGGCGCCTCCAAGAATGCAGAAATATCTGGATTACTCTGCTGAAGTCTACGGCATATACCTTAAATACATCTCCAAGGATGACATTCATGTCTATTCAGTGGATGAAGCCTTCATGGACGTCACCGATTATCTGTCGCTCTATCAGATGTCGGCCCGGGAGTTGGGACAGCGCATCATCAGAGATATATACGAAACTCTGGGGCTTCGCGCCACCTGTGGCATCGGCACCAATCTGTATCTCACCAAGGTTGCTCTGGACATTACCGCCAAGCACTCTCCCGACTTTATCGGAGAACTGGATGAGAACTCCTACAGGGACAAGCTATGGGATCACAAGCCCCTTACAGATTTCTGGCGTGTCGGCAAGGGAATCGCCAACAAGCTCGCCACCTACGGCATGCTGACTATGCGTGATATCGCCCACGGCGACGAGGATCTGTTGTACAAGCTTCTGGGAGTCAACGCTGAACTCCTTATCGATCATGCCTGGGGAAGAGAACCCGTATCAATTCATGATATCCGCTCCTATGAATCACAATCCCATTCACTTACTCAGGGTCAGGTCCTTATGAGCGACTACACCTTTGAAAAAGGGCAGGTGATCGCCAAGGAGATGATGGATGTCATGTGCCTTGACCTGGTGGACAAGGAGCTGGTCTCCAAGTCCTTTTCACTGATGGTGGGCTACGCCAAGGGTACTCCCATTCCCTCAGCCAAGGGAACCTTTTCCCTGGACACTCCCACCAACGCTTCTTCTATTCTTATTCCCAAGATTGCGGAACTCTACACTCAGATAGTCAATCCCGCATATCTAATCCGAAGAATGTATGTCGTGTGTAACGGCGTCACAAGCGAAGAATATCTACAATACTCCTTCTTCATGCCTCCGGAGGATCTTGAACGGGACAGGAAGGTCCAGAAAGCCGTCCTTGAGATCAAAAACAAATTCGGCAAAAACGCTATTCTCAAGGGCCTTAACTTCGAAGAAGGTGCCACCACCAGAGAGCGCAACAACCAGATAGGCGGCCACAAGGCGTAGGCCTATCCTTTACATAACCAAGGAGTAAAACATGCCAAGGCAGAAAATGTCCATGGACAAAAGAGCCGCCCAGTTCCTCCCCTTCCAGGCAGTAAAAGGACTGGATGAAGCTCTTCGGGCCAAGGAAAAGATAACCGTTGATAAAATAGAATTGTCCGAAGAGATGTACGAGGAGCTTGATAAGAAGATGCACCTTGTCCGAAAAGGCAGCATCATCACCTGCATCTATTACCACAAGGGCGAATACATCAAGCTGACCGGAATCGTAGCCCGATTTGACGAGATCTCCAGGGTACTTCAGATAGTTAATACAAAGATAGATTTTGACAATATCCTCGATATAGTCTTTAATGATAGAGTATCGTAAGAACGGAGGATAGGACATAAGAATGATCAGAATATTATTTGTTTGCCACGGCAATATTTGCCGCTCTACCATGGGCGAATTTGTCATGAAGGATATAGTTAACAAGCAGGGACTTGCAGGAGCCTTCCACATTGAGTCCTCTGCAACACATACGGATGAGATATGGAACGGCGCCGGAAGCCCTGTGTATCCTCCCGCCAGAGCCAAGCTTAGGGAACACGGAATAGGAACTGATGACAATGAACTTGGTGTCAGCGCCAAGAGAGCAAGATTAACCAGCAGAACCGATTATGATAAGTTTGACTTCATCATAGGCATGGACAGCGCCAATATGCGCAATCTAAATGGTATCTTTGGCGGTGATCCGGAGCACAAGCTCCATAAGATGCTGGACTACACCGACAGGGAAGGCGATGTGGCAGATCCCTGGTATACAGGCAATTTCGATGCCACCTGGAGAGACGTATCGGAGGGCTGTCACGGACTCTTTCGCAGCATTCTCACAGACAAGCGCTTCTCCAAGGAGTTATCGCAGTTCGATGCTTCTTCGGATGACAGCTTTGAACATAGCGACCATCTGACATATGATGATTTTCCCAGAGGATAATAAATGGGCAGTGCGACTTGATCGCACTGCCCATATTTTTACTCTTTACATATTACTCTTCACATATTGCTCTTCCGGCAACATAAATATAATTCTTCATGGCTGAATCGGCATATCCAACTGCAAGCTTGTTCTTGTAAGAAGGATAGATTGAATCACACTCACATCCGGTATCCTTGATATTGCCGTCCTTATCAACGCTGCAGAGCTTCCCGTCCTTAACAACATATACAAGGCTGTCAAAGGGATTGTAATAAGCAGAATAAGTATGATTGAAAGTAATTCCCTCAGCAATCATATTTGATTCTCCGTCGTGGAGCATGAACAACTGTCCGTCTCTGTTGCAGTACCACAGATACTCCAGATCCACATCTGCGTATACATCACTGATATTACCTTCCACGGTATAGGTATCACTTACTTCAGGAGTTCCGCCGGGCTTATACTGATATTTTACAATTGTGCCGTCACCTAAGGCCACAGCATAGTAGCATTCATCACCACTTACAAAGCATGGAAGATTGTATACTTTTTCTTCAGCCAGACGAAAAGGTTCCTTATCAGCTCCCACAAACACCATCGTACCGCCGTCTTTTGCGGTAAATGCAACTCCGTCAACTGATGAGCTGGGGATGATCTCAATGTTGTAGTCCTGTCTCATGGCCATGGTTCCGCCAAATACATCAGTTATTTCGCTGTCGTAAACAACCTTGACTTCACTCATGGAGCCATCGAAATAGTACAACTTCCTGTCGTTCATGCCTATCATAAGGAAGGATTCGGCATCATTATCAACATAGATGGTCTGTGGAGCAACCTCAGTGATGAGCTTATTGGAATCAGGTCCCTTGTAGCAGTACATGCTGTAGCTGTCATCCTCATAATCATCAGCTCTTACTCCGTAGATCAGCTGTCCATCATCCGAAAGAGCCAGAATATCGCAGTTGCCGGCACATATCTCCTGCGCTTCCATTCCGATACCTGACATAAACAGTACCGGTCCATTTTCCATATACTTGGAATAGGCTACTCTCTTACCGTTTGGAGAAATAGCTGTATTATAACCGGATACTTCTTCATCTATCATGTATTTCTTATTTTCTGTCTTATCGATCAGGTAAAGAGCAGACTTCTCTTTGCCATAACCTGTAACATAAAACAGTGTATTGCCAAAATAAGATATGCCGCCATAGTTGACATCAACAGCCTCTACATTAACATCAAGGGCTGAATTAATATAATAAAAAGCATCTCCGTCCACAATTGTCATAGCGCTGTTGCGGCAGGCAAAAGAGCCGTTAACATATTCGTCCTTGTCATAGAAGTCCATGTTGTAGGAACCTGTGTCGTTATAAAGGCCTCCGTCAACAACATATATTGTATTGCCTTCCTGCCTGTTCTGGGTTCCCTGCTTGGCAGTGTCCACTGGGGCAGGCGCAGCATTCTGACTGCCGTTACCGGCTGGATCTTCAGGTTGCTCAGGCATGTCGGGGTCATCAGGTGTCTCTCCGGGATCAGTTACATTGCTGCCGGAAGGCTGAGCACTGGCTCGCTGTGATCCTCCAAATAAGGAGGGCATAAACTTGTACGCAGCAAAACCACCTATTCCAAGGAACAATATAACGGCTGCCACCACTCCGAGGATTACCCACTTAGCTCCGGACTTACCTGCCGGCTGCTGCATTCCGGGCATCTGATTCATTCCCGGCATCTGATTCATGTCCGGTGCCTGATTCATTCCCGGCATCTGATTCATTCCCGGCATCTGATTCATATCCGGAGCCTGATTCATACCGGGCATCTGACTCATTCCCGGCATCTGATTCATGTCCGGTACCTGATTCATTCCCGACATCTGGTTCATTCCCGGCATCTGATTCATGCCCGGTGTCTGATTCATACCGGGCATCTGGTTCATTCCCTGCATCTGATTCATGTCCGGTGCCTGATTCATACCGGGCATCTGGTTCATTCCCGGCATCTGATTCATATCCGGAGCCTGATTCATACCGGGCATCTGATTCATATCCGGTGTCTGCCCCTGCGGACTCCAGACAATATTCACCGGTCCCTGTGAGGGCTGACCATTCATTCCCTGTGATACAGAGAGCTTCTCTCCGCATACATTGCAGAACTTCTCCCCAGGCTGCAATATATTCCCGCAATTACTACAATTCATACCTGTTTCCCCTTATGTATTTTTAATTCAATATGTTATCATTGGTTTGGCAATAAAATGCCAAAAAACATAATATCACAATTTTATGTAGAAAATGTGATTAAGGAGAATTTTTTATGCTATATATCATGAGACATGGCAAAACAGACTGGAACAAGCTTGAAAAGCTCCAGGGGCATGTAGACATCCCCTTGAACGAAGAAGGGATCGCCTCTGCGAAAGAAGCCCGTATCAAATACAAAAATGTCCCTCTGGACATCTGTTTCTGCTCTCCTTTGTCAAGAGCAAGAACCACCGCAGAGCTGTTTCTGGAAGGAAGAGATATACCCGTTATCGTCGATGACAGACTGATTGAAATGGGCTTTGGTGAATACGAAGGTGTGACAGGATATTTCAACAATCCGGCCTGCCCAATAAATGACCTTTTCGTCAACCCCACAGCTTATGTCTCGCAGGGCGGTGCTGAAACCTTTGAGCACTTAAATGAGAGAACCCTGTCTTTTCTTGAAGATAAGGTATACCCACTTCTTGCACAAAAAAAAGACGTTCTCATCGTGGGACACGGTGCAATGAATTGCAGTCTCATATCTCACATAAAGAGAACGCCTCTATCAAATTTCTGGGATAATCTGATCGGTAACTGTGAGCTGGTTAAGCTTGTGGATTGAAGTTACCATTCTGTGGCTGTGCAGGGTTCTGTGGTTGCATAGGGTTCTGCTGAACAGGGCCAGCCTGACCAAACTGCTGGTTCTGTGCCTGCTGGAAATTAGCACTCTGATTGGGCTGCCAGTTGGATGTAGGCTGTCCTGCAGGATTGAAGCCTCCGACCGGCTGCTGACTCAGATCCTTGTTCTGCATAACCTGCTGCTGGTAAGCGCCTGTTGCGGGCTGCCAGTTCATATTCTGGGCCTGTTGGAAATTGTTGTTCTGATTGGCCTGCCAGTTGTTACCTGCGGGCTGCTGAATCTGCGCATTCTGTGCAGCCATATTGTTAGCATACTGGGCACCCTGTGCGGGCTTCCAGCTCATATTCTGAGCCTGCTGGAAGTTATTGTTCTGTCCAAGCAGAAGATTCTGGTTATTGTTCTGACCGCCTGTTAACTGAGGCTGGCTGCCGAGTACAGTCTGAGCTCCGGGAAGCTGACCATACTGCTGCTGCATCTGCTGGCTGTACTGGAGCTGACGGATCTGCTCCTTCTGAGCATTCTTCTTGGTCTGCCACAGCCAGGAATAATAATTCTGGAAAATAGCTGTATCTCCTGAAGCAAGAGACTTGATCTTCCTGAAAGCGATAATAACAATAGCAACCTCAAATGCAAAGAAGATAATAAGCCATACAATGTGGTTCATGGTAAGTGTGAAATCAAAGAAACCATGAACAAGTGCAGGGATCAGAAGTGCCTTCCAGAGATTGGACTTCATTGCGGGAATATTACCCTGTCCCTCACAGTACTTGGCAAATCCCACATACATTCCCATAAATACGGCAAATATTGCATGTCCCGGAATTGACAGTATGGCTCTCATAACAGATAACTCATATGAAGCATCCCAAAGATACTTAATATTCTCAAGAGCAGCGAATCCAAGTGATGCAGTCACGCAATAAACTACTGCGTCAAAGGTATAATTAAAGGCCTTGTCCTTCCAGGCTGCAATCCTGACTGCCATGAGCTTAACAAACTCCTCGGATAAACCAACCACCAGGAAGTTTGATATGATAATATAAAAAATATTCCTGATATTACCATTGAACAAAAGATAAAGTATATTGAATCCGCAATATTCGAATAAGCTTGCGATAGCTGTTGAAAGGACACCGCATCCAAAAATCTTGGCAAGAACATCCAAAGGCTCTTTTTCTACTTTGTCCTCTTTGTAGATAAACCAAAGAAGCACCGCTGCAGGCAAAACCGCCAGCACGGTCATGACATAATGATCCATAAATTTTCTCCCATCAAAACTATTATTTCTCCTCTTCTCCCCCGTAAACAAAAACATCATACTTCAAAATCTATTAATAATCAAAGGTTATTTTCATCTTCTTCAAAATGTTTAACTCCGTCCTCAGAAAATTCCACTCTCTCCCCGTGCCAGAACCGCAGCTGCAGCTCATTTCTGGTCATTGAAGGAGAAATGTAATTACCGCTTAAGCAGTGGGCCGAAAGATCTTTTACGATGTCATATTGTTCCTTGTTATCGATCCTGGAAATAATGACCTTGCTGTTAAACTGATTAAGGAGGCTGACCCTGGTACTAATCAGGATCTTACCGTTCTCATACCCCGTTCCTTCCATGATGTTGCGGACATTGATGATCATCCCGTCAAAGCCCTTGTTGTAACCTGTTCTGTAGTCCATATACCCGGAGGTATAATTGCCGAGGAACAGCCTGATACCAAGCTTTTTGAAAACATCCATGATATATTCAAGGGAATCTATACCCATATACGCATCATGCTCATTGATCTCAAACGCAATAAGGGAAGGATCGATCTTGAATCTCTCCATATTGTCCTTGATGGCATCAGCCACCGACTTACTGATGGTCTTGATAGACATAAAATGAATAAGCACAAACTCTATGCGCATATCCGATCTGTCAACGCCGGTGCCCAGGAATCTGAATACAGCCTCAATCATCCTGACCTCAAGCTCCTCGATAAATCCCGTTTTATCCGCAACTGCCATGAATTCCTCGGGAGCTATGGCCCCAAGCACAGAATCGTTAAGAGTTAGAAGAGCCTCTGCGGAAGTGATCTTACCGGTTTCTGCATTGTACATAGGCTGGTACAACACCTTGAAATTTTTCTCGGAGATGCCTCGTCCAATGGCCTTCTCAATTTCGATCTTGCGAACAAGGAAGTCCAGATCACTTCCCATAAACACACTCTTGTCAGCGCTCTCGATATCGGCCTCCGCAAGAAGAAAGATATCATCAACGCTGTTAAATTGTCCCGGTGTTTTGGCCGCAAGGATCCTTGCCTTGATCATGGTCGCTCCTTCTCCCACATCAAAACCCTCATTAAATCTGTTGTTGATAAGCCATGTCATGCTCTCAACTTCCGCATCGCTGATATCCGGACACAGAATATAAAAGCAGGAATCCTCTGCTCTGTAGACATCGTATTTGTCATCTATTCCCACAAGGAATACACCAATCTCTCTGATGATGTTCTGGAAATTCTCAAAACCAACGATCTTGCGGTAGCTGTCTGCATCGCTTATTCTTACGCAGATGGCCACAAACTCTCTTTTCAGACTGAAGAAATTGTTAAGGTCATACAAAAATGCGTTTCTGTTGTAGGTGCCGCTGACCGAATCCACCTTGTCATCGTCCTTTTCGATCATGATCATGATTCCCATAAGGCCTATGGAATCCGCCAGTAACTCGCATACGATCTGGGGATTTAACATCTGTATTGCAGTTCCCGTCACAACCAGAAGGGAAAAATAGCTCATTGCCACCCTCTTGACGGTTCCTATGTTTTTCCAATATCTCATAAGAAGATAGAAAGAAAAAGCAGCATATACCACAGCTACGGCGTATACAACATAAATTCCCGGTCTTCTGACAAACACAAGATTCCCCACGTGAACAAACATGAAACTAATAAAGGGATTGAGTAAAAGCAGTATTTCAAGCACAACAATAGGGAAAGTAATAATGACTCTCTGCAGAAACTTTAGCTTGTACATAACTCCGCAGACCAGGATGATATAGAACAAAAAAGTTGGTATGAACGCAAAATGTGTAACAAAATACACCAGTTTACATCCATAGCAAATGACGAATTTGGCGTTAAATGCAAGTTCTGAATTCTGTGTCAGATATGAAATTATTCCGGTTATGGAATCAATAAAAGTAAGCAGCAAAAGAGTAACAAAAAGGTTGCTCCTGGCACTCCTTTTGTTTCGCATCAAAAGTGTGTAAAAAACACAGGTCAGACTTATAATTGCTGCGGCAATCCTGAAGGCCAGACTGCCGTATCCACTGGTATCCATCATATCTTTTTACTCTCAATACGCTTTATTTTTGCTTTTGAAGAAAACATCAAGGGTCTGAAGAAGCTTGTCCTTACTGATAGTCTTAAGCAGGTAGTCCGCAGGCTTCAGTGAGATAACGTTGGTAACGCTGTCCCTGTCATTTTTGCCCGTAAGAAACATAACCGGGGTAGAGCTGGAAAAAGACTCGCTCCTTAGCATCTCCATTACCTTGGGGCCATCCAGCACAGGCATATCGTAATCAAGGAGAATAAGATCCGCCTTGTTGGTAGCAAGCCAAGCCACAGCCTGGGTTCCGGAATTGGCCATGCCCACTCTGTAGGTATCCTTGAGCCACTCTCTTATCATCTGAATATAGGTAGGATCGTCATCAACGATAAGTATGCTCTTTCTTCTTGCCAGCTCGAACTCCTCGTCAGTGGCAGTAGCAACCTTATTTATAAGATCCGCCATATCAAGAGGCCTTGTAACCTCGAAGGCTATATCCTCCTTCGGGACGAACTTATGCACCAGGTCGAAGGCATCCTTGTCGCCTATTATGAGCATTATCATGTTTTCCTCGATGCACAGATCCTTGAAATAGACCATTGCATCCTTATGCTCCTCGAAATCCTGATCCGTATACAGAACTATCAGATCCGCATCATTCTTTTTGATGGCCAGCTCCGACAGTGCATAGGAAGAATCCGTCACCTCGAATCTATTGCTCAAAAGAGCATTCTTGATGGCGTTTACCAAAAAAGTTTCTTCATTTCTCACAAGCAGAATCTTTTTCTTCATGTCATTACTCCTCTATGTTCAAACGCTGCGATGCAACACTTTGTATCTGTTCCCAGGAAAGCTTGTAGGAAAGCTCTCCTATCCTGGCTATGGCCTTGGCATCATCAGGCGGCAGCTTGTATATCTTGATTGAATCCAGAACAAACTGAAGGGTGTCATAGTCAAAGCTCTTACTAACTTCGATTATGGTGCTGTAGGCATCCCTTAGCTGTGCCTTTGAAATAGGCGGCTTGTCATCCTCGTCCTCATCCTTATCGCCTGCGATCTCCGGAATCTCCGACAGGGAATACTTCACTATGGAGAACAGGTTAAGGAGTTCGTTCTGATGAAGTTCAATGGTTTCAATGTCACCCGCATTACCGGCATCCTCCATCTCTTTTGCAAGGAGCGAGAGCTTCATGGCTCCTATGGTTCTGCTGGTGCTCTTAAGAGAATGAACATAGCTTGTGTAGTCCTTCCAGTTCTTCTCCTCATAAGTGGTCTCAATGTTTCTCTGTGCCATATCGGAGGACTCGTAATACACCTTCAATATGCTAAGATAACTGTCAACACTTCCGCAGTTCTTAAGTCCCTCCGAAGGATCGATCTCTTCAAGTTTATCCATCCAGTCGGGCCTTTCCTCCGGAGCGACTTCCGGAGTCTTCTGCGTTTGTGCCGTATCAGTCTCTTCTGTGTCAGCAAGTTCTTCCCGGGTCATAATGAGCTTATCCTTTGGAAGGAATCTGATAAGGCATTCCTCCAGTTTCTCGCTCTCAATGGGCTTACTCAGGTAATCGTCAAAGCCCTCCTTCATGAAGTTCTCCTTGGCACCTGTTATGGCGTTGGCGGTAAGAACCACCACAGGAGTATTCAGGTTGGGGCTCTCTGTATCTGCCTTCATGGCTGCCAGAGTCTCTATGCCGTCCATCTCAGGCATTCGATAATCCAGGAAAATAAGGTCATATTTCTTTTTATGCTGCTTCTCCAGACATTCCGCGCCGCTTCTGGCGGTGGATATCTTGAGCTTTGTGGGCTTTAGGAGTTCTCTTATGACAACGTGGTTCATTGGCGTATCGTCCACCACAAGAACCGTTGCCTCCGGCGCTGTGAAGCTCTCCTGGTACTTCTTCTTTTCCTTGGAAGCCTCGCTTAGTTTCTGCCTGAAATCTCCGATCCTGGCATCTCCCACCACTTTCTGAGGAAGGATCATGGAAAAAGTGGAACCCTTGCCATATTCACTCTTAACGCTGATGGAGCCTCCCATAAGCTGCAGCAGACTGTTCGTAATGGCAAGTCCAAGTCCGCTTCCTTCCACGGTCTTATTCTTTTCCATATCAAGTCTCTTGAACTTATCAAAGAGATTCTCAAGATCCTCTTCCTTGATGCCCATACCCGTATCGGTGACATCCATCCTGAGCTGAATACTGCCATCAAAGCCTTCATCTCCGGTTACGGTCAGTGTTACTGTGCCCTCCTGGGTATACTTGATGGCATTGTTGAGGATGTTGACTATGATCTGCCTAAGTCTCATCTCATCGCCAAACAACGTATTGGGCAGGTTCTTATCTATATCAAAAATCAGCTTAAGGACCTTTTGCTCCGCCTTGATGCGAACCATGTTATAGACATCGTTAAGTACCGAGCTGAAATCATATTCCGCCTCGGTTATCTCCATACTTCCCGCTTCGATCTTGGAGAAGTCCAGTATGTCATTTATAAGGGACAAAAGAGTTCTGCCTGCTCCCTCGATGTTCTGTGCATATTCTAATATCTTCTCGTCCTTGCACTCTCTTAAGATGACCTCGTTCATGCCAAGTACGGCATTGATAGGGGTTCTGATCTCATGGGACATATTTGCAAGGAAATTACTCTTGGCTTCGTTGGCTGCCTTCGCCCTTCTCTCCTCCATGCGAGCCATCTCTGTTGCGCGCAGGATGGCGATAAACTCATTTTTGCTGACCTGTTGAGAGAAATACTCACCTGTCAGATAGTCCGCCCCTGCTATATCCGCAAGATCAAGAAGCTCCTGGTTGTCCACATTCTGAAGGATCACCTTCTTGCCCATCTGATGCATCATCTTAAGTCTGTTTTCCAGAATAATGCGGCTCTGCTCCACCTTGTTGGATTTTTCCAAAAGATCCGCACTTATCTTCACACCCTCAAACATAAGCTGGGATGCGCTCTGCATGCTAAAGAATCCTGTGCCGTAATCATCCATGAAAAACCTGATGCCGTCCCAGGCAAGTTCTGACATAATGATTCCCAGAACGTTCTGATCCGCTGTGGCGGAGGCCTCCGTCACTTCAAAAACTATCTGCGAAGGCCTTACCCCGAACTTACTGAGCAAAGACCTGACCCTCACAATAAAATCCGACTGAATAACCTGCGCCGAGGAAAGTCCAAGGCTTATGAATTCAAGCCCCATCTCCTCTGCAATACCGCCTCCGAGGAAGTACAGTACTTCCTCAAGAGCAAACCATCCGAGCTTTTCTATAATACCTGTCTGCTCGGCAATAGGCATAAACTCCTCTTCCGCGATGTTTCCGAGTTCCTTGTCCACGAACTGAAGCTTGGCCTGAGCACCGCAGATACTAAGCTCGCTCCTGGTATATATGGGCTTGTAATATATCCTGAAGCCGTCGTTCTGGATTCCTCTTCTGACAGCCTTTTCCACATCAGCTCTTCTTAACAGGAAGTCAAGGTCATGTCCCCTTAGCACTTTGTCCGACTCAGTTTCCATGGTTGTATCCGACAGAAGGAACAGATGCTCAATACTTCCAAATTCTTCCGGAGATCTGGCCTGCAGAATCAAGGCCTTAAGTTTGACACTGGTGGATCCGTGGATCCATTCGTCGCCAAACCTCTGCAGTATCATCTGAGAAATATGATCGGCTCTTTCCCTGTCTACCGCCTGGCACACAACAAAAAAACAGTTGATATCGGCTCTGTACACATCTGTCCCCGGTTCAACAGTTGTCAAAAAAGAAACTACCACCGACAAAAGGCTCTCAAATTCCTCGTAGCCCGTTATTTTTCTGTAAACATCAGCATTTCTAATATGAACTGCGAAAGTCGTAAAATTCCTGCCGTATTTGAAGTAGCTACCGGTATCCTGGATAAAAACGTTACGGGTATAGGCCTTGGTGACGGAATCCATCTTCTCGTCGTCATTTTCCAGCATTATCATAAGTCCCATAAGACCTATGGCTTCGCACATAAGCTCACATCTGATATTGAAGTTCACCGCCTGAATAATGGTGCCCAGAATAACCAGCACGAAGAAATATATCACTGCTATTCTATTGAGATTATTAAGACTTTTCCAATAGACAAAGAGAGCCGCTATTGCAAAAAGCACATAGAATGCGCTGACCGCATAAGCGATATATACTCCGGCCTGCCTGTGAAATACCAGATTTTTGTCCACAGTATAGACCAGATGAAAGACGGGATTGGTGGCTACCATTGCTTCCATGATTGCAAAAGGCAGTGCCAGCATTCTTCTGCTTTTTTTGGAAAATCTGTATCCGACATTGCATACAGCAAGAATATACAGCGCAAAAATGGCTGCTATAGCGAAATGTGTAAAGAAATACACAAATTGAAGCAGATGAAAAATAAAAAACCTTGTGGCAAACGGAATATCTGCGGTCCTTATCGGGTCACCAAATATACCTGTGATGGCATCAACAGCAACAATAACGAGGATCCAGAGGAAAATCGTGTTCTTCGTCCTCATTCTGTTCTTCATCAGAATAGTATAAAAAATACAGGTAACACTGATAATTACAGCAGCAAGATTAAAGGTTAAGTTCCCAAAGTTCTGAACACTGTCCATAAAAACACCTTAAGATCAGGAAGTTTACCCTTCCTCTCATCCCTGAGGAATCAGATCGCGATACCACTTGAGGGCATTTAGATATGCCTCATATACCTTATCCATGTCCATATTGCCCACAACCATAAGCCTGGATACTTCCGTCCAATCCGCATCCTCATATCTTTTGATGAAATCAAGGACAGGTGCAAATTCACCCTTTCCTTCCAGAAGGGCATCTTTGACGTTCTTGGATACCTGTACCATATTCAGTGCTTCTTCCATGGTTTTTTCCAGCATAATATCAAGAGCTGAAAACAGTCCCATAATGAACAGTTCCTGCGCCATCATGGCAAGCTCAAAGCTCTCTGCCAGGTTTTCAGCAAATTTAGCTCTTATCATTACAAGTCTTGTGATCTCACTGGGCTTGTCAGCGCACAGCTCCTTGGTAACGGCGGTGTTGATCCATCTCTTGAGTTCCCTCTGTCCCAACATTGCTGCCGCGTGACGGATGGATGTGATCTCAGAATTAAGTGCCATTCTGTTAACCATCTCAAGAAGTGAGATAACAAGCGCAGGATCCTTGCCGATAACATCGGCAGCATCCGTAAGATCAAAGTCAGGTGCATTAACAACATTTAAAAGCTCAATATAGTTAACCTTAAGAGGATTGACCTCGGTCTCGGAGTCCTTGACAGGCATTCTGAAAAAGCTGCCTTCGTACAGATCGTACCCTCCGTCATCCTTGAGTTCCTTGTAATCCTCCTGGGAATCAACGTTGACAGCGCACAGCTTGATGCCTGGATAAACTTTGTTGAAGTACATTCTTGCCTTGGACACATCGATCTTCACATGATCCAGCAAGATATAATCACACTTACTGAGGATATTCTTATATGCTTCGAAACTGCTGATGGGGAGTTTTCTGATAGCCAGCTTGTAGCCCTGTTCCTTGAGTTCTCTTACTCTTTTGACATAGGTTTCTTCAGGTGTGATGGTGTTATCCATCAAAAGCACTACCTTATTTGCCGGCACTGTACACTGAAGGGATATTTCCGCAAATATGGAAAACTGATTGATGGGAACGAAGACTTCTTTTCCTCCGGACAAAGTGGCTACGCCCATGCTGCTGACAACCTCCAGTTCATGGACTGTTCCGGCTCCGTCATATCTGGCGGTACCTTCATAATTCGGATTCAGAAAGTGGTTTTCCTTTCGCGCAAAAACAGAATATGCGCATACAGACATATTGGCGTCGAACAAAGGAATAAGTGTAGCCAGCATAAAAAGTCTCCTTTCAGGTGCATAAAGACATACTCCCACTCAAGTATATTTTAGCAAAATTAAACGGGTAATTATATTATATTTTTATAAAATTCCGCTAATTATTATCACTATACCGATAGTCACAAAAAATAGACTCAAATCCGCTCATAACCGCTAAATATGTGTTATCATAGACATAGAATATTTTCACAAGAGTTCTTTTAAAAAAGTAACAGGGGGAAACTAAATATGGCTCAAGTTGAAATGTTAGCCATGATTCTGGCTGGCGGTCGTGGCAGCAGGTTGAAAGACCTGACTACAAAAGTGGCCAAGCCCGCAGTTTTCTATGGCGGAAAATACCGTATAATCGACTTTCCACTTAGTAACTGCGCCAACAGCGGCATCGATGTAGTCGGTGTGCTCACGCAGTACGAATCCGTTCTCTTAAACAGCTATGTTGCTCAGGACGGACGTTGGGGGCTCGACTCCAAGGACAGCGGCGTATATGTTCTTACTCCCCGCGAGAAAGCCGATGAGGGGCTTGATGTCTATCGCGGAACCGCTGATGCAATATCTCAGAATATCGATTTTATCGATAACTACAATCCCGAGTATCTTCTTATTCTTTCGGGAGATCACATCTACAAAATGAATTACGAAAAGATGCTTGCCTACCACAAGGAAATGGGTGCCGACGCTACCATTGCCGTTCGTCCCGTGCCCATGAAGGAAGCCAGTCGTTTCGGTATCATGAATACCGATGGCAAGGGCAAGATCGTAGAGTTTGAAGAAAAGCCCGCCAAGCCCAAGAGCAATCTGGCATCAATGGGTATCTATATCTTCAACTGGAAGAATCTTCGCAAGATGCTTGTTGCTGATATGAATAATCCTGACTCCGATCACGATTTCGGTAAGAATATCATCCCCAGGATGCTTGGCGAAGGTAAGAAGCTTGTTGCCTATGAGTTCTCCGGCTACTGGAAGGATGTGGGAACCATCGACTCCCTTTGGGAAGCTAACATGGATCTTCTGGATCCCAAGAACGAGCTCAATCTTAACGACTCCTCCTGGCTTATCTACACCGAGGATGTGTCTACTCTTCCTCAGTACATCGGAAAAGATGCCAAGGTTAAACATGCCTATATCACTCAGGGCGTTCGCGTTGAAGGTCAGGTTACCAATTCAGTTCTCTTTACCGGCGCTGTAGTAGCTCCCGGAGCGAAGGTTACCGATTCCGTACTCATGCCCGGCGTAGTCGTTGAAGAAGGCGCTGTGGTCACAAGAGCACTTGTGGCAGAGAATGTAAGAATAGGCGCCAAGGCCAAGGTCGGTCATCGAAACAGTGAGAACATTCTGCTTGTTGCAAAAAATGTGAAAGGAGGTAACAAATAATGGCACCAAAAGCATTTGGCATTGTATCCTCCGCAGATAGCAGCATATATGTAGAGGGTCTTCATGATTACCGCCCTATCGGCTCCTTCTCATTCCTTGGAAGATTCAGGGTCATCGACTTCCCTATCTCCAATATGAGTAACAGCGACATCAACCGTATCCAGGTATATGTACGCTCCCGTCCCAGATCCATCGCAGAACATGTAGGATCCGGAAGACATTACAACATCAACTCCAAGCGCGGTAAGATACAGCTTCTTTTCTCAGAGAACAGTTCTACCCGTTCAATTTACAACACTGATATCTCGGCATTCCTTGAGAATATCGATATTATTCAGAGAATGCATCAGGACTACGTTATC
>JAEEGL010453111.1_pt1 | contig 25654 bp, 17 predicted proteins | sample 9134231 | NCBI WGS metagenome assembly JAEEGL01 (sample SAMN16246548, study PRJNA631951) | gut metagenome | biome: gut microbiome; feature: rumen; material: fiber-attached | host: Bos | place: Iran: Karaj | collected 2018-10
GCGGCAACAGTCTGCCTCTGGCCTCGAATGCCCGTCCCATCGGCTATATCGACAGTCGTTACGTGCAAAGTGCCAGTTACCTGAAGTTGCGCAACCTCACCCTTGGCTATACCATCGGGAAATCGCAACTCTCAGTTCTCAGTTCTCACCTCTCAGTTAACAGCATCCGCCTATACGCAACCGCCACCAACCTCTTCACCATCACCCCGTATAAAGGTTATGATCCAGAGGTCAGTAGCGGTACCGATTCTGGCGTCTATCCCGCCTCACGCACCTTCACTTTCGGTGTGAATGTCACGCTGTAAAAATCAGTTCTTGCTTCTTTTATTAGCGGACTGATACTTTCTGTGCTGGGCGGTTGGCTACTTTGACCAGATAAATTCCATTAGGTAGTAGGTCTTGTGTTGTGGGTATTTGTTGTCCATTCATATTGTATATCTGCACGTTCTCGCCATCTGCACCCTCCACTACGATGCGGCCGTTGCGAGCATATATCTTCAAGTCGTTGAGGTTAGGAGCGTCAATGCTGGTTGGATCACCCTCAACGATATTGGCAAAGCGACCCCATACGTCGTGTTGACGATAGGTATCGGCTGTGCCGGCGGGAACATAGAGAGTGGCATCATAAGCCGTGAAGACTTCGCCGTACAGGGTAGGAGGTGTTGTGCAAGCCCTCGTATCAATGGCTGATTGTAAGCAGGCTCGCTAATTTATTGGCAAAAGTAGTGGGAAACGTCTGAAAGCATTTCCCACTACTTGAAAACTACGTGTCAATTCTTGAAAAACCGCTGTTATTCCATCCTCAATTAACAGGTTCGAGGTAATTCATGTCGTCCTCATCCAAAGGCTGGAAACCGATTCCCCACTTATTATCCTCCTCCCAACGGGCGAACTGCACTTCAATAGAATTGTCGGCAGAGAGGAACATTTGATAAACATCGGCGGCACCAGGAAACTCGAAATTCAACTTGCCCTGGTATATGAATCCGTTACGTTCCAATTCGGCCTTTATAGCAGAAAACGATATTTCTAAATTCTCGAAACCATACTCAGCCGAGCGAAGACTGCCGACCGTGGTGTTATAGAAAAAGAATACCATGACATTGTTTTCTTTTCTATATTGTGTAGTAAAGGTCGGTCCTTCCCGTTGGTCATCTTTCGTGTATGTCCAGTCGGCATAATTCTCCTGCATGTACGCCTCTACATCAGCAAGCGACGCGCCAAACTGTAAATAAGGCTTGATGACATTAGAGCCAAGGTTGATGACGATTCCCTTGTTTACATCCGCTGACGAGAAGACGAGATTGTTGTCGTCACTACATGCAGTCAGCACTGCTGCTGTCATTGCACTGCAAAGGACGGCTGTGAGTGCCATAAAAATCTTTTTCATATTATTTAATGTTGGTTTATTTGACAATAATCTTCTTTCCATTATATATATACATGCCACGCTGTGCAGGTTGGCCACTGAAGCGACCCTGAAGGTTGTAGTAGCGCAGCCTGCTGACTGACGGCTCATCGTTGAGGACGTCTTTGATTGGTGTCTCCAACGACACGATGTTTCCGAACTGGCTCCAGGGGGCTGTCGTCTTGTACTTGTCGAGGGCACTTTCCGGCACATAGAGCGTAGCGGCAGTTAGGGGCACGTTCATAAACGTTGTTTCCTTTGTTTCTGGAATGTTTTCTGCGTGACAATAGACATCGGTCAGGTTGTTGCAGTCTTGGAATACACAGATGTCGATATACTTCATGGTGCTGGGGATGGATACTGATGTGAGGCCCGTCTCCTGGAAAGCACCGTCATACATGGTGGTAACGCCTTCGGGAATAACAATGGAGGTTAGGGGGGAACATTTAAAGAATGCGCCATAATTGATGATTGTCACGTCCTCAGGGATTACGGTGTTCTGACAGCCTGAGAGCAACGTGTTTGTTGCAGTCTCTATAATGGCATTGCAGTTGCCTCGCGAATCATATACCTTGTTTCCCTCTTCCACTATAATGGATTCAAGGCCAGAGCACGCATCAAAAACCGTAGAGCCTAATTGGGTGACTCTCTCGGGTATGGTGATGGATGTTATACTGGTGCATACCTGGAAGGCACTATTGCCTATTCTGGTCACTCCTTCAGGGATGACGACAGAGGTAAGGCTTTCGCAATGATTGAATGCCATATCATCTATGTTGACAAGACTCTCCGGGAAAACTACGGTGGCCAGATTGGTGCAACATTGGAAGGCGGCTTTGCCAATGCTGGTTACTCCTTTGGGGATGACAATAGAGGTCAGGTTAGTGCATTCATTGAAAGCAAATTCTCCGATGCTCTTCACGCCCTCGGGAATAGTGATAGACGGCAGGCTGCTACAGCCATGGAAGGTTGCATAATCCAGATATTCCACGCCCTTGGGGATGTTTACGGAAGTCAAATTCCTACAGTCAGAGAAAGCCCAGGGACCGATGCTGTCCACACTTTCGGGGACAACTACAGAGGGCAGGCTATAGCAATTGTAGAATAAGGCCTTTGAAAGCGTCGTCACACCCTCTGGAATATTCACCGAACTCAGGCTCTCACAGCCATAGAAAGCACATTCACCGATGCTGTTCACACTTTCAGGAATGGTGATTGAGGTCAGGCTGGTCTGTCTGAAGGCATAACCGCCAATGCTGGTCACGCTCTCTGGAATAGTAATGGAAGTCACGGCGCTGCATCCCCTGAAAGCATGGTCGCCGATGGCTGTCACGCGGTAAGTCCTGCTATCGTGTTCCACAGTCTTAGGAATCACTATATCGCCGGTGTAATCTGAGATATACTTCTCAATCAGTGTTTCATCTTGGTATGCCTGTTGGTGTTGTTGATAGGTCACGGTTGCCTCGTCGCCTGAGAACTTGTAGTAGATGCCGTCAATCTGGGCATCGTAGGCAAAGGAACCAGGGATGCCCTCAACGATGTTGGCGAACTTGCCCCATATCTCATGCTGACGATATAGGTCAGCCGTACCTTCTGGCACATAGATTGTGGCATCGTAGCTATTAAAGGTGTTTTCTCCAGCGGTAGGAGGCGTGGTGCAAGCGAAGGTGATGTTGCTAAGTGCCTTGCAGTCATAGAAGGCCCATTCACCGATGGAGGTTACGCCCTCAGGGATGGTGATTGACGGGAGGCTGGCGCAATAGCAAAAGGCCTGGTTGTCAATGGCTGTTAACCCATCAGGAATGGTGACTGACTGAAGGCTGACGCAATTAAAGAACATGCGGTAGGGAATTCTGGTGATGCTCTTTGGGATGTTGACTGAAACCAATGCAGAATCACCTTGGAAGAGATGTGTATCTATCTCTTTGATTGTTTGGGGCAACTCGACAGACTGGAGGCGAGGACATTCATAGAAAGCAGCCTGGCCCATACTGACCACGCCTTCGGGCACGCTGACGCTGGTTATTTCGTCGCAGTAAGCAAACGTGCAACGACCTACCTCAAGTACGGGATAGCTCTTTCCGTTGTACTCTACGGTGCTGGCTATCTTCACAGCGCCCACAGGCTTTTCGTAGCCATCCCACACGTTTTCTATAGCCTTAGGGAAAAAGACAGGATAGCCACAAAGAGCATGCGTCTGGTAGGTAAGAGTGTCGGTTCTCAGTCTGTAGTATAGCGTTTCTCCCTCATGTGTATAGGTGAACACATTATAATTGGGATTCCACACTTCCTTGATATTGTTGAAACAGGTCCATTTCTCCCTGTATGAGTCCATGCAGCCGCCAGGAACGTTGACGACGACCTCATCCTTCGCCACTTTTCCGAACGGATCGCCATTGAGTAATACCGGTGCTACAGGTGCTAGTGAGTTTATTTTCTTCAGGTTGGTGCAATTTTGGAAAGACATCGCAACAATCTTTTCTGTCGAGTATCCAAAGGTCACCTCAGAGAGCGCGGAGCAGTTTGCAAAGGCCAATATCAAGATACTCTTAACAGAGTCAGGTACGACAATGGATTTCAGACTTTTACAACCCGTAAAGAGGTAAGCATTAATCGTTCTGAGGCCCTTAGGGAGAGTGGCGGAGACCAGATTCTCACAATACTCGAATGCGCCTACTCCAATGGAATCTACCGTATTAGGAATATCTATCGAAGTCAAGTTATGAAGATCCACGAACGCATATCTTGATATCACCTGCACAGATGCAGGGATCGTCACTGTACCGTCGGCATCGGCGTCCAGACAGGCATCCAATTGGGTCTTGGACTCATCGGGATAGGCAAAGTTGCCATCCACAACACCGTTCAACGAAAGCGCATTCCAGTAGTAGTAGATATCTGGAGCTGGGCCATGATACTCAACATGACGTACATAACGGAAAGCGTTGTCTTCGATGGTGGTGACTGTGGCGGGAACCACCAGGTTTTTGATGCCTGAACATCCGGCTAAGGCACCCGACTCAATGGTGGTCACCGTGGCAGGAATAGTCATATTCGTCAGCCCATAACAATTCAAGAAAGCACAATTACCGATCGTTGTCACTGTGTAGGTCACACCGTCGTGCGTCACACTTTCGGGAATCACCAGGTCACCTGTCGGGAGCGTTTCGTAGACATCGCTGCCCAAAGCCGGTGCAAGCTCGGAAACAACCTTGACATTACTGCCGTCAATGTTGTAGTACAGCGTGTGGCCACTGGGCGACACAGCAGTGAAGTCATAGGCCGAACAGATGCCGACCATCAGACTGAATACTGCAAGAAGTAATAATCTTTTGCCTTTCAGGCGAAAATTCTTACGCTCGGCAGAACAAACTGATTTGTTCTGCTTTCTCTTAATCGAATCTTTCATAATAGTTTTTGTTTATAGAGTTAATAATCTGTTGTTTCTAGGCACAAGGCTGCGATTAAGCGAGAGCCATAAGAACTTGTTCTGTATGGCCGAGCGTGAGCAGGCTCGCTAATTTGTTGGCAAAAGTAATGGGAAACGCCCGAAAGCATTTCCCATTGCTTGAAAACTATGTGCCAATTCTTGAAAAACTACTATTTACAGCTGTTTTGCCGCTTTTCTATACTCCGACGGCGACATGGAGTAGTGCTCGCGGAAGAGACGGTTGAAGGTACTACGGTTGGTGATGCCGCTCATTTCGATGATGAGTCCCACGGGGTCGTCAGTCGTAGAAAGCAGTTTGGCGGCGTGGCGAATGCGGTGGAGGTTGAGGAAGTCGGCGGGCGTGGTGTTGGCACACTCATGCAAGGCTGCGTACACATACTGATAGTTGGTGCCAAGGAGGCGGGCCAGCGTCTCATGGTTCGTATCGGCATCGGTATAGACTTCCGACTGTTTCATCAGTTCGCACAAGCGACGGTAGAGCTGCTGATTCTGTGTTAGTATTTCTTCTGGCTGAGCCTGCAACTGGCGCTGCTCTTCGGCCTCGGCCTGTTCGCGTTGCTGTATCTGCTCGTAGAGGCTGCGGTTTTTCTCTGCTAACTGGCGGTTGTAGCGGTGGATACGCCAAATGATGTAGACTGCCATCAACAGCAGCATGACGGTGGCGATGAGGACGATGCGGTGTGTTGTCAGCGACTGGTGCTTACGGATAATCTCCTCTTCCTGCTGTTTGATTTCTTGCAGCTGCTCCACGTCGGCCTGCCGCTCCTGCAAACGCACGGAGTCTGTCAGCTGCCGCATATAATCGCCCAACGTCAGCGCCTCTGCTGTGCGCTTGGCCTTTTGCAAAGCATCGTATTTGTATTTGAGCAGCGTCTTGACGTAGTTATTGGTGACAAAGTCGCCATTTGAGCGCACGATGGAGTCGGCCTCGTCAAACAGACGGAGCGCCTCGTCGTAACGGCCCATCATGGTCAGGTAGACGCCTTCAGCCGTCTTGTCGGCAGCATCCAGATTTGGGGACTGCTGATGTTCGCGGAAAAGAGCCTCGGCCTGTTCATGCTGACCACATGCTGCATAGACCATCGCCTTGCTGATGGTCACGTTGTTGCGGCGCATCTGCACCACCCAGTCGGCATTGTCGGGACACTGCGTCAGACGGTTCATCGCCGTATCCATTTTCGCCATCAGCGGCAATGCCTTGTCTGCCATCTTGTTGTCAATATACAGGTCGTTGAGCGATAGTAGCGCGTAGATAAGCGGGTCAATATCTCCATAATTGGTGGCATGCAGCGTGCTCTCCATCAGGATCTCGGCGCATTGCAGGAACAGCCGTTCGGCCTCATCCACATGGTTCAGTTCGCTTTCACACTCGGCTATCTGCGACAAAGCCCTGCATTTCATGGTTATGCCCCAAGCGGATGTTCCGTCACCCACAAAAGCAAGGATTTCCTTAGCCAGGGCGAGGGATTTACCGTATTCGCCACTGTCGTAGGCATTGTCGGCAAGAATCCAGCGAGTTGCGCAATAGTCGCTGCTGTCGGCAGACGTGACAACGGCATGCTCAGCCTCCGCCGCGATAGCTTTCTCTGCGTAGTAAGCCGCCATCCGTCTGCGGTTTGCATTCTCATAGATGATGGCCTTGATAGTGTTGGCCCGTATCGCCGTAAACACCCCTGCCTGCTCCGCACTATCCACCCCCTCCAAGGCTTTGTCCATATCGTTGAATGCCAAGTCCTGCAGTTCGATGCTCAATGCCTCATTCTCATTGCTTTGTCTGTTTTCTGTACAGGCGGTAATTGTAACTGCTGTACATACTAATATTATAAGGTATTTGATTGATTCCATCATGTCTAATTTGTGTGCAAAGATACGAATATTTTTCAAGATGCCAAACGTTTGGTATATGAAATGCCACGAAAGGGTGATTGTGGGAGTACCAAAACCGCCGTACCTTTGCAGCGTGGAAAGTTCACACTGTGAAATATCAGAAAATAATATAGTATTAATTAAAGGTAAAAAGGAGATTTCAGTATGAGAAAAGCAAGAATTCTATTAAGTGCCGCACTGGCAACAACCCTTTCGCTCGGTTTTGTATCATGCTCAAGCAGTGATGACGACAACAGTGGTAACAGTAATCAGGTGACCGATGAGAATGTCGTGGCCGATGATGCCAGCGCCATATCACTTGTCAATGGTGTCTATAGTCACTGGCAGCCCCTTAGCTCCTCTTTCTCGTTTATCATCGAGCTGAACAGTAACAAACTGATTTCTTTCGAGGGTGAAGAGAGTGAGGCTGGTCCTGTGAATAGTCGTTTCGAACAGGAACCCACTACCTGGTATCAGGTCAAGATATTCAACCATCTGCTGCTTGGTATTGCTCAGGACAACGAGGCCATTACCACTATAGAGAACTCGCTGAAGGGCGGAAAGGTTTCTCAGAATGGCTATAACGCCGCTGTGGGTAAGGCAAAATTCCTGCGTGCCCTGGCTTATTTGAAGTTGACCCAGTTGTGGGGTGAGGTACCTGTGTTTACGGAGAAGGGTGGTAGCACCACCGAGCGTAAGAGCATCGACGAGGTGTTCAATCAGATTGTAGCAGACCTCACCGATGCTGAGTCGCTGCTGAAAAACTATGATGGCGATCCCCGCGTACCCTCAAAGCAGGCAGCCCAGGCACTGCTGGCTCGTGCCTATCTTGTATGGGGTGACAACCCCCTCTCGGCTGCTGAGGTACAGGCTATTGCCAATGGCCAGACTGACCCGCAGTTCACCAAGACCGACAGTCGTTTGGAGAAGGCTGTGGAATATGCTAACAAGGTTATTGCCAGCGGTCTGTTGAAGCTCGACCCCGATTACAACAAGCTGTGGGGACGTGAATACGAGAGTAACAAGCGTGGCACCAACGAGCACCTGTTCACGATTGCTCACGATGGTGATAAGGTGGATGCTCAGGGTAACCACCAGACCCACTGCTCTTGGACCTTCCCCTTCCAGAATGGAGAGAATGGCAATGGCTACACCCAGAACCATACCGAGGTAGCCGATGATAACCTCTACGACGACTGGAAGGCTGAACAGCCCAATGACAAGCGTCTGTCAGAGACCTATTTCGTAGAGATCAAGAACCCTGAGGACGGCAAGACCTATCATTATTACTCACCCATCTATACCCCCATCAATGGTAAGGGCGTAGACCAGAGCTACGAGAATAGTGAGAACCTTGAGATTACCAAGAACTCTGTTGACCGTATCGAGATTCGCTATGCCGAGGTGCTGCTTATCAAGGCTGAGGCTCTTGTACAGCTGGGTCGCAACAGCGAGGCTGCCGAGCCCTTCAACCAGTTGCGTCGCCGTGCCGGCATCGCCGAAGTCAGCGCTCCCACCTTCGATCAGATCAAGCGTGAGTGGGACTACGAGTTCACTTACGAGCAGTTCTCAGTGCTGAACAGCTACCGTTGGAAGGATCTTATCTCAAGCGTGAAGCAGGTGAAGAACTACAAGCACTTTGCCGATGACTGGAAGACATCACTGGGCAACACTTATACTGCCGACCAGGAGGCTTACTTCACAAAGGTGCACAACCACCTGCGTGCTAAGTACAACAACGTGCGTGGTCGCCACTACCGTCAGCCTATCCCCACAGGTCTTAGCGGCGAGGATCTTGGCATCGCCCAGAACCCCGGTTATTAATCTGATAGTTCAACTCTCGCAAGCGAAACTTGCCTTTGGCTATAGGGGCAAGGGTCAAGGAGCAAGAGGATAGTTTATAAACGTTGTTAAAAACAGGCGGGCGCAATCTGATTTGCGTCCGCTATTTTTTCTGAATGGCGCATAAAGAACCTGTTCATGTGATTATACTTTCTGTTAGAAGATAGAATGTAAATATTTTTGCCATTCAAAAACAGCCAAATTCTTCTTAAAATTAAACATTTTTTTTCGCGTGCTAATTAATGCGATGAATTGACTTGAGTTATTTCGTGATTTGACTCGATTAAATTCACGATTTTACTCGAGTCAAATCACGAATTCACCTTATAAGGGAAAAACAATAGTTCCAGTGGCAGAGAAAAAAATGAAGGCTGTTATGGAGTGTAAAACTTTTTCTTGTATTTTATAAGAACGATGACTTTTCTGTTTTTGCTGCCACCTGCTTATTGGTAACTTAAGCTACTTATCAAAAAGAACCATACTTACGAGTGCTAAGTGACATACTTAGCATTACTAAACGGCATACTTTTGGTGACTTTTCTGGTGAGGCAAAATATATTTCGATTTTTATTTTGAGTTATTACCTTTTATTTGTACCTTTGCACATAAGTATCGCCGAAGCATCGTATACGGTGCCCGACCTACGGTCGAAAGTTCCCTGAGTGCAGGGTGGCGGTGCGATTTTAGTTGGAAATTAATAGCATCAGCTATTTATTCAGAGTATCGTGAAACCTAGGAAATTTCAACGATGTAATATGATGAATAAGTCGGCCGATGCCCGTGCTTTTGGCGCGGGCATGACTTATATCTACATATTACAGGTATTCCTAGGACCTCACGATACGAGAGAAGAGCCATGACTCGCGCTTCTTTTGTATCCTGAGGTCTCTTTGAATCTACCTGTAAACAATCCTGAAGATATAGTCTGTATGCTCATAAAACGACAAGTATTAATAACAAATAAACAATTAGAATTACTGCGTTTTATGCATCCTTGCTTTGACTGATGAAGCAGAATTAGGACCCTGAATATACGTCAGTTCAGACAAGACAATTGGATGTTTACGCTCTTCAAACGGAGGGCGTGGACAGAATGGTTGTTGTCTGACGTAGGCCGTCCTAAGCCTTGCTTCACACTCCCTCTACCGCGCCCTCTTTTCAAAAACGAAAAGGGGGCTTTTTCGTAGGCCTTCGAAGAAACGCAAGTCGTACAAGTTTTGAGAAATATGCAATATGGAATAGACATATTTTCTGGGGCTGGAGGATTGAGTCTTGGAGCAGAGATGGCTGGTATAAAGATAAGTACAGCGATTGAAATAAACAAAAGTGCTGCTCAAACATTTCTACGTAATCATAAAGGCGCAAATGTTCTTCAAGGAGATATCCAAGAGTTAGATCCTGAAGCTCTAAATAATGAGGATAAACCTGTATTTGTAATTATGGGAGGTCCTCCATGTCAGGGGTTTTCTATGTCAAATACAAGAACCAGGAATATGGAGAATGAGAAAAATTTCCTTTTTCTGGAGTTTGTTCGTTTTGTTCGGAAAATTAGACCTGCCTGGTTTGTTCTGGAGAATGTTTGGGGCTTAACGAACATAAATGAAGGAAAGACTCAAAAGATGATAGAAGACTGTTTTAGGGCAATTGAAGGCTATAAAAACATCTCATCTTCCATCCTGTGGGCCTCCGATTATGGCGTTCCTCAAAACAGAAATCGTTTCTTCATGGTAGGTAACAGACTTGGTATAGATTTCAAGTTTCCAAAGAAACATTCAACTAAGATAACAGTTGAAGAAGCAATTGGCGACTTGCCTTCTTTGCAGAATGGCGAAATGTTGGATGAAGCACCGTATACCAAAACATTGGAAGAAGCAAGCCCCTATGCTCAATTAATGCGCAAAGGTTCAGACATGGCAAGGCAGAACTATGTTTCCAGAAACAACGACTTGGTAATCGAACGATACAAATATATCGGTCAAGGCCAGAATTGGCGAGCTATTCCTGACCACCTTATGCAAAACTATGCAGATAAAGGACGATGTCATAGTGGAATCTACAAACGTCTGAGAGCTGACCAGCCCTCAGTAGTAATCTCTAATTACAGAAAGAGTATGCTCATTCATCCTTACGAAAACAGAGGCATCTCGGTGCGAGAGGCTGCAAGGCTTCAAAGTTTCCCTGATACATTCATTTTCGAAGGTCCTCTCATGCACATACAACAACAAATTGGTAACGCTGTACCACCTCTGTTGTCTAAGGCAGTATTCCAAGAAATATTAAAACAAACTAAAGAACATGAGCAAAGATAGAAGACATATACCAAAAGCCTCTACGCTTATGGGGTCACTTCGCTCCATGGGTTATTCATTTGAGTCTGCTGTTGCGGATGTCGTTGATAATAGTATCAGCGCACATGCCCAAAATGTACGGATTCTATTTCCATCCAACCCCATGGATGAGTTGGCTTTAGGAATACTTGACGATGGTGGCGGAATGACAGCTGATGTCCTATTCGAAGCGATGCGTTATGGATGTTTGTCTGCAGAAGAAGAACGATCTGAAGAGGATTTGGGGCGCTTTGGAATGGGAATGAAATCTGCTTCATTATCTCAATGTCGTTGTTTGACAGTTGTTAGTTTTGAAGGAAAAACTCTAAATGGCTTTACTTGGGACTATAATCATATTCTTGAAACTCAGGATTGGATGATAAAAGAGTTGGATACCAAAGAAATCGATTCTCTTCCATATATTGCAAAACTTCAAGAACAAAAGAATGGAACATTGGTTATCTGGCAGGATTTTGATGTGTTGTCAAATTCAAGTGGTGGACAGGTGTATTCGACGTTAGTTGATTTACGCTCATTATTAGAAAGTACTCTTGCTTTGATTTATCACCGGTATCTGTCGGCTCAAGGTACATCGCGTTTGCATATTTACATCAACGAACTAGACATAAAGCCATTAGACCCGTTCCTTGAACAGCATCCCAAAACAACAGTTAAGAAAGAAATTGAATTGGACATTAAGGACAGTAATGGCATAGAACGAATGATAAAAATTCGTCCTTTCATCCTGCCCTTTGCTACTGAGTTGAAGGAAAAAGACAAGCAACTCATAGGGGGTGTTGAGAATCTTAGAGCTAAACAAGGATTCTATATCTATCGAAATAAAAGGCTGATTATATGGGGTACATGGTTTGGGATGAAACAACGCGCGGAATTAACAAAGAACGCACGTATTAGGGTTGACATTCCTAATTCGCTCGACGATATCTGGTCTATCGATATTAAAAAGCAACATGCCTCTATTCCTAAGCAAATTCTTCACAGGCTGAAAAAAGCCGTGGAAGATGCACTTGAATTTTCTGTTCGACAACAGACATATAGGGGGCGTACAGAAAAAGTGGACGATAATCTTGATTACATCTGGGATAGGAAAAGGGGAAGGAATAACACCTTCTTCTACCAAATTAACCGTGAAAGTAAACTCTTCCAATTCGTTCGCGATAAAATGAATGATGAAGATTATGGATATTTGGAGATGCTTCTTACTGAAATAGAGAAAAACCTTCCTATTCAGCAACTGTACATAGACAAAAGCAATGAATCAATTTCTGCGCCAGAGGATACCAATGAACGCCTTGATGATGTGTATCAGATGGCGGTTACACTAGCGACAACAATGATGAACATCCGTACAGATGGATGGGAAGCTATAATTAACGACGTAATGAATTCCGAGCCTTGGTGTAAATATCCCTCGATAAAAGAGAAACTTCTAAAAGAAAAAATCCAATAACATGACAGAAAGCCAATATATAGACCTAAGACAGTTGACGAAAACCCTTATCAACTTATCCAAATCGCAAGGAAAAGAGTTAAGGTCAGAAGATATAGACACCTATATCAATCAAGCTGTTGTGCTATCCAAATTGGATTGCGACGATGCGACAAAGACCCGTCTCTTCATCGATATGGAATATGAATATAAGATTGTTCACAATAAGGGACAAGCAATATTCAATAATTATGACGAAAAGCGTGAGTGGTACTCCAATATGGAGATTCAAGACAACTTTTTCTGGTCAAGATATAAGGATTACCTCATCAATCATTCTTCTATAAGCCGTATCAGCATCAATCTGCTTGACGACGTGACATTACCGGATATCATGAATTGTCTTGGTAATCCTAACGACACATTGGATAAACCACGCCTCCGTAGAGGTCTAATTATTGGTGACGTACAATCAGGTAAAACAGCTACTTATACTGGCCTGATTTGCAAAGCTTCCGATGCAGGCTATAAAGTGGTTATCCTGCTGACTGGAATCACGGAAAACTTACGCAGACAAACACAAGAGCGAATCGATGAAGGTATTGTTGGCATAACACTAAAAAAAGAAGGCAGGATAGATAAATATCTGCGGGTGGGTGTCGGGTTAGACAATAAGCAAATCAAAGCTACCTCTGTCACGTCAACGCTTAACGATTTCGTCGGAAATTGCAATAAGATAACGATGTCTTTGGCAAGCAACTCTTTAGTTCTGTTTGTTATCAAGAAAAATGTTTCGGTTTTACAAAGACTCTATAATTGGCTGAAAGAACAGAATATTGACCCAGTAAAAGGTTGCGTGGATGTACCTATGTTGCTTATTGACGATGAAGCAGATAATGCGTCAGTGAATACTCGTAAAGACGAGACAGATCCTACTCGCACCAATAAGCTTATCCGGCAGATTTGTAATCTCTTTATGAATTCTACTTACGTGGGCTTCACGGCAACTCCATTTGCCAATGTCTTTATTGATCCAGATTCTGTAGATAAAATGCAGCAAGCAGACTTGTTCCCTGAACACTTCATTTATGCATTAGAAGCTCCTTCTAACTATGTTGGAGCTGACAAAATATTCTATCCTGGAGGAGCTTTCTATCACAATCTGCGCTATATTACAGATATCACTGAACCGGATTATTCTTCAGAGGATTACAAAGACCTTGTTCAAGATAATCCAGAAGTTCTTAATTCTGGGACATTCTATTATAAGCACAAAAAGGAATGGGACGGTATCTTGCCCGACTCCCTGCGTGAATCTATCCTTTGTTTCTGTCTGGCAAATGTTGTACGTGATTTACGAGGACAAAGCAAGGAGCCTAGAAGTATGTTGATAAACATGTCCCGCTTCATTCATGTTCAGAAAGTGATAACAGGGCATGTCGCTGAATGGTTCGAAGAGGTTTTCAACGATATTCGTGTCAATTTCAATGATGATTCAAACAAAAACCATCATCTTACGCTCTACGGTGAATTAAAATCTTTATGGGAGAAGCATTTCAGCCAAGTTAATGACATACCATTTGCTCGTGTATCTCAGAAAGCTACTTTATTGGCAGCAATGGAAAAGATAGAAGTTAAAATGGTAAACGGCTCTAGACAGAGCGCTTCTCTGAATTACAAAGAAAATCCATCGCTGAGAGTGATAGCTGTTGGAGGTCTTGCATTATCACGCGGATTGACACTTGAAGGGTTGATGGTCAGCTATTTTTATCGGAATACAGCCACCTTTGATGTCTTGATGCAGATGGGCAGGTGGTTTGGATATAGACGAGGATACGAAGATCTCTTCCAAATCTGGACAAGCCATACCAGCGCTTTGTGGTATGCGGAAGTAGCAAGGGCTTCTGCTGAACTGAAGAGCGACATTCGGGAAATGTTCGATCAGCAGTTGACCCCGAAAGACTTCGGTATAAAGGTTAGAGATAATTGTGATGAATTGCAAATCACCGCATCAAACAAAATGAGATCTGCCGTTAGCAAGGATATGATGTATTCGTTCTATGGTAACATCTACGATACACCATATATCACATCGAAGATTGATCACAATAAAATAAACACGCAAAGAGTACAAGCCCTTGCTTCGCACCTTTTATCAGAAGGCTATACACTCAGATATGCAGATTATAAGAAGGTTGACAAGGATGTAAACGACACCTCAGATGGGAGTTCGCGATACTTCGCCGATGTACCTAAATCCTTAGTAGTTGAATTTTTGCGTGGAATCAAGTATTCAATGGCCAATCCTCGCTTCGATGCGAAAAACATCATCAGTTTCTTGGAAGACGAAGATACGGAAGGAGTCGAATTGTGGGATGTTGTATTTGAAAGCGGTAAATCTCCTACACATTACGATGTAGAAGGCTTGCGTCAGGTGAAATGCATGGAGCGTTCCATCTGTAGCACCAATCGCAACATCATACAGATAAGTACTCGCCGCCGTGTTATGACTGGTAGTATGGAAGGGCGTTTTGCTTTATTGGAGGAAGATATAAAGAAAGCAGAAGATGCTCAGCGTAAGCAATGGGAAACAGATGGAGAAAATAGTCAGGGAAGAGACATCCCCGTAAAGGCCTATTTCAAATTTCTTCCCAAACGAAAGCCCATGCTGGTTATCATGTTTATCAAACCTAAAGAGGCTGATGGCGAAGAGGAAGAGATGCTTCGAAAATATAGAGAAGCACTTGGCGATGACTGTATTGTGGCATTTGCGGTGGGATGCCCTGGAGTAAAAGACGAGGGCAAGGCGGTGAAATACCAAGTCAATAAGATTTTCCAACAACTTAATATTGAGGGTGAAGAACCCGAGGAGGAGGACGACGATGAGTAATAACGAAGTATACAAAACATTCAAGGAAGATTTTCCCAGCCGTCATTTTGTTCGGTTTGGCGATAATCGTCATCTGAGCCTGTATATTGGACGTGATGACAATGCACGATATTCTTTTGATTTCAGAGGTAAATACAAACCAGTAAGAATATCAAGCTCTGATGTTATTGCCGTAGAACAGTATAAAGATGGTGATTTGCTAACTTTACGTTTTTCTCTTGAAAACAACGATTTGTTAGAATATTTCTGTACATTTTGTCAAGACCTATTGGATTCGGTTAAAGTGACTAATGATGATGAAACTGCATATCATACTTTGCGTTCTCGTTATTACTCATGGAGGCAACTATTTCGCCCAGACAATGCTCGCCTAACTGAATCGGAAGTTATGGGGCTTATTGGAGAACTAATGTTCTTAAAAGACTATATGATTCCAGAGAGAGGCATTGATGTTGCACTTGAAAGCTGGATGGGGCCGGAGAAAACTCATAAGGATTTCTCAGACCAACAAGATTGGTTTGAAATCAAGACAATAAGCTTTGGTAAAGATAGTGTGCGTATTTCATCTATCGAACAGCTTGACAGCGACATGGACGGAATTCTTGTCGTTTATGAATTAGAGAAGATGAGCCCTTCTTTTGAAGGAATTCGTTTAAACCAACTTGTCAATAATATCATCGCTTTGCTAGCTAATGCTTCTCAACGAGAAACATTTATGGCCAAACTTCAGTTATTTGGCTTTGACTTTTCTAACGAGAACGACAATCTTGTATTTGCATTGAGAAATCAGTATATGTACAGGGTTGACAATGATAATTTCCCTCGATTACATAGAGCTTTATTGCCAGAAGCAATTACTCGTGCTCAGTATGAATTGTTACTAACCGAAATAGAACCATTTAAACTAACCTGATATGGAAATTGAAGAATATCGCAAACAGTTTATCGATGAGATTAGAAACGATGCTAGCTTAGAGGGTTCAGCCCCTGAAAGCTATTTTATCGAGCGAGTTCTTACAGATCTTGAGGATATTGGGGAACTTAACGACCCAATTCCTATGTCAGTTGAAATTAGAAATACAAGAAGACAAATCTTATCCTTCGATGGCTACTCGTATGACGAAGCAGATGGCGCATTAGTACTTATAGCAAGTGAATTTACCAATCAGCGCGATACCGCTCCGACTTTGACTAATACAAGAATTGAGGAATTGCTGTCGTATATGCAGCGTTTCATAGAGGAAGCAGTCAATGGAAATCTTCGTAATTTCTGTGACGATTCTGACCCCGCAGTAAATATTGCTAGCGAGTTTAAGAAGAAGATTGGCAAGGGAATGACGGCAACGGAAATCTTGCGTTTCAAGTTCATCATCATATCGAATTACACCCTAAGTAAGCAGGTTAAGAACCTAAAGCGTCCGGATTTTTTAGGAAGGCCAGTGGAATTAAACGTTTGGACATTAGAGCGTTTCTTCCAAACATTTGTTTCTAACTCTAGCGAGATACTTGAGATTGAAACAAAAGATTACAACTGCGACGGCATCCCGTGTTTGAAAGCAAATTTGGGTGAAATGAGCAATTACGATGCATATCTGGGAATTGTACCTGGAGAATTCCTTGCCAAAATTTACTATGACTATGGAAGCAGATTGCTACAAGGTAATGTTCGTGCTTTCTTAAGTTTTAGAGGTAATGTGAACAAGGGAATACGTAGTACCATTATGAAACAACCAGAGAACTTCTTCACCTATAACAATGGAATCGCTATTGTTGCCCGTTCAGTTAGGTTTTCCGCAGATGGTACGAAGATTACGTATTTTAAGGATTTGCAAATAATCAATGGAGGACAGACTACAGCAGCATTGGCGAGTGCCATCATTAAGAATGAAGCGCCAAAAGGCATGGATAATTTGTTCGTACCAATGAAGTTAACTGTGCTAAATGTGGAAGATGATATGTCTGAAGAACAAGTTCAGAACTACAACGAGTTGACCAAGACCATTTCAGAATGTGCTAACAGTCAGAATGCTGTTAAACCTGCGGATTTCTTCTCCAACCATCCTTTCCACGTCAAGATGGAGCAACTTTCCCGCAAAGTCATGGCACCTCCCGTAGACGGCAATCCATACCAGACCGTTTGGTTCTATGAGCGTTCTCGTGGAAAGTGGGAGCAAGAACAAATGAAGTTGAACGCACATCAAAGAGACTTGTTCAAGCAGAAGAATCCAAAAGAGCAGCTTATTACGAAAGAAAAGCTGGCTAAGTGCTACAATGCTATTCTCATGCATCCAGACCAAGTTTGTAAGAGCTCTGCGGACAACTTCAAGGTCTTTGCTCCATATATCGATGGAATATACGAAACTGACAGAGATAGCATTAACGACGAGTTCTTCAAGAAGTGCGTCTGCTCTATAATCATCTTTGATAAACTTGACAAGCTCATCAGTAAGGAAGAATGGTATCCGAAAGGTGGTAACAAAGCTCAGATTACTCCCTATACAATATCTAAGTTGATGACTCTTCTTCCCAAAGGATCAGACCTCGACTGGGTAAGCATCTGGAACAAACAGACCCTATATCCAGCACTGGCTACGGAACTTCTTAGACTAGCATACTTTACTCACCGTTATTTGGAGAAAAAAGCTGATGGTGGTCTTGTACGTAGCTTGTCTCGACTTGTTGGAACCTGGAACGACTTCAAGGATGTGGAGTTTACGTTATCAGACTCCTTCAAACGTACGCTTATTTCTAGAGAAGAAACAAAAGCAACAGAACAGGCTGCAAAACGTGCTCACAAATTCAACTCTAAGATTGATGCATCTGTTGAAATATTCAAGCTTGGTGCACCATACTGGTTGAATGTCTATAATGCATTAATAAAAGAAGAACTTCTTTCATATGGTGATTGCGATTTTGTTAGAAGCATTGCAACTTATATCGGAAGGGGATCTTTGCCAAGTCCTGCTCAATGCCGTCGCCTCTTGAAGATTGTGGAGAAGGCAGAAGATAAGGGATATATTATGCCATAGGGAATATTATGGAATAATAGTTTTATTAAAATAACGAATATAACAATACTTTATGGAAACCATAGCAATAGAAAAGCGCCATGTGCAAGATTCTGAACATGATAACAATGATTTGATAGAAATATATATTAATGATGGTGTAAATTCCCTTTATAGAGGTTTCTATGCTGATTGTCCAAATATTTCGTCTTTAATTATTTCAAATGGAGTAAAACAAATATATGGATGGGTATGTAGCCGTTGTCAAGAATTAGCGTTCATAAGCATGCCTGATAGTATAAGATATATAGGACCATGCGCATTTAGTCGTTGCAATAAGTTGACTACAATAACTATCCCGAAAAGTGTTGAATGCATAGGGAATAATGCTTTTTCTTATTGCAAAAATTTAACTTCTGTCTCTTTTTGTGGAGCCAAATTAGGTAATTCAATATTTCGAGGTTGCCTAAAAATAACTTCTGTTTTTGTCGGAGAAAATGTTCAAGAAATAGAGCCAGAGATTTTTTCTTCTTGTAAAAATATAAAGTCTTTAGTTGTAGATGAAAATAACAAATATTTCGATTCTCGGAATAATTGCAATGCCATCATTGAGACAAGTAGTAATACTTTAGTTCTTGGTTGTAATACTTCTAAAGTCCCATATGGGGTAAAAAGTATTAGTAAAAGGGCTTTCTCTGATTGTGGAAGAATGAAAAAAATCTCTCTTCCTGATACTTTGGAATCGATAGGAAGCCTACCTAGTTCAATACAAAAGATTTTTATACCCAAAGGAAGCATGGATAAATTTAGACAATTATTGCCTCGTAAAAAATCTAAGCTTATTGAAATATAGAAAATCACAGTTGGGGACTGGCCTGTCTCAAAATAATGTTACTATTTTTGGAGGACGCTTTGTGTGAAATCAGAGGGACTGTTCCTCTGTGATTAATGTTTTCTCTGCATTCGCTGCTCCAAAATTTGGAACTTTCACGGAATTGTCGTATCTTTGCAGGAAAAATAGAAACGATGAAGAAGGAGAGCAAAACATATCCCATAATTGAAGAGGAAGACAGTAGTTGTATGACTGCACAGGAATCGGCATGTGTAGCATACCCCTATGAAGATGTTGCTCTGCCTGATGGAGTGGCATATGCCAACATCGTTGACGGAATCTTGCAGGTTACTCCTGATATTGAGGAGGAGATAGCCGAAGCGGAACGTGGTGAAACTGTATCGATGACTGAATTTAAAACGATGTTTGCCAAATGGCTTTAACAATAGAATTCAGCCGTCGTAGCACTAACCAACTGAAGAAAATCCTCACCTTTTATGATGAGCGTAACGGCAGCGACACCTACAGTCGCCGTCTTCTGCGTTGCTTGCTTCAGGATTTACACCACCTTTCACAAACTCCCACTGCTAGCAGCCCGTCAACGCGTACTGATGTGAGGTTCTTCTATCTGATGGGATTTACCATCATCTTTCGCTACAACACTCGCAAGTTGACGGTTCTAAGCATTCGCTCTTCAGCACGTAAGCCTTTGAAGATATATCAGAAGCAATAATAAAATCTAGGGTCAGTCCCTCCATGATCACAATGCCCTTGGCTTCGTCGTTCCAAATGTATTTTTACTCATAATTATTTTTTTATTGGGTACAAAATACACAAAAATGCTTAATAATACATTCTTTTGTCGTCTTCATACTAATACTTTTTTTCCTCTGTCGAAAATAACTTCTGCTCAAAGATAGGTATTTTTGGAGAATAAACAAATGCTTTTCGCAATTATTTTTATAACTTTGCAGAATATTAAATAAGGTATGGATAAACTCTCTGCACAGCAACGCCATAAGAACATGGCAGCCATTCGGTCGAAAGATACGAAGCCGGAGATGATTGTGCGGCGTGGGTTGTGGAAGAGAGGGTTCCGATATCGCTTGAATTATAAGCGGTTGCCTGGGCATCCAGACTTGGTACTGAGGAAATACAGGACGTGCATCTTTGTGAATGGGTGCTTCTGGCATGGACACAATGTTACATTAAACATTAAAGATGAAACATTAAACTCTGAGTGCTGTAAGATTCCAAAGACGAACCGTGAGTTTTGGGTAGCGAAGATTCGCAGGAACAAGGAGCGAGACAAGGAGGAACAGAAGAAACGGGCAGCAATGGGCTGGCACTGCATGACGGGATGGGAGTGTGAGCTGACGCCAAAGAAACGGGAAGAGACCTTGGAGTCTATAGCTTTTACCCTTAATCACATCTGGCTACAGGACAGAACATGTAAGAAGGATGATGCAAGAAGGCAGTTAGAGGAAGAAGATACGCGGATGCCTATGGCAGCAGAAAGTAATAACACATGAAACAGATAGAAGTCGTAGCAGCGATAATACAACGAGATAATAAGATATTCGCCACACAGAGAGGATATGGTGAATGGAAAGACTGGTGGGAGTTTCCTGGCGGAAAGATGGAGGCTGGGGAAACACCTGAGGAAGCATTGAAGCGGGAGATTCGCGAGGAGCTATCAACGGCGATAAGTGTGGATAAGTTCATTTGTACGGTGGAGTATGATTATCCATCCTTTCACCTCAAAATGCATTGCTACCTCTGCTCCCTGCTTACAGAAGCGCTGCATCTAAATGAGCATGAAGCGGCGAAATGGCTTACAAAAGAGGAACTGGATAGCGTGAAATGGCTGCCTGCGGATTTGGAGGTAGTACAGAAAATAAAAACATGAGTCTGGATAATTTGAGATAAACTCCGCCTTTAGCAAAGAGCAGACAGCTAAAGGCGGAGTTTATCTATTCACAGGGGCATGCCAAACGTTTGGTATGCGAAATGCCATATAAATGCGATTGTGGGAGTGCTGAAAGCGCAGTAACTTTGCAGCGTGAAAAGTTCACACTGCGAAGTCAGGCATCGCCTCGGCAATTCGAACAAGCTCGATTGCACTCGGCTCGCACTGACATTGCACTCGATAATTAAACGTAACATGTAGTATTAATTTTAAAAAGGTAAGGATTATGAAGAAAGTAAAAGGATTGTTTTTGATTCTGGCCGTTGCAGTGCTGACATCCTGCAATAGTAATGACGATGGTGTACAGGCAGGTATTGAGATCCCTGGTATTACGATAACAGATGATGCCGACTGCTGCTCAGCAGAGGAGGCACTACAGGTGTATAAGTTCTTGCAGACCGTGAAGATTGTTCCTGAACTGTCGACCGAGATAGATGGTAAGTATAATGTCTTTGCCTATACAAAGACGGGTAGTTTCCATAATGGTTACAATGAGATTTTCTTCGTGGCAACAAAGAAGATCACGGGCAACTATATCAAGAACTTTGATATAACGAACATCACACCGTTGATGCACATGGTGAAGATGGATATGTATCACAGCACCCCGGTGGGACCTGCATCAGCAAGTTTCAACGACAACTATCTGGCCGTGAAGCGCACATGGGTGTCTTTCGTTATGAACACCAGCGACGCTGGTTCCTGGACACTGTCGTATGATGCCTTGGTACTGGGCAAGACGGGTAGCATCGACAAACATGATGTTGTGGTGAATGCGCTGCCTGACGGACAGGCTTGGCTGAAATCATTCAAGGTAGGTGATGCAACGTATTATCTGTCGTTGGTGAATCCCCTCGATTTCAAGACGGGCAGTAACACCATCACGGCCTATGTGTCGAAGAAAAGTGAGAAGGCCACGGTGCCCTATCAGATTGCATCTGAGACATTCACAATAGATATTGATCCGCGTATGCCTGACATGGGTAATCATACCTCACCCGACAATACGTCGCTTGTAAAACAGGAGGATGGTAGTTACAAAGGTAATATCAACTTGACGATGACTGGTCTGTGGCGTATCCACTTGACGGTGAAAGATGCACAAGGTGATGTTGTGGCTGGGGGTGAGGAACTGAGTTCTTTATACTGGGATGTCACTATATAGTAATTCGTGGTTAAAAGAAAAAAATGATGTTGGAAACTGTTTTGCTATCAATCATATTAATGTCTGATACGGTGCCCGTCGAAAAGGCACGCAATCTTGACGAGGTGGTGATTGTTTCACACAGAGAGGGTGGCAAACGGTCTGTGAAGGGTCAGGTGGCTACGATCGATGAGCATCTGCAGGAATTGAACCATGTGGAATTGGTGCGTCGCGGTTCGTATGCCTGGGAACCCACAGTGAACAATATGCAGACGGAACGCCTCTCAACGACCATCGACGGCATGAAGATATTCTATGCCTGCACAGACAAGATGGACCCCGTGACCAGTTATGTGGAGAGTGGCAACCTGCAGAGCATCACACTGAACTCCGGTCTCAATGGAAACCCGCAGGCCACTGGAAACATCGGTGGCGCCTTGGACTTGAGATTGCGAAAAGTGGGATTCCTGCGTGATGACAATATTCGCGGAATAAGTGAATGGAATGCGCAGGTGGGCTATGAGACTAACGGTAATGTGCAGGTATATGGCACCGATGGGGCCTATAGCTCACGTCGCTTCTATGTCAATGGCGGTGCTTTCTTTCGTCATGCCGACAACTATAAGGCGGGTGGCAAAAAGAAGGTGGACTTCTCTAAATTCCAAAAGGTGAACGCCTTTGTGAACAGTGGATATCAGGTAGCAGCGAATGATGCTATTGAGGGTACTTTTATCTATGACCGCGCTTCTGACGTGGGCTATCCTGCCCTTAATATGGATGTGTCAAAGGCTGAGGCCTTCATCACCTCGCTGGCCTACAAACATCTGTTTGAAGATTCTAAGTTGGAGTCATGGGAGACGAAGGGCTATTATAACCATATCACCCATGTTATGGATGATACGACCCGTCCTGATGTGGAGATTCACATGGATATGCCTGGCGAGAGCTGGACGGCAGGTGTCTACTCGCTACTGTCTGGAACATACGGACGACATCAGACGCAGCTGAACATCGACGGCTATTATAACCGTCTGTTTGCTGACATGACAATGTATCCCGGTGGCGCTGCACCGATGTATATGGTCACATGGCCTGATGTGGGAACCACGAATGTGGGGGCCGCTTTGTCAGATGATATCCGTCTTGGCGATGCTTCCTCGCTCCATCTCTCAGGAAAACTCTCGTGGCAGCACCAAAGACTGAACAATGAGGAGGGCTATAAGGCGCTGAGCGTCTTCTTCCCTGGTATGAAGCAGACATATCATCAGACCACAGGCCGCATTGCAGCCAACTACAATTTTTCATTTTTTCAATTATTAAATTGCTCCTTTGGAGCAGGTTGGGGCAGTCGCGCACCTACCGTGACGGAGGCCTATGGCTACTATCTGAACAATACGTTTGATCAGTATGACTATATCGGTAATCCGAGACTGAAGAATGAGTCGGCGGTGGAAATCAGTGGCTCAGCCAAGTTCTCAGTTCCCAACTCCCAACTCTCAATCAGTCTTGATGCCAACGCCTTCTTTTTCTCTAACTACATCATCGGTCAGTTCGAGAATCGCCTGAGTGCTATGACCGTTGGTGCAGAGGGCGTGAAAGTCTATGGTAATATTGATCATGCAACGATTGCCAATGTGTCACTTTCCACGGACTGGCACCCGGTTAAAGGACTGCGTTGGGATGTAAAGGGAACCTATAGTCTGGGGCGTGACGACGAGGGTGATAACCTGCCGCTCATTGCACCGTTCACTTATCAGTCGCGCCTGAGCTATGCCAAGGGGCTGCTGAACCTCCAGGCAGAGGTGAAAGGACATGCCAGACAGTCAAAGTTTGGTGGGAAATATGGTGAGACAGGGACGGCCGCCTGGACGATAGTCAACTTCTCTGCATGCTATCAATTATCAATTGTCAGTATTAGGGCGGGCGTCGAGAATCTCTTCGACAAATACTACGCCACCTACTCTGACTGGTGTCATATTCCTCAGAAAGGACGCAATATATATATGAATCTGTCGTTTGGATTATAAATAGACAAGAAATGAAAAAGACTATTATATGGATTGGAGCACTCTTCATAGGTGCTCTTTTAGGATTTTGGGGTATTACGTGGCTCGACGAGGTGATGAATTTCGTGGCAACGGTTTATACCCGACTGTTTCAGTTGCTGGCAGTACCCACTATCGTACTGGCTGTTATCACCACCTTTGCCACATTCGGCTCGAAAGGGTCTGGCAAGATCTTCGGCCGTACACTTGGTTATACGTTACTGACTACCTTCGCCGCTGCGGTGGTGGGCGCTGTGCTCTATAGCATCATTGCCCCAGACAATTTACCTGTGGAAGCCATCAGTAAGACGGGAGGGAGTGCGGCAGCAAACTCTACACTCTCAACTCTCAACTCTTCACCTTCCTACTATGATCATATCTTGAATGTTATCCCCAATAATATTGTGAAGCCCTTCCTTGAGGGTAATGTGCTCTCACTGCTGTTGTTGGCCTTTGCGATTGGCATCGGATTGTCGAAATTGCCGGACTCGGAAAACAAGGCGGTGATCACAAAAGGTTTGCTGGGTCTCCAGGACCTCCTTTTCCTGTTAATCCGCTGGCTCATCTGGACACTGCCGTTGGGTATCGTTGCTTTCTCAGCGCAACTGTCGTCGCAGGTCAGTGCGGGTGTGGTGGCCGACTCGATAGGCAAATACGTGTTGGTGGTGCTGGGCGGTAATGTCATTCAGTTCTTTGTCGTCCTGCCGTTGTTCTTGTTGATAAGAGGTCTGAACCCTGTCCGTGTCTTGGGGAAAATGATGCCGGCAGTGCTGATGGCGCTCTTCACCAAGAGTAGTGCCGCCACACTGCCCGTAACGATGGAAACGGCAGAGAACCGACTGGGCATCAAAAAGAATATTGCCCGTTTTGTATTGCCTATCTGCACCACTATTAATATGAATGGCTGTGCGGCTTTCATCCTGGTTACCTCTCTTTTTGTCATGCAACAAGGAGGGCAGACCATCACCTTTGACACTATCGTGCTGTGGACGCTCATATCGGTGATATCTGCCGTGGGAAATGCTGGCGTCCCAATGGGTTGCTATTTTCTCACCCTCTCACTGATGTCTGGCATCGGAGCCCCTATAGCTGTATTGGGCATCATCCTGCCTATTTATACCATTATTGATATGGTGGAGACCGCAGAGAATGTGTGGTCTGACTCGTGTGTGGCAGCTGTTGTCGATCACGATCTGGCGTAATTTTCGGGTCTTTTTGCCCATAATACCATGTCTGTGGTATGCGAATGCCGTACACGTGGTATTGTGGGGTTGGGAAAACCGTCGTACCTTTGCACCGTCATTAGCCCCCTAAGTTAGGGGGATGGGGGTCTGAACAGGCGCAGGCGTCCACCAAAGTGTAAATAACGGTCTGATTATCGTCTGTTCAGACCCCTAATCCCCTAACTTAGGGGACTTATAA
>JAEEGL015118569.1_pt1 | contig 25654 bp, 24 predicted proteins | sample 9134231 | NCBI WGS metagenome assembly JAEEGL01 (sample SAMN16246548, study PRJNA631951) | gut metagenome | biome: gut microbiome; feature: rumen; material: fiber-attached | host: Bos | place: Iran: Karaj | collected 2018-10
AAAACGAGAAGACCCCCTTCCGTCCGTATTCCCCCTACGCCGTTGCCAAGCAGTACGGCTTCTGGATCACTAAGGAATACCGTGAAGCCTACAATATGTTTTGCTGCTCGGGTATTCTGTTCAATCATGAGTCTGAGCGCCGTGGAGAGACCTTCGTTACCCGTAAGATTACCTTGGCTGCAGCGAGGATCGCACAGGGGAAACAGGACAAGCTGTATCTGGGAAATCTATCCTCGCTCCGTGACTGGGGCTATGCCAAAGATTACGTTGAGTGCATGTGGCTGATCCTTCAGAATGATAAGCCGGAGGACTTCGTCATCGCCACTGGCGTACAACATTCGGTTCGTGAATTCGCTACCCTCGCTTTCCGCCACGCTGGCATCGAGCTGGAATGGATCGGAGAAGGTATGGACGAGAAGGGCGTTGAGAAGGGCACAGGACGTGTTCTCGTGGAAGTGTCCCCGGATTTCTATCGTCCTACTGATGTCGTCAACCTCTGGGGCGATCCTTCCAAGGCAAAGAAAGAGCTTGGCTGGAACCCCACTAAGACCAGCTTTGAGGAACTTGTCCGGCTAATGGTTGAGCATGACATGGAGAAAGTCGCTGTGGAGCGAGCTGAAGAGCATATCAAGACAAATCTGGCAGAGTACCTGGAAAAGGGCGTTGTGAAATAAGCCTCCCGGCAGTATCGTGTCCAGTAGATGATACTGGAGAGCAGGGAGATAAAAGACTGGCCGATGAACCGCCAGAAAGAAGATAATAATCATGATGGAGAAAAACGCAAAAATCTATGTCGCCGGTCATCGTGGTATGGTCGGTTCCGCTATCGTCCGTGAACTGAATCGTCAGGGGTATGAGAACATCATCACCCGCACGCATAAGGAACTGGATCTGCAGCGGCAGGATGATGTTGAAGCATTCTTTGCTGAGGAGAAACCGGAGTACGTATTCCTGGCTGCAGCGAAGGTTGGGGGCATTGTGGCCAATCAGAATGCTCTGGCTGATTTCATGTATGACAACATGATGATGGAGATGAATGTGATCCACGCTGCCTGGCAGAATGGCTGCAAGAAGTTGGAGTTCCTTGGGAGCAGCTGCATCTATCCCCGCATGGCTCCCCAGCCGATGACGGAGTCCTGCTTGCTGACCGGAGAGCTGGAGAAGACAAATGAGGCCTATGCGCTTGCCAAGATCAGTGGTCTGAAATACTGCGAGTTTCTGAACAGGCAGTACGGCACGGATTATATTTCTGTTATGCCCACTAACCTGTACGGCCCGAACGACAACTACCATCCAACACATTCTCATGTGCTTCCAGCACTGATCCGGCGCTTCCATGAAGCGAAGGTGGATGGCAAGGAAAGTGTCACTTGCTGGGGCGATGGCAGTCCTCTCCGTGAGTTCCTATATGTAGACGACCTTGCCAACCTCTGCGTGTTACTGATGAACAACTACAGTGGCAACGAGACCGTGAACGCCGGAACCGGCAAAGAGCTGACCATCAAAGAGCTTACCGAGTTGGTCGCCAAGGTCATCGGCTATGAAGGCAAAATCGAATGGGATACCACAAAGCCCAACGGGACTCCGAGAAAGTTGCTGGATGTGAGCAAGGCCACAGCTCTTGGCTGGACCTATAAGACTGAACTCGAAGACGGTATCCGGCTGTCCTATCAGGACTTCCTCACGAATCCCATGAGGGCTGAACGGTAACCACATCAGCATCTCCACATATCTTTGGATATGAGTGGTCGATGAGATGCGCGGAAAGGTATAGATTATGAACATTATTCTGTTATCCGGTGGCTCCGGGAAGCGCCTGTGGCCGCTGAGCAACGACATCAGATCGAAGCAGTTTATAAAGATATTCAAAAAGCCTGAGCATACTGTTCCTATGGGAACCGAGCATACGGGTGATTATGAATCCATGGTGCAGCGTATCTATCGCCAGATCAAGACTGTCGATCCGGATGCTACTGTGACCATTGCAACATCGAAATCCCAGGTCTCCGCTATTCGTAATCAGTTGGGGCCGGATGTAGGGATTTCTGTAGAACCCTGCCGCAGGGACACCTTCGCAGCTATCGCTCTGGCAACCGCCTATCTCCATGATGTTCAGGGGGTGCCGGAGGACGAAGCTGTGGTGGTTTGCCCGGTCGATCCGTATGTGGAAGAGGGATATTTTAAGACTCTGGAAGCCATGTGCAACGCTGCCCAAGAAGGATCAGAAAATCTCGTTCTCATGGGCATTGAGCCGACCTATCCGTCTGAGAAGTACGGATACATTAAGCCGATGGAGCGGGATGGAAAGTGGAGCTGGGGGTTCACTGAAAAGCCGACGAAGGAGAGGGCCGAGGAGTATATAGCTGCTGGCGCTCTCTGGAATGGCGGTGTGTTTGCCTACAAACTCTCCTATGTCCTTGATAAAGCCCGTGAGCTGCTGGGCACAGATGACTATGAGACGCTGTTTGCCGGTTATGCTGACCTTCGCAAGATCAGTTTTGACTACGCTGTCGTTGAGCAAGAGAACAGCATTGAAGTGCTACGCTACAACGGGACCTGGAAGGATCTTGGCACATGGAATACGCTGACCGAGGCGATGGAAGAGAACACTGTGGGTGATGCGCGGCTGAATGAGAACTGCGCCAATGTTCATGTTGTTAATGAACTTGATGTCCCGATCCTTGTGATGGGCGGGAAGGATCTCGTGGTCGCAGCATCTCCGGAGGGCATCCTGGTAAGTGATAAAGAACAGAGTTCCTATATCAAACCGTTTGTGGACGCCATCGATCGGCAGGTTATGTTCGCGGAGAAGAGCTGGGGCAGCTATCGCGTTATGGACGTTGAAGAGGACAGCATGACGGTCAAGGTCACGCTGAATCCTGGCCACAAGATGAACTATCACAGCCATGAAAAGCGCGATGAAGTATGGACTGTGATCTCCGGAACTGGTACGACCATCGTTGACGGCATGGAGCAGCCGGTAAAGCCCGGTGATGTTGTGACCATGGCGGCAGGCAGTAAGCATACGGTTATCGCCGGAGATGCTGGCCTCCAGTTGATCGAGGTACAGCTCGGAACGGAAATCAGTGTGGCAGATAAGAAGAAATACGAAATGCCGCTGTGATTTTTATCTCCATTGCGTGACGTCTATGAAGTCGAAGTAGGAGGATTTAAGAAAGAAACCGAGCGGCGGTGAAGGTGGTCAAAAATGACTTTACGGGAATTACTTGAGATGGTACCCGAGGCAAAAAAAGTAAAGAGAGTTCCGTCGGTAGCACGGCTTGCAAGTGAAGCGCGGCCTATTGTTTGCGACGCGATGGACGATAATTACACCATTACGATTACCAAATGGAATTTGGACAATTATGTTAGACGCTGATGAGTTATTGACATACGTCGAATATGCAGGATATAATATAATCAGTCAAGAAGTATTATTGGCTGGGGCCGGCATGAATTATGAATATTTTTGCTTTCTATGCATTCTATATGATATAGTAGCACGTGAGAATAATATTAATAATTCGAGAGCAACTTATGTTGCTCTCATTTGAAATAACGAGGCATAACAATGTTAAGCATTTATTTCGGTAATTACCACGGTGACAATTACATAGATAATCCTGACGCTTATTTCGATAATGCCTATGAAGACGAGTGGCTTTTGGACGAGAGAGCAAAAGAGATGGTTTTGGAAGTAGATAGGTCGGAGCTTGTGGGACCTAATCTTGTCGTGAGTCCTGTTTTGGGGTCAATTCCGGTCAACCGTCTATCAGGGGGAGTCAAGACACTGATATTGATTGATCACGATCATGATCATGTATTTAATGCTTCTGCCTGCGGAGATAACTGTGCAGAGTGGCTTCTTAAGATCGGCAGTGAAAAAGATGTGCTCGTTCGCTTGGGACATATCATGCATTTCGGTTCCGGAGAATTAAACATAAGGATCGCAAATACAGACGAGATCATAACTTCGCAAAATGAATTGGCTAAAAAAGTCATCCTTTCGGGCTTTTTGGACGAGGAGGATGAAGCATGACCGGTAAATATGATGTTGTCCTCTACAACAACAAGGTTCATTATAAGCTGACCGTCAGAAGGAATATAACGGTTCTCAGGGGGAACAGTGCATCCGGAAAATCAGAACTGGTCAGACTTCTCACTGCATATAATAACTTTGAAGCATCTTCCGGTATTACTTTGATCTGTGAAAAAAAGTGTGTTGTATTGAATGAAGGAAACTGGAAACTGTTCACAGAGCATAATAACGATTGCATATTTTTTGCGGATGAAGGTAATCACTTCCTTAAAACCCGTGAATTTGCCAACACTGTTAAAGGGTCAGATAATTACTTTGTCATAATAAGCAGAGAAAAACTGTCTCAATTGCCTTACAGCGTTGATGAGATATACGGCCTCAGGGAAGACGATGAAGCAGGGAGATATCACAATCCCAAACGTATATTCAATGAGATGTACAGGATCTTCGGGAAAATGCCGGATCCCGTGAAAGCACCTGATATAGTTGTAACGGAGGATTCCAATTCGGGAAACGAGCTTTTTGATATTCTGTTTCCGGGAAAATGCATAAGTTCTCGCGGTAAAACCAATATTAAACGTGTTTTGACCGAACATCCGGGACAATCAATCCTGGCAGTCATTGACGGAGCAGCTTTCGGCCCGGAAATGCAGGATTGTATGGATATTATCTCAGGCTCGAATGACATTATTTCATTGTTTGCACCTGAATCCTTCGAATATCTGATCCTTCAAGCGGGAATTATTGAGGTGCCTAAAGCTGTTCTTGAAGAAACATGGAATTATGCTGACAGTGTTAAATATTTCAGCTGGGAGGAGTTCTATACTCATTATCTTTCGGATGCCACAAGAAACGGAATAGGGCAGTATTCAAAGGCAAAACTAAACGAGTATTATAAAACAAAAGGAAATGTCGATAAGATCGTTTCGGCATTACCGGAATGTATTAAAAATCTTTTATGATACTCTCTTTAAGGGGGCGCCGTTATCCTTAGAAAAAAAGAGCTGCTGGCATTTTTTCAGCAGTTCTTTTGTACCTTTTGTTTTTGGCACTGGCGATATATTTGAATCCTCACTTTCAGCCATTCATCCATGCACAGCTTCAAGCTTTTCTTCAACTGCGGCTTCAATAAAGCTGTTAATGCTTTGATGATGCGTTATTGAATAAATGGCAGCGCGTCTGTGGATATCGCTGTTTTTGAAGCGGACATTAAGGCTGCCTTTATAAGCAGTTTCAGGAGCCTTGCCTTCTTCAGCACAGAGAGCCAGATAATCAGCAACGGCACCATGAAAGTCGGGGATTAATTCCGAAGCGTTTGTGCCTTCGTAGGAAATGAGAGAGCGGATTCCCTGAACTTTTCCGTAAAAAACTTCGTCTGTTTCGGAAAATTCAACGCTACCGATATAACCCTTATATTCAATAATGTTGTTCATATGAGTCCCTCCTGTTCTAACTGTTCGATCAATTGCTTGATCTGATACTCAAGCAGTTCTTTGCGTGGATGTGGCTTATGAAGGATGATCTTGGTTTGGTGTGTTTCGCTTGTAAACATAACTCTGGAACCGCTGGTCTTTCCCTTATTGTTCTTAGTATATGACAGTAGGCCGAGTAAAGTCTCAACTTCGTCAAATGTGATATTTCGTGATTTACTTTTAAGCTTTGCAATTAGTTTTTCTTTTTGTCCCATTAGTAATACCTCATTTTGATAAAATTATTATAGCATATGGTTACCTATATGGCAACTGAAAATAGTTGCAAATATTCCCTCACCAATTCCGTGGGGGCTTTTTTCATTTCCCCCCTTGTATTTGCATTTCTGTTGTGACATAATATAAAAAGCCAATTTTTGACTAAATCTATACAGGAGGCATTGTATGAATAACCTGGTTGTATCATCGGGCTGGTGGAACGGCATCAAGGATGACTTCGCAGCTGCAGGCGTAAATACCGTTGTGGGACTTTGCGTTGTGTTCGTTGCGCTTGTTTTCATCTCTTTCGTTATCTCGCTTTTCAAGTACATCAATAAGTGGGCTACAAAGAATGATGCGGCAAAAGCTGTGGAAACGGCGCCCGCTGCCGTAGCAAACGCTGCACCGGCTATTGATAACTTTGAACTTGCTGCAGTTGTATCCGCAGCCATTACGGAATTTGAGGAATCCCGCGGCAATCACTTCAAAGACGGAATCGTTATACGTAAGATCACAAGGATCTCATGATCTTCTTGTGAACAGTTAAATAACAAGCCGTGAAAGGAATTTCGGATCGGAAGCATTAGAAACGTGATCACGCACGGCTTAAGAATATCGTAATTAGTTCATAACTACGATAAAAACAATTTTTGGAGGAATCACAAAATGAAAAATTACACCATCACAGTTAATGGCAATGTATATGCGGTAACCGTAGAAGAGGGCAACGGCGCAGGCGTTCAGACAGCTCCCGCAGCTGCACCCGCTGCAGCAGCTCCCGTATCCGGAAATCAGGGCGGCACAAAGATCACAGCTCCCATGGGCGGAAAGATCCTTTCCATCAAGGCTCCCGCAGGCACAGCCGTTAAGAAGGGCCAGGCAGTTCTCACTTTCGAAGCAATGAAGATGGAGAACGAAGTTGTTGCACCTAAGGACGGTGTTATCGCATCCGTTAACGTTAACGTAAACGACAAGGTTGAATCCGGCGCTGTTCTTGCAACAATGAACTAAAGAAAGGGGAACCCGTACATTATGAACATAGGTGATACGTTATTAAACCTTTGGAATCAGACCGCGTTCGCCAACCTTTACTGGGGCAACTACGTGATGATCCTTGTGGCTCTCGTATTCCTTTATCTCGGCATCAAAAAAGGTTTCGAGCCGCTCCTTCTTATACCGATCGCATTCGGTATGCTTCTTGTAAACATATATCCCGGCATCATGGCCGCTCCTTCCGTTGACGAAAACGGCATCGAGCAGGCAGGCGGCCTTCTTTACTATTTCTTCAAGCTTGATGAGTGGGCAATATTCCCTTCACTCATTTTCCTTGGGGTAGGCGCATCCACCGATTTCGGACCCCTTATCGCAAACCCGAAGAGCTTCCTTCTCGGTGCGGCAGCTCAGCTCGGCATCTTCGTTGCTTACCTTCTTGCCATCCTTCTCGGATTCAACGGTGAAGCAGCGGCGGCCATCTCCATCATCGGCGGAGCTGACGGCCCCACATCCATTTTCCTTGCGGGAAAGCTTGGACAGACCAACCTCATGGGGCCCATCGCGGTTGCGGCATATTCCTACATGTCTCTCGTTCCCATCATTCAGCCTCCCATCATGAAGGCTCTTACCACAAAGAAAGAGCGCGAGATCAAGATGGAGCAGCTTCGTCCCGTATCAAAGCTCGAGAAGATCCTTTTCCCGATCATCGTTACCATCGTTGTTTGCTTCCTTCTTCCTTCAACAGCACCCCTTATCGGTATGCTCATGCTCGGTAACCTCTTCAAAGAGTGCGGCGTCACAAATCAGCTTTCAGAGACCGCTCAGAATGCCCTTATGTACATCGTAGTCATCATGCTCGGTACATCCGTTGGTGCATCCACAAGCGCAGAGAACTTCCTTCAGTGGACGACCATCAAGATCGTAGTTCTCGGTCTTATAGCATTTGCATTCGGTACAACCGGTGGTGTGCTTCTCGGTAAACTCATGAGCAAGCTCACCGGCGGCAAGATCAACCCGCTCATCGGTTCCGCAGGTGTTTCCGCGGTTCCCATGGCTGCCCGTGTTTCACAGAAAGTCGGTGCCGAAGCCGATCCCACTAACTTCCTTCTCATGCATGCAATGGGACCGAACGTTGCGGGCGTTATCGGTACTGCCGTAGCAGCAGGCGTATTTATGGCTATATTCGGGGTATAAGGAGGATAATATGTCAGATTTAAAGAAAAAACCTATCGGCATTACCGAAACAATACTCCGTGATGCCCATCAGTCTCTTATAGCAACAAGAATGCCCACCTCCGAGATGCTTCCCATCATCGACAAGATGGATAAGGTAGGCTATCACTCGGTAGAGTGCTGGGGCGGTGCAACATTCGATTCCTGCCTCCGTTTCTTAAAAGAGGATCCCTGGGACAGACTTCGTAAGCTTCGCGCGGGCTTTAAGAACACAAAGCTTCAGATGCTCTTCAGAGGTCAGAACATCCTTGGTTACAACCACTATTCAGACGATGTGGTTGAATATTTCGTACAGAAATCCATCGCAAACGGTATCGACATCATCCGTATCTTTGACTGCTTTAACGATCTCAGAAACCTTGAGACGGCTGTCAAGGCAACAAAGAAGGAAGGCGGACACGCTCAGATCGCGCTTTCCTACACTCTCGGCGATGCATATACTCTCGAATATTGGGAGAAGATGGCAAAGGCCGTGGAAGAGATCGGTGCAGACAGCATCTGCATAAAGGATATGGCAGGACTTCTCCTTCCTTATACCGCTACCGAGCTCGTCACCGCATTAAAGAGCGGTTCAAAGATCCCGCTTCAGATGCACACCCACTATACATCCGGTGTTGCTTCCATGACTTACCTTAAGGCAGTGGAAGCAGGCGCTGACGTTATCGACTGCGCAATGAGCCCTCTTTCCATGGGTACATCACAGCCCGCTACCGAAGTTATGGTAGAGACTTTCAAGGGCACGCCTTATGATACCGGCTATGACCAGAACCTTCTTGCCGAGATCGCCGATTACTTCAGGCCTTACCGTGAGGAAGTTCTGAAAAACGGCCTTCTCAATCCCAAGGTTTTGGGCGTTAACATCAAGACACTTCTTTATCAGGTTCCCGGCGGAATGCTTTCCAACCTTGTTTCACAGCTTAAGGAAGCAAACGCAGAAGATAAGTACGAAGCAGTGCTCAAGGAGATCCCCAACGTTCGTAAGGACTTCGGTGAGCCGCCTCTTGTAACACCTTCATCCCAGATCGTAGGTACCCAGGCAGTTCTCAATGTCCTTCAGGGCGAGCGCTATAAGATGATCACCAAGGAATCCAAGAAGATCCTTGCGGGTGAATTCGGTCAGACCGTTAAGCCCTTCAATCCGGAAGTTCAGAAGAAAGCCATCGGCGACCAGGCACCCATCACCTGCAGACCCGCAGACCTTATCGAGCCTCAGCTTCCTAAGTTCCGCGAGGAGTGCAAGGAGTGGATCGAGCAGGATGAGGATGTGCTTTCATATGCGCTTTTCCCTCAGGTTGCAACAGAGTTCTTCAAGTACAGAAAAGAGCAGCGTGAAAATCCCAATGCCGGAAAGAAAGAAGAGTCCGGTGAAAGGAAGATAAACGTTACTGTTGCGGCAGATGCCTTCAACTAAATAAACCTTTAAAAATCGGGCAATACATGCCCGATTTTTTTTGTAATTCTATTTGATTTTGTATAGTAATGTGGTACAATCATTTCTATAAACTTAGGAGGTTATACTAATGGGATTATTTAACGATGCAAAAAACGAAATGAATGATAAGGTTGAAGAAGACGACATCTTCGCTTCTACAGATGACGAAGATGTCAGCGTGGACGATATAGATCCCGAGCTTCTCGAGAGCATCCTCGAAGAGTCCGAGGAAGAAAAGGCAGAAGAAGAGAAGAAGGAGTCCGTTAAGAAAGAAGCAGCTGTAAAGCCCTCTGTTCCCGATGTTGCGGACAGAAAGTCGAGAGATACTTCCGCAGAAGACAAAGCCGGCGTTACGGTCATCACAAAGGGCACGACCATCAACGGTTCCATCATTTCCGACTGCTCACTTGACGTTATGGGCACCATCAACGGCGACATCGAATGCCTCGGCAAGCTCACCATTTCCGGTAAGGTTTCCGGTAATTCCATGGCTTCCGAAGTGTTTGTTAATACCGACCGTCTTGAAGGCTCCATCACAAGCGAAGGCTGCGTGAAGATCGGCCTCGGCACAGTCGTCATCGGCGACATCAGCGCAAGCTCCGCCGTATTTGCAGGCGCCGTCAAGGGTGAGATAGACGTAAACGGTCCCGTGGTCCTTGATTCCACTGCAGTCATCAAAGGAAACATCAAGGCTAAGAGCGTACAGATGAATAACGGCGCGGTCATCGATGGTTTCTGCTCACTTGCATACGCAGAGCTGGATGTAGACAGCATCTTTGAATAACTGCCCTGCGATTGGAGAATTAAAACATGTATAAACGTGTATTACTAAAGCTCAGCGGTGAAGCACTTGCAGGCGACAAAAAGACAGGCTTTGACGAAGAGACATGCCTTAAAGTCGGCCGCCAGGTTAAAAAACTTGTGGATTCCGGAGTTCAGGTAGGAGTAGTTATCGGCGGCGGTAACTTCTGGAGAGGAAGAACTTCCGGCAACATGGACAGAGTTAAGGCCGACCAGATCGGCATGCTGGCCACCGTCATGAACTGCCTGTACGTATCCGACATCTTCCGCGTTTGCGGCATTAAGAGCAGCATTTACACCCAGTTTGAGTGCGGTGACATGACAAAGCTCTTTTCAAAGGACGATGCGGTCAGTGACCTTGAAGAGGGAAAGGTCGTATTCCTTGCCGGCGGCACCGGACATCCTTATTTCTCAACGGATTCCGCCACAGCGCTACGTGCCATCGAGCTTGACTGCGACATCATCCTCATGGCAAAAGCCATCGACGGCGTATACGACAAAGACCCGGGCAGGAACCCCGACGCAAAGAAGTTCGACAAGATGCACATCCGTGACATCGTTAAGAATGAATTAAAAGTCATAGATCTCACATCCGCTGTTCTCTGCATGGAAAACAAAATGCCGCTTTACATCTTCTCACTTCTTGAAGAAGACGGCATCGTCAGTGCAGCAATGGGAACATCAAAGGGTACAGAGATACTTGCAGACTAAACATATTGGAGGAAGGCATTTATGAACGAGAAGATCACACCTTACAGTGAAAAGATGGATAAGACAATATCCGTTCTTGAAGAAGATTACGCATCAATAAGAGCAGGCCGTGCAAACCCCCATCTTCTTGATAAGCTTAAAGTAGACTATTACGGAACACCCACAGGCATCCAGGGCGTTGCAAACGTATCCGTACCCGAAGCACGTGTCATTCAGATCCAGCCTTGGGAGTCAAAGATGATCAAAGAGATCGAGAAAGCCATTCTTGCTTCCGACATCGGCATCACACCTTCTAACGACGGAAGAGTCATCAGACTTGTATTCCCCGAACTTACAGAGGAACGCAGAAAAGACCTCTGCAAAGACATCAAGAAGAACGCAGAGAACGCAAGAGTTGCAATCCGTAACATCCGCCGCGATGCCAACGATGCAATAAAGAAGCTCGGCAAGTCTTCCGAGATCTCCGAAGATGAGCAGAAGTCTATCGAAGACGAGATCCAGAAGCTCACAGACAAGAAGATCGCTGAGATCGACAAACTCTCCGAAGCAAAAGAAAAAGAGATAATGACAGTCTGATGTGTATTTAAGCCCCATCCGGCTTATGTCGGGTGGGGGTATTTGTTTTAGTATGGAATGTAAAGATTATGGCAGAAAAAGAACTTGAAGGGCTTGTTATCCCCGAACACATAGCGATAATACTGGACGGAAACGGAAGATGGGCAAAGAAACGCGGACTTCCCAGAACGGCAGGCCACAAGGCCGGCGCTAAGACCGTTGAAAGGATATGCGAAGATGCTTACAAGATGGGCGTTAAGTATGTTACACTGTACGCTTTTTCCACTGAGAACTGGAGCCGCCCCGAATCCGAAGTGTCCATGCTCATGGACTTACTCCGTTCATACCTGTCGGACTGCATCGAAAACGCCCGGAAAAATAACATGAAAGTTCGTGTAATCGGCGATAAGAGCCGCCTTGCCTCTGACATCGTAGAGAAGATCAATGAAGTGGAAGAGGCCTCCAAGGATTACACCGGACTTCGTCTCCAGATCGCCATTAATTATGGCGGAAGAGACGAGATAAGACGTGCGGTGCAGAGCATATGCAAAGATGCGGCTGCGGGTAAGGTTAGTACGGACAACATCACGGAAGATCTTATAGAATCCTACCTTGATACCGCAGGCATTCCATCCCCGGATCTTCTCATCCGCACAAGCCGCGAGCAGCGAATCTCCAATTTCCTGCTTTGGCAGCTGGCTTACTCAGAGTTTTATTTTCCCGAAGTCCTCTGGCCCGATTTTTCCAAGAAAGATCTCATAGAGGCAATAAAATATTACAATACCAGAGACCGTAGATTCGGCGGTCTGAAGGGATGATATGGGTACAAAAGAAGCTAAAAAAACAGATAAGGGACGTTCATTTCTCGTTAGAGTCATAAGCGCTGCGGTGCTGATCGGCATTGCCTTCGCAGCCATCATTCCCGGCGGCGTTCCTCTTATCATCCTAAATTACATCATCGCACTCATCGGCACAATGGAAGTGTGCCGCCTCGTTAAGACACATAAGACCGTACTTGGGGTCACCGCATACGCAAGTGTCACCGCCTTGTACACTTTGATATTCATAGATCAGGATAAATTCTTACTCCCGCTTATCATGTTTACACTGCTCCTTATGTTTGTTTTCATGGTAGGGTTTTACCCGCAGTTTAAACCCGAACAATTGTTCATTTCCTTCGGAGCAGTGATCTATGTGGCCCTTGGTCTTTCATACCTTTACAGGACCAGGATGCTCCCTGACTTCGGAAAATACCTTGTCTGGCTCATATTCATCGGCTCATCCGTTTCAGACACCGGCGCATATCTCGTTGGCATGCTCCTTGGCCGTCATAAAGCTTTCCCGAAGCTCTCACCCAAAAAGTCCATAGAAGGCTGCCTCGGCGGCGTTGCATTCACTGTGCTTTTCGGCCTGGGCTATTATTTCTTCCTGTCATACAAGCTTCACGTTGATTTCTTATACATCTGGCAGGTAGTGGTAATAAGCATTTTTGCATCCGTATGCGCACAGATCGGAGACCTTGCGGCATCCGCCATCAAAAGGTTCTTTGATGTCAAGGATTACGGACGTCTTATCCCCGGCCACGGCGGAATTATGGACAGATTTGACTCCATAATATTCGTTTCACCGCTGGTTTATTACCTGTCTGTGTGCCTGTTCAAATTTTAGGAAGAGCATAGAAAATGAAAACCATATCCATATTAGGGAGTACCGGTTCCATCGGAACCCAGACTCTCGACGTTGTAAGAAACAATAATGACATAAAGGTCGCAGCTATAGCGGCCAACACAAATACCGACCTCATCTTCCGGCAGATTCAAGAATTCTCGCCGGAAGTTGTTTGCATGTATTCGGAAAAAGCGGCTCTTGAACTCAAGAAAAAGCTTTCGGACGGCAGCATCACAAAGACAGAAGTTGTAGCGGGTATGGAGGGCCTCATCACATGCGCGACACTTCCCGATGTTGATACCGTCGTTACAGCATTTGTGGGCATGATCGGCATACGTCCCACGGTGAGCGCCATCGAAGCCGGGAAGGACATAGCCCTCGCAAACAAAGAGACTATGGTCACCGCAGGGCACATTATCATCCCCCTTGCAAAGAAAAAGAACGTAAAGATACTTCCCGTAGACAGTGAGCATTCAGCCATTTTCCAGTGCTTACAGGGAAGTGCCGGAAACAAGCCTTATAAGATCTGGCTCACGGCTTCCGGCGGACCTTTCTTTGGCAGAAAAAGAGAGGATCTTAAGAACATCACTCCCGAAGATGCGCTTAAACACCCGAATTGGAGCATGGGTAAAAAAATCACCATCGACTCTGCTACAATGGTAAACAAAGGACTTGAAGTAATGGAAGCCAAATGGCTCTTTGGCGTTGAAGCGGACGATATCGATGTCGTTGTACAGCGCCAGAGTATAATCCATTCCATGGTGGAGTTCACAGACGGCTCCATCATCGCCCAGCTTGGCGTTCCGGACATGAAGCTCCCCATACAGTATGCCCTGTATTACCCTGAGAGACGCATGCCCACCGCATCACGCCTTGATCTTAAGACTTTAAAGGAGATCCATATCGACGTACCTGATCCCGTGAATTTCCCGGCGCTTCCTCTTGCTTACGAAGCATTAAAGACAGGCGGCTCCATGCCCACCGTTTACAATGCCGCAAATGAAGTGGCGGTTGCACGTTTCCTTGACAGGAAGATAAGCTTTACCGGCATCACCGATTTCATCGCGGATCAGATGGAAAAGCATGACCTGATCACAGATCCGTCACTTGATGATATTATAAATATTCAGAACGAGATCTTTGCACTATAAAAGATCCGTAATTTACATAGATGTTAGGATTAACTCAATGAAGATTGTTATTTCACTATTGATTTTTTCACTCATAATCATATTTCACGAATTCGGACATTTGCTCCTTGCAAAGAAGAACGGCATAAAGGTCGTTGAATTCTCGGTGGGCTTAGGACCCACCATCATCGGAAAAGAGATTCACGGCACCAAATATTCCATAAAGCTCCTTCCCTTTGGCGGCGCCTGCCAGATGCTTGGAGAAGACTCGGGGGAACAGACCAGGGAAGAGGGCAGTTACTACTCAAAGTCCGTATGGCAGCGCATGTCGGTTATCCTTGCGGGCCCCATATTCAACTTTATCCTTGCCTTTGTGTTCGCACTTGTCATAACCGGCGCCGTAGGTATCGACGAACCCTTCGTCACAGGAGTCGCAAAGAACTCCGCTGCTGAAGCTGCAGGCCTTACAGCTGGGGACGAGATCGTTAAGATCGGAGGAAAGCGTACTTTCATAGGCCGCCAGATCGATTCTTACTTTATGTACAATGAACTTGACGGAAGCCCCGTGGAAGTTGAATTCAAGCGTAATGGCGAGACGCTTAAAACAAGCATTGTTCCGGTAAAAACGAAGAAATATCTCCTCGGCTTTACCTATACCTCGGATACCGCTTCCGCCGTGATAAAAACGGTAAATGAAGGCTTTCCCATGGAGCAGGCGGGACTTAAACCGGGAGATGTCATAAAGGTTTTTGACGGATCTTTGATAGGTAGCGGCAAAGAGCTTGCAAAATATATCTCCGAGCATCCACTCGATGATTCTTCGGTGGATATAACGTATGAACGGGAAGGTGAAGAATATACAGTGTCAGTCGCTCCGGCCCTCTATTCCGAAACATATGTAACAGGCCTCGGCTTTAATCTTGCCAGGGAAAAGACCGGTTTCATCGGTGTTATCAAATACAGCTTCATAGAAGTGGGATACTGGATAGACACCACCATAAAGAACCTGGGCATGCTTTTCGGAGGCCGCCTTACTGCCGATGACGTGGGCGGTGCTGTTGCCATCGTCGACATGATCGGCACTTCCTACGAGGAGACAAAGGAAAGAGGAAATGCCATCGATGTGGTGCTTCAGATGATGTATATATCTATCCTGCTTTCCGCTAATCTCGGCGTCATGAACCTTCTTCCCATACCTGCCCTTGACGGCGGAAAGTTCCTGCTTCTCGTTGTAGAAGCCGCCATCGGAAAGCCTCTCAACAGAAACCTGGAAGCAATAGTAAACTTCATTGGTTTCGTGCTTCTTATGCTCCTTATGGTGTTCCTGTTCTTTAACGACATAAGAAGGATATTCTTCAGATAAGCATTGCATTCGTGATAAAGGTGATCATATGTTACAAAGAATGAAAACCCATACCGTAAAGATCGGCTCGGTCACTATCGGCGGTAATAATCCCATAGCGATCCAGTCAATGACAAATACAAAACCCGAAGATGTAAATGGCACTATCGACCAGATAATGAGGCTTAAAAAGGCGGGATGCGAGATCATCCGTCTTGCGGTTCCCACAATGGATGCGGCGAGACACTTCGGTGAGGTCAGAAAAGAAGTGGATATACCTATGGTGGCTGATATCCATTTTAATCATAAACTTGCCATCGCAGCCATGGAGAACGGTGCAGATAAGATCAGGATAAACCCGGGAAACATCGGAAGTCTCGATAAAGTCCGTGAAGTGGTAAAGTGCGCCGCAGAGCGTAATATACCCATCCGCGTTGGAGTAAATTCCGGCTCCCTTGAAAAGGAATTCATCGAAAAATACGGCCACGTCACTGCGGAAGGCCTTGCGGAGAGTGCTCTTAAAGAGGCTGCGGTCATCGATGACATGGGCTATCATAACCTTGTCATAAGCATCAAATCATCGAACGTTGACATGTGCGTCCGAGCTCACGAGATCATAAGTAAACAGACGGATCATCCCCTTCATGTAGGCATTACCGAAGCGGGAACATTAAAGAACGGATTGATCAAGAGCTCCGTAGGACTGACCCAGATCCTTGGTCAGGGCATAGGAGACACGATCCGCGTTTCCCTTACCGCTGACCCCATAGAAGAGATATATGCCGCAAAGGAGATACTTCGCGCTCTGAAGCTCCGTACAGGAGGTGTTGAAGTCGTTTCGTGTCCCACATGCGGAAGGACGCAGATAGACTTGATAGGCCTTGCAGAAAAGGTTACGGAAGCCGTAAAAGACTATCCCCTTGACATTAAAGTCGCTGTAATGGGCTGCATCGTAAACGGCCCGGGCGAAGCAAGGGAAGCGGATATCGGCATTGCCGGCGGAAACGGCAAAGGCGTCATCATCAAAAAAGGCGAGATAATCAGGGAATGCCCGGAGGAGAAGCTTTTGACCGAGCTTCTTAAGGAACTGGATGAACTTATTTGAAGTTTTTAACGATCTTGAAACAAAAACGAATATACACAGAACATTCGAGGATGTGGAAGTCTCCAAAGTTAAGGCTTCCACTTCTTCAGGTACCGTAAACATCTGTCTTTCATCGACCCATCTCATTGAGTTCAGGGACTTGAGCGAGATGGAGAAAAACGTCAACAGCTATTTCAAAAAGCGTTTCGGTAATACCGCAAGACTCCTTGTTAATTACTCGCTTTCCAAGCAGTATACCCCGGAAGCAGTCTGGAATATGGGAAAGAGGAGCCTTACGGAGGAAATTTCGAAGAACTCCGTGCTTGAGAGAGCACTCCTGGATTCTTCGAAGATATATTTTAAAGACAGCAATACCATCATGATCGAGTGCCCGGACACCTTCATAAACCGGGAACTTTCAAAAGATGTGGCGGATTTCTTCAAAACGGTTTATAAAGACCGCTTTTCTTTTGATATAGATGTTTTGTTTACATTCACGGAATGTGAGGAAGAAGAGCCCGCCGAGGAATACGAGACATTTTACGATACGTACAATCCCGGAACTCATTCTTCGGAAGCACGGAAGGAAGCCGCTGACAAAGAAAAGAAAGAGCGTAAGAAGAAAGAGATAAAGGCTGCGGAAGAAGCCAAGGCCGAAAACAATGAAAATGCAGACAGTACAGCTTCCGAAGTGTCTTCAGCCAAAGCATCCGATGATCCTTCTTTAAACAAGTCTGACGACAAGGCCAAGGATAATGGTAATAAAGAGCCCGACAAGCAGAGGGATAAAAAAGAATTCAAAAAAGGCGATTACAAGTTCCAGTCCAAGTTCATCAGAAAGAAGCTGGAGGACGATCCGGATATATTCTACGGTGCAGCCTTTGATTCGCCTGACCTGGAAGTCACTCCCATATGTGATATCACGGAAGGCTTTAAGGATGTAATAATCGCCGGAAAGATACTTAAATTCTACGATCCCGTGCAGATGCGCGGTCGCGAGTCTTTCATCGTAAAGTTCTCGGTAACGGATTTCGGCGATACCATTTGCTGTAAGCTGTTCCTTGACAAGGACGACCTTGCGGAGATGAAGCCGCTGCTTTCAGAAGGCAAATGCATTAAGCTCAAAGGCCTTCCGAAATACGATACATTTGAAAAAGAGGTCACTGTCTCTTCAATCTACGGAATTAAGAATATTCCGGATTTCACAAAGAAGCGTAAAGACTTAAGCACCGAGAAGAGAGTGGAACTCCATGCCCACACCATGATGAGCGATATGGATGCCGTGATAGATCCCGGTGTCCTTGTTCAGACTGCCTTTGACTGGGGACATAAAGCCGTTGCCATCACCGACCACGGCGTCGTTCAGGGCTTTACCGACGCATATCATCACTACAAAGACAAGAAGATGTGCGGAAGCAAAGATCCGGAAGTCAGCGAACGGGCGAAGAACTTTAAGATCATTTACGGATGCGAGATATATCTCGTTAATGACGCAAAGGACATCGTTAAAAATGACATGGGGCAGACTTTTGATGCTCCCACGGTCGTATTTGATATAGAGACTACGGGTACATCCCATGCAAACGACAGGATCATCGAGATCGGTGCCGTAAAGCTCGTAAACAACGAGATCACAGACAGATTCTCGACCTTTGTTAATCCGTGCGTGCCAATACCTGCTGAGATCGTGACGCTTACCCATATCACCGACGATATGGTTAAGGATTCGGAGACCATTGAGACCATCCTTCCGAAGTTCCTTGAATTCTGCGAAGGCTGCACCATTGTGGCCCACAATGCCTCATTTGATACGGGCTTTATAAAGCGTGATGCGGAGGCACAAGGATTCACCTATAAACCCACCATAGTTGATACCGTGGGCATTTCACAGGGCCTGCTTGTAGGAATTAAGAACTTTAAACTCGATACCGTTGCAAACGAGCTTGGTGTATCCCTTGAAAACCATCACCGTGCCGTTGACGATGCGGAGTGCACCGCACACATATATAAACGCCTTGTTGAGATAATGAAGGGTAAGGGCTGGGAAACCCTTGCAAAGGCAAAAGAAATGCTTAGGCCCTCGGACGAAGCCATCCGCAAGATGCACGCATTCCACTGTATTGTTCTCTGCAAGAACGAGCAGGGGCGCAGAAACCTTTATAAACTGATCTCTGCCAGCCACTTGAGATTTTTCCAGCGTACTCCTAAGATACCGAAGAGCATGCTCTTAGAATACAGGGAAGGCCTTATAATCGGTTCCGCCTGCGAAGCGGGAGAACTGTTCAGGGCTATAGTCGAAGGAGCATCCGCAGAGGAGATCGCGGCTCTCTGCGATTTCTACGATTATTACGAGATCCAGCCCATCGGAAACAACCGCTTCATGATAGAGGACGAGAACTATCCCGACGTTAACGACGACGATGATCTGAAACGCCTTAACGAACGCATCGTAGAGCTGGGAGAAGAGTTCAATAAGCCTGTTGTGGCCACCTGTGACTGTCACTTCCTTAACCCCGAGGATGAAGTATACAGACGACTCATCATGAACTCCAAGGGCTTTAAGGATGCGGACCGCCAGGCACCGCTGTTCTTCAGGACCACCGAAGAGATGATGGAGGAGTTTTCGTATCTCGGACTTAAGAAATGCCATGAGGTCGTTATCGACAATCCCAATCTTATTGCCGATTCCATCGAGAACATAAGCCCTGTGCGCCCGGATAAGTGTCCTCCCGTCATCCCGAACTCCGAGGAGACACTTACAAAGATCTGCCACGACAAGGCTCATTCCATGTACGGGGAAAAACTCCCGGAGATCGTTGAGAAGCGCCTGGAGACCGAGCTTACGTCCATCATCAAGAACGGATATTCCGTTATGTATATCATAGCCCAGAAGTTGGTTTGGAAGTCCAACGAGGACGGATATCTGGTTGGTTCCAGAGGTTCCGTAGGATCTTCCTTCGTAGCAACCATGGCGGGAATCACCGAAGTTAACCCCCTTCCGGCACACTATTACTGCAAGCACTGCCAGTATTCCGATTTTGATTCGGAAGAGGTAAAAGCATTCCAGAAGGAAGCGGTATGCGGCTTTGACATGCCCGATAAGATCTGTCCCGTATGCGGTAATCCTTTAACTAAGGACGGTGCGGACATACCTTTTGAAACATTCCTGGGATTTAACTGCGACAAGGAGCCTGATATCGACCTTAACTTCTCGGGTGAATATCAGTCAAAGGCCCATGAATATGTGGAAGTAATCTTCGGTAAAGGCCAGACATTTAAAGCGGGTACTGTAGGTACTGTGGCTGAAAAGACCGCTTACGGCTATGCTCTCAAATACGATGAGGAACACGGACTTACCCACAGACGTCCCGAACTTGAACGCATTTCCGCGGGCTGCGTAGGTGTAAGACGCACGACGGGTCAGCACCCGGGAGGCATCATAGTTCTTCCCGTGGGAGAGGACATCGACACATTTACGCCTGTCCAGCACCCGGCAAATGATATGACTACAAATATCATCACCACCCACTTTGATTACCATTCCATCGACCACAACCTCCTTAAGCTCGATATACTTGGACACGATGATCCCACCATGATCAAGCGTCTTGAAGAGCTTACGGGGATTGATGCAAAGACGATACCCATGGATGACAAGAAGGTCATCTCATTGTTCCACGGAACGGAAGGACTCGGCATAAAGCCCGAAGACATCGGCGGCATCGACATGGGATCCCTTGGACTCCCGGAACTTGGCACCGATAACGCCATGAACATGTTACGTGAAACGAAGCCCGACTGCTTCTCCGACATGGTGCGAATCTCCGGACTTTCACACGGTACAGACGTTTATGCCAATAATGCACAGGTGCTCATCCAGAACGGCACATGCAACCTGAAACAGGCCATATGTACCCGTGACGACATCATGCTGTACCTCATAAACAAAGGACTTGAGCCGGGACACGCATTTAAGATAATGGAGTCTGTACGAAAGGGAAAAGGCCTCACGGAAGAATGGGAAGCGGAGATGAAGGAGCATGATGTTCCCGACTGGTACATCTGGTCCTGCAAGAAGATCCAGTACATGTTCCCGAAGGCCCACGCCTGTGCTTACATCATGATGGCCTTCCGTGTGGCATGGTTTAAGGTATATTATCCTCTTGCCTATTATGCGGCATATTTCGGCATCCGCGCGGCTGCATTCGATTACGAGCTCATGTGTCTCGGAAAAGAAGCGCTGCAGAAAAACATGGCCGAAGTCAAGCACCGCATAGATACACACACCGCCTCAGCCAAGGACGAGACAACATACATGAACATGAAGAGCGTGCTTGAGATGTATGCCAGAGGCTATGATTTCATGCCCATCGACATATTTAAGGCAAAGCCCCACGCTTTCCAGGTCATTGATGACAAGATAATGCCGTCCTTCGATGCCATAAACGGACTGGGAGAGAAGGCTTCCGACCAGCTTTACGAAGCTGTCAAGGGCGGACCTTTCACAAGCCGCGAGGACATTAAGAACAGGGCCCACATCACACAGTCGGCGGTAGATACCATGGCACGCCTGGGCATGCTGGGAGACCTGCCGGAGACGGATCAGATAAGTTTGAGTGATCTGTTTAACTTAGGCTGAGCGGCTATCTTCCTTGGTGATTCTTCATTGATGAATTTTCTGAATATTCACTAAAAAATACGCAATAGTTCTACTTGATTTTTTGGGATTTATGGTGTATAGTATCAACTGTTCTTCGGAACAGTAATGGCTCGTTGGTCAAGAGGCTAAGACGTCGCCCTCTCACGGCGAAAACAGCGGTTCGATTCCGCTACGGGCTATTAAGACTATAACAGTCCAACCCGAAAAGCAGGAAGTCTTGAAAAAGGCTTCCTGTTTTTTTGTATTCGCTCGCCTATTTGGTGGTTTTTCAGGGCAACGCGGTTGCTTGCTGGCACGCAGGCTGCTTAGCCTACGCATTATAGGCATCCCCGTGCCCGCATTCCACCTTGTCGCCCGTCAAAACGAAAGGCTCGCCGGGAAAAGATCAATTGGAATTATCAATTGATTAGCGCTGCTTGTTGATATTATATTTTTGGTATAATTGCATTTCAATTTTTTATGGTGTAAGATTAATAAAGAATACATTTCATTTTTTAGGGAGTATTTTATGAACAGAAAACATATAATCACAGGTATTGTTTTATCCTTTTTGGTGGGGCTTCTTTCCGGATGTAGCGAACGACATACAAATCCGGTTGTTATCACACCGATTCCGACGATTACATTGACTCCAGTCGTAAATGATACTTTTGTTCCTGTTGCTACAGAGACATCTGTGCCGACTTATACTCCGGAACCCACGGCCACTTGTACTCCGACGGATACACCACCTACACCTACGCCCACGATTCATGTTCATGAATGGATTGAGACGGAGAGTGTTGAAAGTACCTGTATTGAAGCTGGACATGTTTCTTATCTATGTGGATGCGGAGAAACGAAGACTAAAGAGTTACCGCTTGCCGAGCATATTCCGGAAGAGCCTGAGAGAACAGAGCCTACAGTCGAGAGTGAAGGATCTGTTATTGTGAAATGTGCTGTATGCGGAGAGGTTTTATCGGAGGAGATACTTGCGAAGGCTACTCCGACACCGACAGATGCTCCAAAACCGGATAATAAAGGAATATATCATTCCGGTGATTATGATTATTACATGAGTTTTATGAATAATAATAAAGTAATTATAGGAAAATATAAAGGGAGAACAGGGAAAGAATTTACAATTCCAGATACCATTGATGGACTAAAAGTTGAAGGTGTGTCTGGGGCATTTGAAAACAACACAGAGATTGAAAAATTGACTATTCCTTCAAGTATAGAGTTTGTTAGCGGCTTCCAAGGCTGTATAAATTTAAAAGAAGTAAATATAGAAAATGGGGTAAAGGATTTGCAGGGGGCTTTTATAGACTGTTTAAGTCTTGAGAGTGTAGTTATTCCTCCAAGCGTTAAATCTCTGAATCATGCGTTTGAGGGATGTACTAAACTGAAAAATGTTCAACTGTCGGAAGGGCTCGAATCTTTGCATGGGGCTTTTGATGGGTGCACAAAACTTGACAATATCAATATTCCACAAACAGTCAGGTATATTGATTATGCGTTCTGGAACTGTTCAAGCTTGACCAATATTACTATTAATAACGGTGTAGAAACACTTGCAGGAACGTTTATCGGTTGTTCCAAATTGAAAAAAGTTGTATTGCCTGATAGTTTAAAGGTAATTGGAATGTCTGCGTTCGAAAACTGTACAAGCCTTGAAGAAGTTATAATTCCTAAAGGCGTAACAAGCATTGGATGGGGAGCTTTTGAAAATTGCTCAAGCATAGAGAACATTGTAATACCAGATAGTGTTACGGAGATTTGTGACGAAGCATTTAAAGGATGCATAAATTTAAAAACAGTAAGTATATATGATGAAAAAATAACATTTGGTAAGGATACATTTGCTAATTGCCCTAATTTGGAAACTGCTATAAAAAATGGGGAATATTATGAAAAACAAAAAAAAGAAAAAAGAGACGCTGTTTTTAAAAGTCTTGTGAATGATGCTCCTGATACTGTAGAGGAATTTATTGCTTTATTGGAACAAAAATATGGCGGGGGTCCAACGGAAGAAGGACATTATATTATTGAAACCAGGTATAGTGATAGTAATTATTGGTATGATTTTCCGGTTTGGGAAAGAACTCTTTATTTTAGAGTTGAGGATATTAAAAATGCTCAAATAAATTGGTATTATAGAAATGAAGAAATGACTGAACTAGTAGGCAAAACTTTAGGCTGGTTTGGTCTTCAGTGAAAAATGCTATTATCAAAACCGGCAAAATCAGGGGACTCTTTCGGAAAAGGAAGAGTCTTCTTTTGGTTAGAACTCGCCTATGGGGGAACATATCATTTCTTGAAAACCATCTTGTTTTTCATAGTTGCTCATGATATAATGCCTACCAAGCAGTACAATTCTATTTTTTCAGATATCTCATTATCCGATCTATTCAAAGAAGTTCCTGCTTAAAATTCCTTATTTTTCACAGCAGGAGACTTCAGACGAAAGGTCGTGACAATGCCTCCTGTAAACACTATTATTTCAGGAGGTTAAATGGATTTTAACAAAACTATTGTCACTGCAAACCGCGAGTATAAGTCGGATGCATTTAAGGCTTATTTTTCGGAAAAGAAAAACGCCCTTGAACTGTATAATGCTCTAAACGGTACCGCTTACACAAACGAAGACGATCTTGAGATAAACTCCATTGAAAACGCTGTTTTCTTGAAGATCTACAACGATGTGTCCTTTGTTATAAGCGGAACGGTAAACCTTTACGAGCATCAATCCACGGTCAACCCGAACATGCCGTTACGAGATCTTTTCTATGTGTCGGATCTTTTTAAGCCCTATACGGCAAAAGCCGACATATACGGAAAGAAAACGGTCAGAATACCAACACCCAAGTTTGTTGTGTTCTATAACGGCGCTGATGATCTACCGGATGTAAGCACGCTGAAACTATCAGATTCATTCATGCAGAAAACGGATTCACCGGAACTTGAACTTATTGTCACCGTACTAAACGTAAACTATGATCACAATAATGATCTAATGGAACGCTGTGTAGCGCTAAGGGATTATTCCATCCTTATTCAGAGGATACGTGATAACCTGAACAGTGGCAAGGGCATTGAAGCCGCAGTCACGGACGCTGTTGATAGTTGTATCAAAGATCACATTATGGAAGATTTCCTGATCAAAGATAAGGCAGGTGTTATTAACATGCATGTACTTGATTTTAACGAAGAACTGCATAACAAGTCCTTAAAAGCAGAAGGCGAAGCTATCGGCCAACGCAAATTCATCCTTGAATTGCTTAAAGATCTGGGACCGGTCACAGTTACAGTCAAGGATCAATTGGATCATATTTCAGACGAAACCGAACTCACCCGTTTATTTAAGGTCGCGGCCAAAGCCACCAGCATACAGGAATTTGAAAAAGAACTACATTGATCTTCGCATTAACGGCAGGTGTTTTACATCTGCTGTTTTTTGTTAACCAATTGCTTGTCATTCTTTGTTATATCAATATTTTTATACTATTGTTGACACCCTACATTGTAGGGCATATAATTTTAAAGTAAGGAGACCTATGATCAGAACATTTATAGAGGTGCCCTTTTTTACAAAGCGTTGGTATGAGTTTAGGCTTATCGACAGAGATTTACTTGCGCTACAGATCATGCTGCTGAATGATCAGCAGTCCGGTCCTGTTATTGAGGGTACAGGAGGAATAAAGAAGGTTAGATAACTTAACAGCGGAAGAAAAGAGTTTATTAAAGAGATTGGTTAAAAGTCTTAAGGACGAAGCAGGCAAAAACAGGAGGTGATTGAATGAATAGTTTATTTGATGATCTGAAACAGGGGTTACAGGAAGCGATAGAGTTTGAAAAAGGAAATGAAAAAGCAAAGACATCAACGTTTATAATAGCGCCTCTCGTTAAATATTCGAATGAAGATATCAGAAAGATAAGAATGAATGCAGGGATGACTCAGGCAGCTTTTGCAGGATATCTTGGCGTTTCAAAGAAAACTGTGGAAGCTTGGGAGCTTGGAAGGACTCGTCCTACGGGACCGGCGTTCAGAATGATAGAATTGTTGTCTTCGGGTAAGGCTGAAGAACTTTCGCTCATAAAGAAAACATGTTGAGGAAAAATAAGTGGGGGGACTCTTCAGGAAAAGGAATGGTCACATCATGGAGGATTTCCTGATAAAGGATAAGGCAGGTGTTTTATACCTGCCGCAGACTGTAGACAAAGCAGTTTTTGAAATACCTTGTATTTCACGAAGCTGCTTTGTCTTTTTTTGTTTTTTACGTTCTTTTTCAGGGCAAAAAAGAAAAAATGGCTCTATTACGCCATCTGTAATCCCCAT
>JAEEGL013591459.1_pt1 | contig 25651 bp, 28 predicted proteins | sample 9134231 | NCBI WGS metagenome assembly JAEEGL01 (sample SAMN16246548, study PRJNA631951) | gut metagenome | biome: gut microbiome; feature: rumen; material: fiber-attached | host: Bos | place: Iran: Karaj | collected 2018-10
GCATAAGCTTACCAGGAATACACAGTTCATCGTTATCACCCACAGACGCGGTACCATGGAAAAGGCTGACCGTCTCTACGGTATCACGATGCAGGAGAAGGGCGTGTCGACGCTTGTAAGTGTAAGCCTTATCGATAAGGAGCTGGATGATTAAATGTACGACAGCGATTATCTGAAAAAATTGAGTGAGATCGACAGCATAGTTGAGAAACCATATATACCGAACGAAGAAGTTAAGCCTGCGGAGCCTGAGCAGACATCCGATGCGCCGGATAAGCCGAGGATGTTTGATAAATTAAAAGCCGGTCTTTCCAAGACTCGTAAGAACATCGTATACGGGATAGACACCGTATTCGGAGCGTACGACGATCTGGACGACGAGTTCTTTGAGGATCTCGAAGAACAGCTGATCATCGCTGATGTCGGAGTTCATACTTCCGAAGAAGTCCTGGATGAACTTCGCGAGATGGTCAAGGATGAGAGGATACACTCCACCGAAGATTGCCGCGCAGCACTTTCAAGACTGGTTGCATCCAAGATGAGTGTTCCCGAAGATGCATACGATTTTGAGAACGGGCCGAGCGTCGTGCTTGTCATCGGCGTGAACGGCGTAGGCAAGACCACTTATTGCGGCAAGATGGCTTCCGCTCTTAAGCAGAAAGGAAAGAAGGTCATACTTGCTGCTGCCGATACTTTCCGCGCAGCCGCTACGGAACAGCTCCAGATGTGGGGCGAGAGAGCGGGCGTGGATGTGATATCCGGTCAGGAAGGCTCCGATCCCGCATCCGTCATTTATGATGCGCTTCATGCTGCCAAAGCCCGTCATGCGGATATACTTATCTGCGATACGGCAGGCCGCCTGAACAACAAGAAAAATCTGATGAACGAACTGGATAAGATCGACCGCATCATATCCAGGGAACTTCCGGAATATAAGAGAGAAAACCTCATAGTCCTGGATGCTACGACAGGCCAGAATGCCATGAGCCAGGCCAGGGATTTTTCAGAGGTTTCCGATATCACGGGTATAGTCCTTACCAAGATGGACGGAACTGCCAAGGGCGGCATAGCGATCGCCATTGCATCGGAACTGTCCGTACCCGTTAAATTCATCGGAGTCGGAGAGGGAATTGATGATGTACTCAGATTCGATCCCGAAGATTTTGCAAAAGCCATGTTTGAAGGAGCAAGCGATGAGCAAATATGAGATGCTGACACTGGATGCTTTTGAAGAAGCTTACGATACCGTAAGCAAGGTCGCCAGTGAGACCAAACTTATCTTCAGTGAATACTTGAGCGAGATGACCGGCGGCAAGGTGTATCTTAAACCCGAGAATATGCAGTTTACCGGCGCATACAAGCTCAGAGGCGCATATTATAAGATCTCCACGCTTTCCGATGAGGAAAAGAACAAGGGACTTATCACTGCATCTGCAGGTAATCATGCTCAGGGAGTCGCATATGCCGCGCAGCGCTACGGAGTGCATGCGACCATAGTCATGCCCACGACCACGCCTCTCATCAAGGTAAACCGTACCAAGAGCTATGGAGCAGAGGTGGTTCTCTACGGAGATGTTTATGACGAGGCATGCGCGAAAGCATATGAACTTGCCGAGGAAAAAGGATATACTTTCGTTCATCCTTTTGACGATCTGGCGGTAGCTACTGGACAGGGTACGATCGCTATGGAGATCATCAAGGAACTCCCTCTGGTGGACTATATCCTGGTCCCCATAGGAGGAGGCGGACTCGCATGCGGCGTATCCACTCTTGCCAAGCTGCTCAATCCCAAGATCAAGGTGATCGGAGTAGAACCTTCGGGCGCCAACTGCATGCAGGTTTCCATCAGGAATAAAAAGGTTACTACGCTCGACGGGGTAAACACGATCGCAGACGGTACTGCCGTTAAGACACCCGGTGAGAAGATCTTCCCCTATGTAGCAGCCAATATTGATGATATAGTTACTGTAGACGATCAGGATCTCGTGGTATCATTCCTGGATATGGTCGAGAATCATAAGATGATCGTGGAGAACTCAGGGCTTCTCACGGTAGCTGCGCTTAAGCAGCTTGATTTAAAGGACAAGAAGGTCGTATCCATCTTAAGCGGCGGGAACATGGATGTCATCACGATGTCCAGTGTCGTTCAGCAGGGACTGATCCTTCGAGACAGGATCTTTACCGTATCGGTTCTTTTGCCTGATAAGCCCGGTGAACTCACGAGAGTATCCGACGTTATCGCCAAGCAGGACGGTAACGTCATCAAACTCGAGCATAACCAGTTCGTATCCATTAACCGTAATGCAGCCGTGGAACTTCGTATCACTCTTGAAGCATACGGTACCGAGCATAAGGAAAGCATCATCAAAGCGCTCAACGAACACGGATATAAACCCAAACTGGTAAGAACCAGCATCTGATATGGCAAACAATAAGAAGACCGGTTCAAAGAATAAAAGAAAGAAGTTTAACTACATCATACAGATAATACTGTGTGTCATAGCTCTGTCAGCCATCACCTTTTCGCTTTTTCTGCTGGTGAGATACTATCAGCTCAGGCAGACAGCGAATGATCTGCAGGCGAGGCTGGACGTATACACCGATCCGGAGGATCCGTATCTTAGCCGGTCGGAAGCCGACGCGCTTATTTCGGAAGCGGAACTTAAGGCATACGAGGAAGGCCATGCCAACGGGGAAAACGATCTCCTGACGAATATCAAGGCGCAACTGATCGATTCGGACTCTACGATGGATACGATCAAGCAGATGTATCCCGATGAGCTTATCGTCGTGGATCATGATGAGATACTCTTTTATCCGATACTGGATACTTTGATCCATCATCCTTATGCCGATGAGGACTTCTATTCAGACAGTGACGGACGTATCAAGTATCACGGAAAAGAGGCGTCAACCGAAACCTGGATCGACGTATCCAAATTCCAGGAGAAGATCAACTGGAGCAAGGTCGCGGATGACGGGATCGATGCGGCAGTCATAAGACTCGGATACAGAGGCTATTCCAAGGGTGACATCATGGATGATGAAACCTTTGAATATAATATCGAGGAAGCACTCGATAACGGTCTTAAGGTCGGAGTATATTTCCTTACACAGGCAACATCCGACAGCGAAGCCAGGGAGGAAGCCGAGTACGTACTCGATCATATCAGAGGATACAGACTGGATTGTCCCATAGTCCTCGATGTTGAACTCGTGGGTGGAGACGAAGGACGCGGAAATGCTCTGTCCATGGAGGAAAGAACGCAGTATGCGATCACTTTTTTGGACACGATAGAAGCGGCAGGATATGACACTTGCATATACGGTAACTTAAAGACTTTCCTGCTGATGCTCGATATGAGTAAACTCGAAGACAGAAGCAAGTGGTTTGCCGGATACACTCAGACTCCGTATTTTCCATATGCGATGGATATATGGCAGTATACGGATACGGGCCGTGTAGACGGGATATCAGGAGATGTTGATATCAATATCAGATTTGTGACCGGAGAATAAGTCCGGAGGGGGTAGCGTATGAAGTATGAATTCAGAAGTAAAGTAGAGTTTCATGAAACAGCTAATACGATGGCAGTACCTTTCAATGTATGGGAGGTGTGTGAGGTAGTGGGAAAAGCACCTGTAAGAGTGTGTTTTGACGATATCTGCTTTACCTGCAATATGGAATCCAAAGGGCAGGGGTATTACGACATCCCCATTTCCGATGATATCTTAAGTTCCGTTGAGACCGGAAAGGAGTATACGGTATCTCTTCAGATAGTCGGAAACAATCTGGATATATCCGATTCTCCCTATTGGGAAGCCAATCCGATCAGAAAGGTCGATCATGTCGATCTGGTCACACAGCCCTGGGACGGTCTCTGCGGACAGGCAGCCATCGCCATGATCGCAGGCATAACCCTTGATGAAGCATGTGACCTCATGCATTGCCGTGAGTGGCAGGCCAACATGGCCAAGATGATCACGACACTGGATTATCTCGGTATCCCTCATTCATCAACTCTGGTCTATACGCTTGGCCGGGAAACGGAGCTTCCCAAGTGTGCGATCCTGATGGAAAAAATGGGACGCTACAGCCACTATCTGGTCACTTTTGACGGTAAGTTTTATGATCCCAACAACGGCATCATGAAGGAGTTTGACTTAACCAAGCTTATCGGATACCTCGAGATAGGTGCCAACTGACATATGAACGACCGGCCGGACTTTTTGCCCGGTCAGACATAGAGTTTAAAGAACCCGCATTCATCATCATTGCAGATCCTGGCGTCTTCGAGACGCATGTTGCAGTGGAATACATGATGGAGAGGGTTCTTTTTTGATCCGTAATATCGGAAGATGAACGGCACGCTGTTATCGGTAAGGGCATTGGCGATCAGGCGTGCCTGAGAACGAAGAAAATCTCCCGGAACCGTCATGATGAATGCCGGAGGATATTTGTCGGTCACATGGGCGCACACATCCGTAAGTTCGAGTTCCTTTTTGCTTCCGTTCTCGGTAAGGAAGTCTTTAACAGCTTTTTTCAGATCTTTATCTTCGGCGTTGTAGGCCTTCAGATCATACTTACCGCAGTTTAAGGCAATAGCTTTAAGCTTTACGCCGCGGGCAATGGTAAGCTTTGCCTTGGGATATGCTTTTTTCATCTCCGATCTGTAAGCGGGGTTGGAGTAAAGGGCAGAGAAGAGTCCGAGGAGATGAGCTCCTGCCGAATCGCCGACCGCGAAGACATGATCCGTGTCAAAGCCGTACTTATCCGCGTTGTCACCGATCCATTTAAACACCGCGCAGGTATCTTCGGTCGATGCGGGGAACTTATACTCGGGAGCGAGCCTGTATGAGAAATTGACTACAGCGAAACCACGCTGAGCAAGGCTCATCGCGTAGTGCTGGTAGATCTCTTTATCACCGTATACCCATGCTCCGCCGTGGACGATCATGATGACCGGAAGAGGAGATTTGCCCGCTTTCTTCGGTTTATATACATCGAGCAGATTCCACTCCGGATGCGAACCGTATGAAATATCATCGAATCTCACTATATCTTTCGGTGTCGTGAGTCCCTTGTCACGTTCCAAATCGCTTTTTCGCCAGTCTTTTCTGATCTGATCACTGTATTTTGACATGCTTGTTTCCCCCTGTCAGTTTTACAACATATTTATACGAATTGCTTCGTTTGGGTTTTGTACCTTTTGCCTCTAGTATCATATCATATTGTGGTGCATGAACGACATATATCCGGCAATCTTATTTCTGCATGTCGCATCTATACGAGTCTTTCCTTTTTTGCTTTTGACATGCGCTAAAGCCTTTGATTGCCTGGGTTTCAAGGGATTTTGTCTGCGCATTTTTACTACAATTTTGGATATTGTGTATATTGTCCGAGTGTAATTGCTATGATAGCATGAGCACAAGCAGTTAATCTCAAATAATCTTACATTTCTGTATATCTCTTTATCTGATATTTCCTGCTTATAAACGCCCTATCTTATAATGCAGGAGACAGACGAAGATACTCCTGCGAGTCTTATGTGCTTAAAGGAGGTTAATGCATGGAAGTAAGAAAAAACACAGAGCCTTCGGACGATAACCTGCACGTTAATCGTGAGTATAAGTCGGATACATTTAAATTATTCTTCAGCCAGAAGAAGGAACTCATCGAACTTTATAATGCCCTAAATGATACGGCTTATACCGTAGATGATGAGGTCACGATCAATACACTCGAGAATTCGATATTCCTGAAGATATACAATGATGTATCATTCGTCCTCAGTAATACCGTGAACCTGTACGAGCATCAGTCTACGATCAATCCGAACATGCCGCTTCGTGATCTTTTCTACATTAATGACATGTATAAGAAAGAGACCATGAGGAAAGACATGTACGGATATAAACGGATCATGGTACCTACACCCAAGTTCGTGGTGTTTTATAATGGTATAGATGATGCTCCGGAAAAACAGATCCTGAAACTGTCAGATTCCTATGGGAAGCCGACGGATGATCCTGATCTTGAACTGACAGTTACGGTCCTTAATGTGAACTATGGGCACAACAAGGCGCTTATGGATAAATGTACGGCGTTACGAGATTATGCCACGCTGATACAACGCATTCGTGATAACCTGCATAAGGGTATCGACAAAGAAGAGGCGATAGTATCCGCTGTAGACAGCTGTATCGAAGATCATATAATGGAGGAATTCCTCCTACGCGAGAAGGCAGGGGTGATCAATATGCATGTACTTGATTTCAACGAAGAATTGCATAACCAGTCACTGATAGATTATGGTGTGGAACAAGGGACAGATACTGTTCTTATCAATATGATAAAAGCAGGGAAACTATCGGATGAAGAGATGGCACAATATGCCGGATGTACTGTTGTACATATTGAAGAACTAAGAAGGGGTATCGCACAGACCACAGAATGAATCAGATACGCGAAAACCGGTAAAAACCAGAGAAAACTGGGTATAAAGAAAAAATACTTGACAGTGATCATGCCCTGTTGTACTATATCCAATGTGCGTAAATATAGGCGTAAAGCAATTTTGATTTACACGTGGAAGGCGTACATTACATGGAAAAAATAGTACAACAGGGTATTTTATATGACTTCTATGGTGAACTCCTGACGGAGCATCAGAAGCAGGTCTACGAATCGGTGGTATATGAGAATCTCTCGCTTGGAGAGATAGCCGGTGACCTGGGAGTCAGCAGACAGGCCGTACACGACATGATCAAGAGGACGGATCGCATCCTTGAGGGATACGAAGAAAAACTCGGCCTGATAAAGAGATTTGATGAGGTCAGGAGCCGGATCGATGAATGCATCGGCATGGCGGACGAATCGCCCCTTGGAGATAAGGAACAGGCGAACCTCCTCAATAAATTAAGAGAAATACGGGAGATCATCTAAAAAGGAACTTCCGATGTAATCTCCGATAAACACTGATGGTGATACATGGCTTTTGAGGGACTTACCGATAAACTGCAGAATATATTCAAGAACCTGAGGGGAAAGGGTCGCCTGTCCGAAGAGGACGTCAAGCTTGCGCTCAAGGAAGTGCGCATGGCACTCCTGGAGGCGGATGTTAACTTCAAGGTCGTTAAGCAGTTTACCAAAGCCGTCGAGGAAAAAGCGGTAGGCGAGGATGTCTTAAGCGGACTCAATCCCGCGCAGATGGTCATCAAGATCGTTCGTGATGAGATGACCGACCTGATGGGATCCGAGGTGACCGAGATCAAATATGAGCCCGGTAAAAGCCTGACAGTCATTATGATGTGCGGACTCCAGGGTGCAGGTAAGACCACCACTGCAGCCAAGCTCGCGGGCAAGATGAAGCTCAAGGGCAAAAAAGTGCTTCTGGCAGCCTGCGATACATACAGACCCGCGGCCATTACCCAGTTGGAAGTAAATGCGAAGAAACAGGAAGTTGACTGTTTCTCCATGGGCGATAAGGTATCTCCGGTTGAGATAGCAAAAGCCGCTCACGCCAAAGCAGCCTCGGAGAACTACAATGTTCTCATCATAGATACGGCAGGTCGTCTCCAGATAGATGAGGAGATGATGAATGAGCTTAAGGCCATCAAGGAAGAAGTCACAGTGCATCAGACACTTCTGGTGGTCGATGCGATGACAGGTCAGGAAGCAGTTAATGTGGCATCCGATTTTGACTCGCAGATAGGCATTGACGGCGTGATCCTCTCCAAGAGTGATTCCGATACGAGAGGCGGTGCCGCGCTTTCCGTAAAAGCCGTTACGGGCAAGCCGATACTGTATGTCGGCATGGGAGAGAAACTTTCGGATCTCGAACCTTTCTATCCCGACAGAATGACAAGCCGGATCCTGGGCATGGGAGATGTGCTCACCCTTATAGACAAGGCTCAGGAGAATCTTGATATAGATGAAGAAACATCCCGCGACATGGCGGATCGTATGAAGAAAGGCAAGTTCGACTTCAACGATTACCTTGAGAGCATGAAGCAGATGCGTAACATGGGCGGACTTTCGTCCATACTCGGGATGCTCGGCATGGGACCGCAGATGAAGGGCGTTGACCTGGATTCCATGGCCAATGAGAAGCAGATGGGAAGGATGGAAGCGATAGTTCTATCCATGACTCCTGCGGAAAGGTCGGATCCGAAACTCTTAAATCCGTCCCGCAAGCACCGCATAGCTAGGGGCGCGGGCGTTGATATAAGTGAGGTCAACAGATTCATCAAGCAGTTCGAGCAGTCGCAGAAACTCATGAAACAGATGGGCGGAGCGGGCAAAAGAGGATTTAAGCTACCGGGTTCATTTGGTGGTCTCGGCGGTTTATTTTAATAAATTAATTTGGAGGTAAATATGGCAGTAAAGATCAGATTAAGAAGAATGGGTAAAAAGAAAGAGCCTTACTACAGAGTAGTGGTAGCTGATTCAAGATCACCCCGTGACGGAAGATTCATTGCTGAGCTCGGTACCTACGATCCCAACACAGATCCTTCCACATTCAAGGTTGATGAAGAAGAAGCAAAGAAATGGCTCGCTAATGGTGCTCAGCCCACAGAAGTAGTAGCCAAGCTCTTCAAGATTGCCGGAATAAGCAGGTGACGCATATGAAGGAATTAGTAGAGGTTATTGCCAAGGCTTTGGTAGACAATCCGGACGAGGTTGTTGTGACCGAAGAGGAATCCGGCAGAAACCTGACTGTCAAACTTCATGTGGCTGAATCTGATATGGGCAAGGTAATTGGCAAGCAGGGTAGAATAGCTAAGGCAATACGTTCTGTTGTCAAAGCTGCTTCAACCTCTGATAACAGACGGGTTGATGTGGAAATTATTGAATGACTGACAGATTTACCATTGGTGTCATAACAACAACACACGGAGTACACGGCGAGGTTAAGGTCTTTCCCAAAACGGATGATGTCCGCAGATTTAAGAAACTTAAGGAAGTTACCGCCGATACCGGGAAGGAGCAGCTCACACTTCATATCAGGAGCGTAAAGTTTTTCAAGCAATTCGTCATACTCGGTTTTGAAGAGTATGACAACCTGAATGATGTGGAGTTCTTAAGACAGGCCGAACTTACCGTCAGTCGCGACGACGCACTGCCACTGGACAATGATGAGTACTATGTGGCTGACCTTATGGGTCTTAAGTGCATCACGGATGCAGGCGAAGAGATCGGCGTGATAAAGGATGTGCTCGTAACCGGAGCAAACGATGTGTATGTTGTGGACCGTGGCGGATCGGAGGTCCTGATACCGGCCATAAAAGAATGCATACTCGGTGTCGATATCGAATCCGGCGTGATGAAGATCCATCTTATGGAGGGACTCATATGACGAGATTTACGGTCCTGACCCTTTTTCCGGAGATGATCGAAGCAGGTCTGAACGTGTCGATACTTGCCAGAGCAGCGCAAAGCGGACTCATTGATATCCGGGCCGTCAATATCCGGGATTACACGGATAATAAGCATGGCAGAGTGGATGATTACACATATGGCGGCGGTGCGGGTATGCTGATGCAGGCTCAGCCCATATATGACTGTTTCACGAAGGTTACCGAAGAGTGCCCTGCAGACAGAGTTATATATGTAACACCGCAAGGTAAGCGTTTCGACCAGCCTATGGCAACCGAACTGGCAAAAGAAGACCATCTGGTCTTTCTGTGCGGACATTATGAAGGCGTTGACGAGAGAGTCTTGGAAAAGATCGTTACCGACCATGTTTCCATCGGAGATTATGTACTGACAGGCGGAGAATTGCCTGCGATGGTCATGATAGATGCGATATCCAGACATATCACCGGGGTGCTGCACAATGAGGACAGCACCGAAACGGAGAGCTTCTCGGAAGGATTGCTGGAATACCCGCAGTACACAAGGCCGGAAGAGTGGATGGGGATCAAAGTCCCGGAGATACTTCTGAGTGGAGATCATGCAAAAGTAGATGCATGGCGACACAAGGAGTCACTTATCAGAACGAAAAACAGACGACCGGATATGTATGATGCATATATCGCATCACATCCGGAAGAAGCTTAAATAATTAAGGAGGAGCATTATGAGCGAGATTATAAGAGAAATTGAGAACGAGCAGCTTAAAGAGAATGCGCCCGAACTCAATGTAGGCGATACCGTTAAGGTACACGGCAAGATCAAAGAGGGTAACCGCGAGAGAATTCAGATCTTCGAAGGTACCATCATCAAAGTTCAGGGTACAGGTGCAAGAGCTACTTTCACCGTACGCAAGAACTCCAACGGTGTAGGCGTAGAGAAGACCTGGCCCGTACACTCACCCCTCGTAGAGAAGGTTGAGATCGTACGTAAGGGTAAAGTACGCCGTGCTAAACTTACATATCTGCGAGGCAGAGTAGGTAAGGCCGCTAAGGTTAAAGAGAAAGTAAAATAATCCTGAAAACAGTTGATCTGTACTTAAAGAGGTATCCCGTGCGGGATGCCTCTTTTTTTGATTTATGGTATAATTAATTAGTTATGGCAAAAGCAAAAGGACTCACTTTTTATCAAAAAGAAAGCAAACTGAATAAAGAGTTTTTCAAAGGGGTTCTCGAGCTGGTCGTGGCCACTGTGATAGTCGTGTTTCTCGCTTTCGGCATCACATACGTATTCGGGAGCAGGACAGGCATAATCGGTGATTCGATGGAGGAAGCGCTTCCCGCTACGAGTCAGGTCCTGATCAACAGGTTCGTGTATATGGTCTCCGCACCGAAAAGGGGCGATGTGATCGTGTTTTTGCCATACGGAAATACCAATACGCATTATTACACCAAGCGTGTCGTAGGACTTCCCGGCGAAACGATCCAGATCATTGAGGGTAGACTCTATGTGGACGGATATGCAGCCGAATCCCAGGATGCATATGACTATATCGAGGATGCAGGGATGGCCGAATCTCCGATCCTGCTCGGAGAAAAAGAGTATTTCGTCCTCGGTGACAATCGCAACAGCTCCGAGGATTCCAGATCGGGCAATATCGGTCCTGTGAACAGGGACAATATCATAGGAAAAGCGTGGATGGTCATTCCGGGCAAGGACGGACGCATCAGTCTGGTGGAGTAGAGTCATGAATATTCAATGGTACCCCGGTCATATGACCAAAGCACTCCGGCAGATGAAGGAAGACATGAAACTCATCGATCTGGTCATCGAGATCCTGGACGCCAGAGTGCCGATAAGTTCCCGTAATCCCGATATAGATGAACTTGCTTCGTGTAAGGCACGGATGGTGATACTGAATAAATCAGATCTGGCCGATCCCGATGCCGTGAGCGGATGGTGTGAATATTTTAAGGAAAAAGGGTTCATCTGCATCCCGCTTGATTCAAGAAGCAGGAACGGAATGGATAAGATCCGTGCACAGTGCAGGGAAGCCTGTGCGGAAAAGATAGAAAGAGACCGCAGACGCGGCATCAAGAACAGACCGGTAAGGGCGATGGTCGCGGGTATCCCGAATGTGGGCAAGTCAACGTTCATCAATTCTTTTGCCGGCCGTGCGAGCACAAAGACCGGCAACAAACCCGGAGTCACAAGGGGAGCTCAGTGGATCCGCATAGATAAGCAGCTCGAACTGCTCGATACGCCCGGAATACTGTGGCCCAAGTTCGAGGATATGACAGTCGGACGGAATCTGGCTCTGATCGGCTCGATAAACGATGAAGTGGTCAGCATCAGCGAACTGTGCGAATTTCTGATCGGGTATATGTCAGAGAATTACCCGCAGGTTTTGGATGAAAGATATGAAGGCCGTGATCTTACCGCAGTAGCAAAGCGGCTCGGCTGTATAGGCAAGGGCGGAGAATTAGATCTGGACAGAGCCGAGCGAGGCTTTTTGGATGATTACAGGTCCGGCAGATTAGGCAGGATAAGTTTGGAGGTAGCACCGTGAATGAAAAAATGAAAGAAGTCTTATCAACATCCATCTATCTTCTGATAGTGTTGCTCGTTTCGTATCTTTTTGTCCATTTCGTAGGACAGAGAACTCTTGTAAACGGCGTTTCCATGGAAGATACACTGCAGGACGGAGATAATCTTCTGGTCGATAAGATCTCGTACAGATTCCATGATCCCGAGCGTTTCGATGTCATAGTGTTCAAATATACTCATAAAGACAACACCTACTACGTCAAGCGCATAATCGGTCTTCCCGGTGAGACTGTCCAGATAGACAATGCAGGAAACATCTACATCAACGGCAAGGAGATAGAAGAGCATTACGGATTTGAAACGATAAAGGATCCGGGCATAGCCGTCAATCCGATAACATTGGGAGAAGATGAATTCTTCGTTCTCGGAGATAACCGAAACAATTCCGCGGACTCGCGAATGGAAGCGGTCGGCAACATAAACCGGAAGATAATAGTCGGAAGAGCCTGGGTCAGGATATGGCCGCTTCATAACGCCGGCAAGGTTGAGGATATCAAATGAGCATATCCCTTGCAGACATAAAAAAACAACTCAAAGAATGCGAAATGTCCGCACTGCCCGAAACCATCAGGCTTTTCGAGGAGGACGAGAGAGCATCCGTTCAGAAAGAACTTCAATCGGCGCGCAAAAGATACGATAAATATATCAAAGAGGTCGAGCGCGTGGAGCATATGGCTCTGTATGAGGAAAAGTACAGCGAATACGAGTTCATATGCGGGATAGATGAAGTGGGACGAGGCCCCCTGGCAGGTCCCGTGGTTGCGGGGGCGGTGATTTTGCCCAAGGGATCGAGGATACTCTATATCAACGATTCCAAGCAGCTCAGTGAAGCCAAAAGAGAAGAACTGTATGAACGCATCATGGAAGAAGCAGTGTGCGTCGGAATAGGTGAAGCATCCTGCGAGCGGATAGACGAGATCAATATCTTAAATGCCACATATGAAGCCATGAGGCAGGCGATATCAAAACTCGATCCGAAGCCGGACCTTCTCCTTAACGATGCGGTAACGATCCCCGGCGTAGATATAAGACAGGTTCCGATCATCAAGGGCGATGCCAAGTCGATGAGCATAGCGGCGGCAAGCATCATCGCAAAGGTGACCAGAGACCGTATGATGGTAAAGTATGATGATGTTTATCCCGGCTACGGATTTGCGAGCAACAAGGGATACGGCGCTGCCGCTCATATAGAAGCACTCAAAAAACTCGGCCCGACTCCGATACACAGACGCAGTTTCATAGGAAATTTCGTATAGCGATACCGGTATGATAATCAACGGATTAAGACCGCTACAACTCAATATACAGCAGGGAAACGATACCGCATCCGCTCAGACTTCCGCTCAGAGCGGTGCTCAGCAGAATGCAGGTCATGGAACGGCCGCATTAAGCGGCGGAGATACCGTTACGGGTCAGATCCTTGCAAAGAGCGGCAATGAAGTCCAGATCTCTCTGGGCGGTGATTCGGTGCTTACCGCCAGGATGGATATATCAGCCGATCTTCCCGTCGGAAGTTCGGTTACTTTTCAGGTGACCGGTTCCGATACGAACGGTATCACATTATCTCCTCTGTTAACCAATACAGATACTTCCAGTTCTTTAAACACGGCACTTATGAATGCCGGCCTTCAGATAGACGCGCGTAATCTTGATATGGTCGGTTCCATGATGGAGCGCGGCATGTCCATAGGCAAAGAAGAACTGATCCGCATGAACATGTCTCTTTCGGGCATTCCCGATGCCGACGTTTCGGACGGCGTAACGCTTAAGTCTCTGGGCATATCTCCCACGGCAGACAATATTGAACAGTTTCATGCATACCTGGGGTATGAGCATCAGGTAAGCTCTGCGGTGAATGACATCATGGAAATGGTACCTCAGACCATAGGCTCCATGATAGCAGACGGAGACGAAGCTTCTGCCATAGCCATGACCAGGGATATCCTGGATATATTTACCGGACAGGGCGCCATGGAACCGATGAGTGAAGCGGAACTTAAGATGAGCGGGATGGAAGCTCCCATCAATACGGTTCTTGATCCCGCGGAGCTTACGGAACTCGGCAATCTGCTCTCAGAGAACGGGATCGATCCCGCTTTTGCCGAGAGCATGGCTCGCGGAGAAGTCTCACTGAATGATGTGATGTACATCATAGACGATATCGTAAATAACGGCGCCGAGGAGAGAGCAGTCGCAGCGGATCCTTCAGCTGTGAATGCCGAAGCTGCAGCAGTCAATGAAGAGAGCGCGGAAAGCCCGGCAGGTCTGACCGAAGCACAGGCAAAGGCCGTGACAGATGCGCCCGTAAAGGACATCCCGCTTCCTTCCGATCATTCCGCGGGCGTTTCGGAGACCGTGAAGCCCGAGCAGACCCCGTCACAGTCCGAGAATGTGTCAAATGCCACAGCACAGAATCAGTCCACCGGATCCGCAGGTCTTGATTTCCTGAGCGCATTAAAGTCGGACAGCGTTGATGCACAGACATTAAAAAGCGCACTCGATACGGCACAGGACGTCAATTCCCACGCCATAACTCACGGGATACTTAAACTGATCAGATCCAAGCCCATGGCGGCCATTTTGCAGAATGCGGTCAACAACCAGTGGAAGCTTACTCCCGGTCAGGTCGGAGAGGATAAGCAGGTATCGGATCTGTATAAGCGAATGACAGAACAGACCAACAGACTTCTTGATGTTCTGACCACAAGGGCCAAAGAAGATACTCCGCTTGCAAACAGCGTAAACGACCTGTCCAAGAACATGAACTTCATGAATGAACTGAACAACATGTTCAATTACATTCAGCTTCCGATGAAGATGTCGGGCAACGATGCGCACGGTGAACTATACGTCTACAGCAACAAGAAGAACATGGCCCGTACCGATGGGAACATCTCCGCATTTTTGCATCTGGATATGGATAATCTCGGAACAACGGACGTATATGTGACGATGAATAATGCGGGGCATGTAAATACACATTTTTACCTGCCCGACGATGAAGCACTCGATCTGATCGCCGCTCATATCGATGAACTGAACGCGCGTATCGAGAACAGAGGGTATTCCTGCTCATCCGAGGTTTCCAAGCGTGAGGAGATGGCCAATATCATGCAGGAGATCGTGGATGACAACAAGTCTGCCGTGCCGATCTCGATATCCAATTTTGATGCGAGGGCGTAGTACATGGCAAATAACAAGCCCGACAAGATCAAAACAGCGATAGCGCTCGAATACGATCCGGAAAAGGAAGCCCCCGTCGTCATCGCATCGGGCCGCGGAGAGCTGGCCGAGCGCATCATCGAAAAAGCCAAAGAGAACAAGGTTCCCGTTCATCAGGACGGCGAACTTGCAGATACACTTTCGAAACTTGAGATCGGCGAGATGATCCCGCCGGAACTGTACGAAGTGGTAGCCGAGATCCTCGTATTCGTCGATTCGATGGATAAGATCAAGAAGAAGATCGATGCCGCTCATTCGGTTAAACTTAAGTAGCACCTGAAAGAAGCGTATGAACACCAGGAAGAAGGGCACCCGATATGAGGAGCAGGCCGGAGTATTCCTGCATGCGAATGGTATACGGGATCTGACATATAATTACAGGACCGGGTACGGTGAGATAGATATCGTCGGATACGACGGAGATGTACTCGTGTTTTTTGAGGTCAAATACAGGAGAACCTCCGGTGCCGGATATGCGGCGGAGGCGGTAGATATGCGCAAGCGCTACAGGATATGCAGAGTATCCGATCACTATATGATGATGAATCATATCTCATCCGATACGCAGGTCAGATATGATGTGATCGCCATAGACGGCGATCATATCGAATGGATCGAGAATGCATATGATTACATCCCGAAAAGGAGCGGTAATTGACAGAACATTTTGAAGGAAAGATCAGATATCTTACTTTTCCGTCACTGGATGAACTCGGATTCGTCCGTGACATCTTTACGACGCGTGAAGGCGGGGTGAGCACCGGGTACCATTCTTCGATGAACCTTTCGTTCACGAACGGGGACGATCCGGAAGCCGTGGAGGAGAACTACCGCCTGATAGCTCCCGTGGTCGGTGTATCTTTGGATCATATCATCCGCACTCATCAGACACATACGACCAATGTCGTGAGAGTTACCGAAGACATGATACACGATGACGGACTTCTTCACGATCAGGGATATAAGGATGTTGACGGTCTTATCACGGACATTCCCGGAGTCGCTCTGGCGACCTTCTATGCAGACTGCGTTCCGCTGTATTTTGCGGATCCGGTAAGACAAGTGATCGGCCTGTCGCATTCAGGATGGCGTGGAACGGCAGCAGGCATGGCGTGCGCTACCGTACAGGCCATGACAGATGCATTCGGATGTGATCCTGCCGACATATATGCGGCGATCGGACCTTCCATATGCCGGGATCACTATGAGGTGAGCAGAGCCGTGGCGATCGCATTTGAACGTGCTTTCGGTGATGATGTCGACCTTGTGATGGAACCCGGAAAAGAAGACGGCAAGTATCAGCTCGATCTTTGGGAAGCCAACAGGATCATGATGCTAAGAAGCGGCATCCCTGAAGACCATATAGAAGTGAGCGGGATATGTACTTACTGCAACAGTGAATGGCTTTTCTCGCATCGGGCATCGGACGGAAAAAGAGGCAACATGGCCGCCTTTCTGATGATCAGGTGATACGGGGGATCGCATGAGAGCATATGAAACATACGAACCCGGACATATGGCTGAAGAAGACAGGAAGGAACTGATCTCGGTATGCATGACCGTTTACAATATCGAATCATACCTTCGTAAGGGCATTGAGTCCGTTCTTGCACAGGACTATGAGAATCTCGAGATCATCATCGTGGACGACGGATCGACCGATTCATCTTCACGGATCATAGATGAGTATGCCGCAAGGGACAGCAGGATCAAAGCGATCCATAAGGAAAACGGAGGGATCCATACAGCAAGGAACGCATGTCTCGATGCGGTTACGGGATCATATATCTGCTGGCTCGACGGTGACGATTCGATGGATCCAGATATGATAGGATCCATGTATGCGGCACTTAAAAGTACCGGTTCCGATATGTGCATATGCAGATATCGTCAGGTGTTCGAAGATCATGTGTCGGACGGATCAACGGACGCGGCATATGTCTATGAAGGGCGTGAACTGCTCGAGCAGTTCCTTAAGGAAGATGACAGGTTCCTCATCCAGAATGCCGTATGGAATAAGCTGTATAAGACCGAACTGACCGACGGACTCAGATTCCCTGCCATGTGGTATGAGGACATGGTATATACTTTTTATCTGGTGGACAGATCGAAGAGAAGTGTGTATCTGGACAGAGCATATTACAACTATGTATGCGACCGTTCTTCATCACAGACCAATGCGGGTATCAATCCTCACACATTCACGGATCTGATCCCAAACCTGTTCGACAGATCCGTTTACCTTGAGGGGGAGGGTCGTCATGATCTTGCACTCATATCGGATTACCTCCTGTATAAGAGGCTTCTGATATACTACACGAAGGTTAGCAGGAGCGATGATCCCGATAAGCAGGAACATCTGCGTATCCTGGATGAACACATAAGAGGCGGCGCTGATCGTTTTGAGGAGGTATTTAACTGCCCCATAGCGAATCCGAATGAGTACCGCAAGATGAAGATATACTTAAGATCGCCTGCACGCTTCCTTCGTACGATGCGGATCAACGACAGGTTCGTGATCCCCGTTAAAGTAAAGGTTGCAGCAGGCCTGAAAAAAATAAAAGACAGGAAAGATAAATGATCGGCATATTAAAGAAAGTTTTTCATATACTCACAAATGATCAGAGGCGAAAGGTCATAGGCTTATGCTTCCTGATATTCATCGGTGCATTCCTTGAGATGCTGGGCTTGAGTCTCATCATGCCCATAGTCCAGGGTGTCATGTATCCGGATCTTCTGATGGAGAGCGGATATGTGAAACTGCTTGAGAATTTCATTCATTTTGATTCACCCGAAGACTGCATACTTTTCCTGATAGGTGCCATCATAGTCATATACTTCGTGAAGAACGGATATCTTCTGATGGAGACATACATTCAGGCGAAGTTTGTAAACAACAATCAGTCGGTTACCATCAGTTACATGCTCGAAGAGTATTTAAACCGTCCGTACGAGTATTATCTCAATGCCGATATCCCGACGATCTTCCGTGTCATCGACGGCGATGTGCCGAAGGTGTTTACGGTCATTCTGCAGTTCATCATGCTGTTCACGGAGCTTATGGTATCGCTTGTCCTCGGACTGTATCTGCTGATCTCCAATCCGTCGATGACGATCATGCTGCTCGCGATCATGATCATCCTTACCGTGGTCATAACCAAGGTCTTTCGTCCGATACTCAACCGCCTCGGAGCCAAAGCGCAGATGCTGCAGAGCCGCATGGGCAAATGGAGACTTCAGTCGATATACGGCATCAAGGATGTAAAGATACTGCATAAGGAACATTATTTTGCATCCAGCTTTGCGGAGTATTCTGATATCAATGCCGATGTTCTCTGCAAATACATGGTACTCAACAATACACCGAGACTGTTTCTGGAGACCTTCTGTGTATCCGGCATTCTCGCATATATCGGCGGAAGCATAATCTTAGGTTCCGATATGACGAGCCTGATCCCGGCGATATCCGCATTCGCCGTGGCCGCCATGAGACTTCTTCCCTCGGTCAACAGAGTAAACACATACATCAGCAACATCGCTTACTACGAGCCGAGCGTTAACTATGTATACGAGAACGTGGACTTCACTTCATACAGAAAGCACGGTCACTACAAAGCCGAAGATGAGACTAAGGGGCCCGAGATAACATTAAACGACGAGATCCGGATGGAGGATATCGTCTATAAGTATCCGGAGTCAGATAAGCTCATACTGGATCATGCGCAGATGGTCATCAAAAAGGGCGAATCGGTCGGCGTCATGGGGCCTTCCGGAGCAGGAAAGTCCACTGCGGTGGATGTGCTCCTCGGACTTCTTAAGATGCAGGAAGGCAGGATCACCTGTGACGGCCGTGACATATTTGAAAACTATCCGAGCTGGCTTTCCCATATCGGATACATTCCCCAGAGCATATATCTGACGGATGATTCCATAAGAGAGAACATAGCGTTCGGAGTAGCGCCCGCCGACATCGATGATGACAGGGTGTGGGAAGTGCTTAAGGAAGCACAGCTCGACGACCTGATACGAGAGATGCCCGAGCAGATAGAGACTACGATAGGTGAAAGAGGAGTAAGACTCTCCGGCGGACAGCGTCAGAGACTCGGCATTGCCAGAGCGCTTTATCACGATCCCGATATACTTGTATTCGATGAGGCAACAAGCGCGCTCGATACCGAAACGGAGTCGGCCATCATGGAAGCGATCGATTCGTTCCACGGCCGTAAGACGCTGATCATCATCGCACACAGATTAAGGACCATAGAAGGCTGTGATATGATCTACAAGGTAGACGGCGGTAAGATAACGAGGACGACTCTCGATGCGGAAAACTGACAGATTACAATTGCCAAATGTCACTCTGGTGGCCATGACCAGCGTAAAGGTCTATGAGACCGTAGAGGCCATGAAGTATTCCATGCGCGGGATCGACTTCGGTGATGCTGTCCTGATATGTCATTACAGGCCCGTTTACCTGCCGAAAGAGATCAGATATGATCATACATCCAAGCTTCGCACGATCGATGATTTCAACTATAAGATGCTGTATGAACTTGGAGATCATATCCATACCGAATTTGCCTGCATAGTCCACTACGACGGTTTCATAGTTCATCCGGAGTGCTTCAGGGAGGAGTTCCTCGACTATGATTACATAGGCGCTCCCTGGCCCGATCCTCATGATGATTTCACTTACAGGGACATAAACGGAACACTTCGCAGAGTTGGCAATTCCGTCGGATTCAGATCCAAGAGGATAATAGACTTTCCGCGGGAAGCCGGACTGCCGTTTGAAGACGATCACGGATATTTTCACGAAGACGGATTTCTGTGTGTGAAGAACAGACATCTGGTAGAGGAGGCGGGCATGAAGATCGCTCCGCTGGAAGTCGCGAAGTATTTCTCGCACGAGACGATGATCCCCGAGATAGAAGGCATCACGCCTTTTGCGTTTCATAAATGGGCGGGGACCAATTCGGAGTACCCGAAGTTTTCGAATCCTTATCCTTTCAGGCGTACCGCGCGTCTCTTAAACAGGATCGATAACAAACTCCATTCCAAAGATAAGAACAGGAGATAGACATGGTATACGATTGCTTTCAGTTTTTTAACGAACTCGATATCCTTCAGATGAGGATGAATGTCATGAACGACATAGTTGATAAGTTCGTGATAAGCGAGTCCACGGTCACTTTTTCCGGGGATCCCAAGAAACTATATTATGCGGAGAATAAGAAGAGATTCGCGCAGTTCGAAGACAAGATCATTCATAATGTGGTGGATGATACGCCCATGGATTGTACACCGTTTGTCAGGGATTCGCATCAGAAGTGCGCTGTGGCCAGAGGCCTTAAGGATGCCAAACCGGATGATATAGTGATATTTTCGGATGTGGATGAGATCCCCAATCCCGATGCCGTAAAAAATGTCCTTGCCAACTTCGATCCGACGAAGATATACGCACTCGCGCAGAGGAACTTCTATGTCTATCTGGATATGGAGGAAAAATCCGGTAATCTCTTATCGATCACCGGAGAGTTTCCGGGAATAGAAGGCAGCGACAGAAGATGGCTGGGGACCAAGATATGTGCGTATTCCATGCTTGATAATCTGACGACCGAACAGCTTCGCGATAAGGAACATCAGGATATCATGATCCGTGTGCCCGACGGAGGATGGCATTTCTCATATATGGGCGGAGAGAAGAAGAGATCCGCTGCCAGCCGTGCCAGATATAAGATAAGGTCAGCCGCACATCAGGAATATAACAAGAGAAGAGTACTCTGGAGTGTCGGAAAGAACATCAAGGAGCATACGGATATCCTCGGAAGGGATGCCGATTTTCAGATAGTTCCGATCGATGATTCATATCCCGAATATATCAGGACTCATCTTAAGGAGTATAAGCATCTGGTCTATCCCAAACACAGACCGGGATTCATGAGGTGAGGAAGTTGGCTTTGGTTTCGATATGCATACCAGCATATAAGGATGTACACGGTATAAAGAGACTGCTTGATTCGATCGCCTCTTCCGACTATACCGATGTCGAGATCATCCTTACGGATGATACCCCGGATGATTCTGTCGAGAGGACGGTCAGGGAACATACGCTCGCGGACCGTGTTTCGTACCATCACAATGACACGGCTTTGGGTCCTGCCGGAAACTGGAATAGGGCGCTTGACCTGGCACAGGGAGAGTATATCAAGATAATGCATCAGGATGACTGGTTTACCTTTCCGGATTCTCTAAGCAGGTTTGTCGGGATGCTCGATTCCGATCACGAAGCGGTGCTTGCGTACTGCGGATCCAGACAGGTTACGATAAACCCCGATGATCCGGAAGACTTAAGCGACTTTTTCGACAGATGCATCACGGATGAGAACCGTGCGCTCATAGACAGGGATTTCCGCGCACTGTACATCGGTCAGTATATCGGTGCACCTTCAGCCGTGATCCACAGAAGGTCCGAGCTCAGATTCGATCCCAATCTCAAGTGGCTCATAGATGCCGATTTTTATATGGGACTTCTTAAGGACGGCGGCAGGATGGTATGCTCCCAAGACCCGCTCGTAAGCATAGGTGTGAGCGACTCTCAGCTTACCAACGACTGCGTGGACAGCAGCGAGGTCAACATCAGGGAATACAAATACGTATTCAACAAGTTTGATCTGAAAAACTTCCGTGAGTACAGAGACCGGCTCATCGATATATGCGTAAGGTATAAGGGTAAGTACGAAGACATAGCCGACTGCGGGATAACTCGTGAAGAATATAAACCGATCCTGAAAGCATACAGACGGGAACTCAGTGAATTCTACCGGCATTTGATCATTAGAAAAATGTTTCCATGGACAGCAAAAGAAACTTAAATCTTTCTGAGATATACAATAAGATATATAATCCCACAGTGCGTGAGATCGGGCGCGTTTTCTTCTATCTTGCCCTTTTTCTGGAGATCGTGATATTTACTCTGGACCGTGCTGACTGGATCAACCCTTACCAGAGCATAATGTTCCGCATTACGTTCGCGCTTTTCCTCGTTAAGTGCATATGCACCGAATACAGCCCGAAGGAATGGGCGTTCATAATCCTTACTGCCGCTTTTTGCATACTTGCCTATTCGGTCAATATCAGGGATGAGATCATCAGGGCGATGGTGTTCGTCATAGCGATGAAGGACATCGATGTGAAACGTGCGCTTAAGTTTAACTACATCCTGACCATGGCAGGCATGATCCTTTTAGCCATCCTTGCTCTGCTCGGGGTGATGGGAGAGATCGTTTCACCTTTCGGATACGGGGAAAAATCAGACATGTTCATGCTGAGCCTGGGGCTCGGCAGTTCCAATACCCTCGGCATACAGATATGGCTGTTTGTTGCACTCGGCATATATCTGTATCATCAGAGGATGAGTTATCTCGACTATGTTCTGGTGGGCTTCGGCGGTGTGGCGGTATATCTTATGACACATTGCCGCATGGCCGTACTCATGATATTCTTCAGCATGTTCTGCGGGCTGATCTTTAAGAGATTTCCGGACCTGGCCTCGAAACGCGGTGTCTATGTAACGGGGATCGTCATCACGCTTTCCTGTCTGCTGTTTTCCGTATATGCCGCAGCAGTCTCAACCTGGTGGGACAGACAGACCGAATTCCAGAAGAAACTCAATATCCTGACGACCGGTCGAATCATGTCGATCTATCCTTTTGAAAACGGCGGAGGAGTCTTAAGCAACTGGAAGATGTTCTCGGATCCGGTTTTCGACGGCTTTTTCGACATGGGCATAGTGAGATTGTTCTGGTGGTACGGAGTGTTACCGGGACTCCTTGCTTTTGCCGCTGTCATCATGCTGTTTATATGGCAATACAGGCATAAGGATCATGCTGGATTTGTCCTTACGCTTTCGGTCATAGTGTTCTCGGTACTTGAAGCACATTTCATCTCGCCGTTTATATCCCGTGCATATGTGCTGTTTCTGATAGGCGGCATGTGGTATAAGTGCTTAAGCTCTGCCGGGGAACTCCATAAGAGACATATAGCATTCTATATAGGGTCACTGTCCAAAGGCGGAGCGGAGAGGGTATTTGTAAATCTCGCCGAGTATTTCCGCAATATAGGCTATGAAGTTACGATGATCACTCAATACCGCCTTGAGGATGAATATGAGCTCTCGGGCGGCATCAGACGTGTGATATCAGATCTGTCGGAAGAAGAGTGCAAAGGCCGTATATATAATTTCTTTGCCAGAGTTGCCAAACTTCACAGAGTGATCAGACAGACCGATGCGGATCTGCTCATGACCACTGCGGGCAAGTCCAATTTCATGGCGATCGTCTGCTCGGCTTTTCTGCCTACAAGAGTCGTGGTATCCGTTGTGGCGGATCCGCCTCTCGAGTATCCGACAAGATCCATGCGATTCCTGCTGCAGACTCTTTTCGGTGATGCTGACGGCATCATCATGCAGACGGACAGACAGCGGAGATTCCTTCGCGGGGGACTTCGTGAAGAAGCCGTGATCCTTCCCAATTCCGTGAACACGGATTTCATCAGGCCAAGGTTTTCCGGACAGAGGAAAAAGAAGATATGCCTGGTAGGCCGTATGGATGATAACAAGAACCAGTCCATGGCGATTTCCGCTTTTGCGCAGGCGACTGAGGATCATGGGGAGTTCAGACTTGAACTTTGCGGTGACGGGCCCGATAGAGATAAACTCATGAAGCTGGCGGACAGCCTCGGAATAAGCGACAGGACATCATTTCCGGGCATCGTATCGGATGTGCCGGACAGACTTTATGATGCATATGCGTTCCTGTTAACATCTGATACCGAGGGAATGCCCAACACACTCCTCGAAGCGATGAGCCTTGGTGTTACATGCATATCCACGGACTGCCCGTGCGGCGGACCTGCACAGGTGATAAAAGACGGGGAGAACGGACTTCTGACGGGCGTGGGAGATACCGAAGGTCTGACCGCAGCGCTTAAGAAGATCATCGACGATCCGGATTATGCAGACCGTCTCGGAGAAAATGCATATGAGACCATGAAAGAATACAGGCCCGAGGCTGTAAATGCCCGGTGGCGTTCGTATTTTGACGGTATCATCGAGCGCTGAGAATGACCGGAACACCATATTTTGAGAGGCTTAAGAGAATCTTCATAATTGTCTTAAGCTTTTCTTTATTTTCGTATGATGAAATGATCATGTTACAAGCCGTATGTACGGATCAGCTGACGTAATATGCGGCGGGAAGGAAGATATGTCTAATATACTCGTTTGCGATGATGACAGAACAATAGTGGATGCCATAGACATCTATCTTACACAGGAAGGATATGATGTGTATAAGGCTTATGACGGAGAAGAAGCACTTAAGATCCTCGACGAAACAGAGATCCAGCTTATCATTATGGATATCATGATGCCGAAGCTGGACGGGATCCACGCTACGCTGAAGATCCGTGAAAAGTATGCGGTTCCGATCATCATCTTAAGCGCCAAGTCGGAAGATGCCGATAAGATCCTGGGCCTGAATATCGGGGCGGATGATTACGTTACAAAGCCATTTAATCCGCTCGAACTGGTCGCAAGGGTCAAATCCGCACTCAGACGCTACACATCACTCGGAAGCATCTCGGCCGATGATGAGAATATCTACTCGACCGGCGGCCTCATCTTAAACGACGATACCAAGCAGGTATATGTCGATGATGAGGAGGTCAAGCTCACACCTATCGAATTCAATATTCTGAAACTTCTTGTGAGCAATGCGGGCAAGGTTTTCTCATCCGACAGGATATATGAGAGCATCTGGAATGAGGAAGCGTTCGGTTCCGACAACATAGTAGCGGTTCATATCAGACATATCCGGGAGAAGATAGAGATCGATCCCAAGAACCCCAGATACATCAAAGTAGTTTGGGGGATCGGTTACAAAGCGGAGAAGATATGATGAAAAACAAAAAAACCAGAACGGGAATCCTGAAGGTCCTTCAGATCATACTCATTACGGCAGCTGCACTTATAGCCGTACTGTATTTTGCGGGAACGGTAGTAGTCGTAAACGACAATAAGGACAGTCAGATCTATAACTTAAGTTCGTCGGACCAGGGCAGGGCGTATGAAGATTCGGTCTTTTTCAATACGATATTCGGACATAAGACCGAAGATGTATTGAGATACGTGACCATCAGAAGCCAGCTGGAGACGAACGGTGTCTATGATCCGAACAAGGTCATCGATGTGGTCGCATATGCCTCAAGAACCTCCGGCTCCGAAGTGATACCGGATATTTCAGCCAAATACTATCTGGGTGATCTTCTCAAATGGTATAAATACGGCTTCGAAAATGAAAACCGGGAGGTATCTCCTCATTATGTATCGGGCAATTTCATAGATAATACGAGCTATTCCGACAACCCCGAAGGGTTCGATGAGAATATGTTTGAAATGACTGCCGA
>JAEEGL015012101.1_pt1 | contig 25647 bp, 23 predicted proteins | sample 9134231 | NCBI WGS metagenome assembly JAEEGL01 (sample SAMN16246548, study PRJNA631951) | gut metagenome | biome: gut microbiome; feature: rumen; material: fiber-attached | host: Bos | place: Iran: Karaj | collected 2018-10
AGAGGAGCACATACCGGAGCGAGCCCCGTCGAGCGGAGCCTCGGTGTCCCCGAGAGGGAGAGCGTAGCCCGAGGGCATACCAGGAGGAGCAGGGGGCAGCGCGGAGACAGTGAATTGGGTGAGGACGCACACGGCCTTCTCTCGGGGCATGAAAAAGGCGCCCGGCCGGAAGGCGGGGCGCCGTCAGGGTTTCGGAGGGCTCAGTATCCGATCCAGGCCTCAAGGGCTTCCTTGGGCTGGTAGCCCATGGTCTGCCGGACAGCCTCTCCTTTTTCGAACAGGATCAGCGTCGGGATGCTCATGATCCCGAACTTTGCCGCAAGCCCGGGTTCCTGATCCACGTCGACCTTGCCGACCTTCAGGACCGCAGCCTTCTCTTCCGCGATGGCCGCAATCGTCGGCGCAAGCATCCGGCACGGGCCGCACCATGTCGCCCAGAAATCCACCAGGACCGGCTTATCCGACCTGAGAACCTCTTCTTCAAAATTGTCAGCAGTTACTACGATTTCCATTTTCTTCCCCCTTTCTTCGGTGTCTCAAAGGAAACAATGTTTTTATTTTGAAACTATGCTGGTCTCTTCCGCCTTCTCGGTAACGGGCTCTACCCTTCTCCATTCAGGAATCTCAGGGTCGCCGCAGGCGCATAAAGAAGCTGCGCAAAGCACAAGCGCAAGAATCAGTGCAATCAAGCAAAACTCTCTCTTCATGATATCGCGTACTCTCCCTGATTATTGGTTCTCTGTCATTTGCAGGCTTTCCGGTTTCTTCTCAAAGTCATACGGATTCCTCCTGCCTGCTTTGGCATCTGTATCAATGAAACATTTCTTTCATCTTTCTACAGTATCCTTGCGGATGCTGTTCCTTATCGTTTCATAATCATCGCGGTCGAAATCAAACATATTCATCGCCATCTGAATAAACACATTGATCTCGCCGATCTGTACGATAAAAACGTTATTCAGCACAGGGGTGCCGTTCACCTCAACCATTGCATTGGCTTCCACATACTTCAGTCCATTGAGTTCACCTTTCCGATGTGCGTATTCTGTCATCTCAATGGAATCCACATAAGGCAGTCCTGACAAGTTCTCAACGCTTTTCTCAAGCAATTCTTTCATCAGCCGCTCGGAATAAGCATTGATGGGCCAGGACATATCCACCTGAAACACAACGACGGAAGTTCCATCCACAAAAGTGACACTTCTTGCCTGTTCATTTGTCAACTGAAATGATTCCGGAATCGAAACCAGAAGGCCGCCAAACCAAACGCAACATCCTTAAACCCTTCCGGAGTCCTGTATCCCTCCTCCAGCGCAGCTTCGATCAGCAAATGATCCATGGAAAATGCAAATGCATCGGCATAGGTGCCGCTCGCCTCGGTATAAGCAACCGTGATCATCATGTCACCGAGAAGGATGAAGTTGGAGTTTTGGGTCAATGATACTCCGTTCATTTCATATCGGTAACTGCATCTGACCAGTTCTCCCCCTTTGATCTCTTCCTTCTGATACGAAAAATCCCGGATCTCGACTCCAATCCTCTCATAACCACTTGTGACCATCAGCTTTAGAACAGTTTCCATCAATATACTGGGATCCACGTCCGAAGCCCCGATGGTCACGGTGTCGCTCGGATCCGGATATGTATCCGAAACATAAACATAACCATTCCCATACTCTTGCCCGACGAAGTTTTCCGGAAGGAAAATGATGACGCCTTCATAGATAATAGCCATGAACCCGTCCGGCACGTCGTAAGCCGCCGTCGGCTCTTCGGTTGTCGGTTCTTCCGTCGTCGGTTCCTCCGTCGTCGGTGCTTCCGTAGCAGGGGCAGCAGTTGTCGTTTCCTCGGTCTTCGGCTCTTCGGTCGTCGGTGCTTCCGTTTCCGTGGCCTCCGTCGCGGGTGCTTCGGTATTCCGTTCCTCTGTCTCCTGCGCCGGCGTTTTCTCACTGCTCCTGCAGCTTGTGACAGAAGCCATCGCAAGAATCATCGCGAGCATCAGTGCGGCAGGTCCGACAACCTTTCTCATTTATCAAAACTCCTCCCGGTTCATCTGCGGCTTGTTCAATTCCCGGCCATTTGCAGGCTTTCAAGCGCCTTTTCGAACACCTCTGCATATTCTCCGCTGACATTGGTAAACGTGACGGAAATATACTTCCCTTTGGCACAGAGCTGGCAGGAAATTTGTTCCATGACGATCGTATCAGTATTCACTTTGAAGCGGCTGATGATGCGGTCTATGCCGCCCACCTTGTCTTTTTCATAGGTGAAATCCGAAACTGTCCAGCCATACTCATTGTATTGTTTCTCGAACTGATCCTTGAGTTTTTCCTCTGTAAAGAAAGATGCAACGCCCTCTCCGTTCACGAATGTGACGTTGTCCGAAGGGTCTGGATAACCCTTTGGCACCAGCATTTTCACATTCTGTGTCCCTGTCTCGTTCTCATAAAAATCTTCCGGGAGAAAAATCACTGCGCCTTGCAGCGTATACTCTTTCCAGCCTGCCGGGGCGGTCGGTTTCTCCGTCGGTTCCGTTTGAGTGCCACAAGCACCAAAGAATGCTGCAGCAAACAGCAATGTAAGAATCCATGTCATTCTTCTAACTGCCTGTTTCATGTTGTGAACAACCTCCTTCAGATCCTCTGCCTGGTCCGCCAGGGTTCATCCCCATATCTATCACAAAGCCTTCTATAAAACAAGAGGCAGAGCCTTCCGCCCTGCCCCCTCGTTTATTCCCTTGGGAACCGCCGCTTACTCGAACGAGGAATAGTTCGGCGCTTCCTTCGTGATGTGGATGTCGTGCGGATGCGATTCCTTGAGAGATGCCGCAGTGATCTTGATGAACTTCGCGGTCTCACGGAGCGTCACAACGTCGGACGCGCCGCAGTAGCCCATGCCGGAACGGAGGCCGCCGAGCAGCTGGAAAACGGTATCTTCCACGGTTCCCTTATAGGGCACGCGCCCCTCGACGCCTTCGGGGACGAGTTTCTTCTGTCCTTCCTGGAAGTACCGGTCCTTCGAGCCTTTTTCCATGGCAGCAAGAGAACCCATGCCGCGGTAGACCTTGTATTTTCTGCCCTGATAGAGTTCGAAGTCGCCGGGCGCCTCGTCGCAGCCTGCGAAGAGAGAACCAATCATGACGACCGAAGCTCCTACCGCCAGCGCCTTCGTGATATCGCCGGAGTATTTGATGCCGCCGTCCGCGATGACCGGGATGCCGTAGTCCTTCGCGACTTCATAGGCATCGGTGATCGCGGTGATCTGCGGCACGCCGATGCCTGCCACCACACGCGTGGTGCAGATGGAGCCGGGGCCGATGCCGACCTTCACGGCGTCCGCGCCCGCTTCGATGAGCGCCTTCGTGGCCTCGCCGGTCGCCACGTTGCCCGCAACGACCTGAAGCTCCGGGAAATGCTCCTTGATGAGCCGCACGGTCCGGACCACGTTCGCCGAATGTCCGTGCGCGCTGTCCACGACGACCACGTCCACATGGGAATTCACAAGCGCCGCGACACGTTCCAGCACGTCTCCCGTCACACCGACGCCCGCACCGCACAGAAGACGGCCTTTGTCATCCTTTGCGGAATTCGGGTACTTGATGGCTTTCTCGATGTCCTTGATGGTAATGAGTCCGCAGAGCCTGCCTTCATCGTCCACGATAGGCAGTTTCTCGAGCCTGGCCTTGGCAAGGATCTCCTTGGCTTCCTCCAGCGTCGTGCCCTTCTTCCCGGTCACAAGACCTTTGGCGGTCATCTTCTCGGATACTTTCTTCGAAAGATCGCTCTCGAACTTCAGATCGCGGTTCGTCAGGATGCCGACCAGTTTATTGTCCGCGTCCGTGATCGGAACGCCCGAGATCCGGTAGGCCTGCATCAGCATTTCCGCATCCCGAAGCGTATTGTCAGGGCGAAGGCTGAAGGGATCCGAGATCACACCGAATTCAGAGCGCTTCACGCGGTCCACTTCCCTGGCCTGTTCCTCGATGGACATGTTCTTATGGATAATGCCGATGCCGCCCTGCCTGGCGATTGCGATGGCCATGGCGGATTCGGTGACCGTATCCATGGCCGCGCTCATCAGCGGCACGTTCAGCATGATCTTCTTCGTCAGACATGTCTTCAAAGAAACCATGCCCGGCGTCACTTCAGAATACTGGGGCACCAGAAGAACGTCATCAAATGTGATGCCTTCGCCGATCATTTTTGCCATACTCTCTCCTCCTGTGCGTTTCCTTCCGTTGTGACTGATGAAAAAGGACGCATGACCCGCATGCGCCCCTCTAAGCCTTATTCCTTCGGCATCAGAATGTGGACCGGAATGCCCTTCCTGAAGACCGGCAGATACTCGCCGGAGATCAGCGGACGGACATAATCCAGGAATTCATTCGTAACGAAATTGCCTTTCTTGTTGATCCATGCTCTGGGCACTTTCTTCTCCAGATTTGCGATCTCATGCACGTCATGGTCCTCGGTAATGCAGGCGTAAGGATCGTTCGAAACACGCTTCAGCGTGATCATCTTGCCCGAGCCGCCGTTATAGGCTACTTTGACGGCGTCGCGGCCGCACTGCAGGGCCTCGTTGATGTCCGTCTTACTGGTGATGTGGGAAGCGCTCCGCTGAATGGAGGAGTATTCCACGTAACGGGTCTTGCAGCCGATCTCCTTGCCGAGATAGTCTGCGATGCAGCGGCCCATGCCGGACAGAGACTTGTGGCCGAAGGCATCGACACGGACAGAGTCGGAGGACTCTTCCAGAAGGTTCATGCCTTCCTTCTCGATGACGCCTTCGGAAACGGCGATGATGATGGAATCTTTCTTCTTAAGAAGCGCTTTGACGTCCTTGAGGCACTGCGCCGTATCGAAGGGAAGCTCCGGCAGGTACAGAAGATCGACGCCGTCGCAGTCCGGTCCGTTGACCAGTGCGGCCGCGCCGGTGAGCCATCCGGCGTTCCGGCCCATGATCTCGATGACCGTGATCATCTTCATGTCATAGACGCCGGCATCCTGGATGACTTCCTTTGTGGTGACCGCCACGTATTTCGCCGCGGAGCCGAAGCCCGGGGTGTGGTCCGTGATGGCCAGGTCGTTGTCGATGGTCTTCGGAATACCGACGAAACGGATGTCCGAGCCGATCAGATGGGCGTAGTCCGACATCTTGGAGATGGTATCCATCGAGTCATTGCCGCCGATATAGAAGAAATACTTGATGTTCAGGCTCTTAAGGCGTCTGAACAGTTTCTCGTAGATCTCGTTGCCCTTCTCGACAGCCGGAAGCTTATATCTGCAGGAACGCAGATAGCTCGACGGCGTGCGCTTCAGAAGTTCGATATTAATGGGGTCCGAAAAGATCGGGTCCAGATCGATGTAGCGCCCGTCCAGGAAACCCTGAATGCCGTGGCGCATGCCGTACACTTTGCCGAGACCCAGTTCCTTCGACTTCGTAAAAACGCCAGCCAGGCTGGAGTTGATGACGGCGGTCGGGCCGCCGGACTGACCGACGATCACATTTCCCATCAGTACTTCTTTTTTGTTCATAATAGCCTTCTTCCCTTTTATGTAATGATTTTGCTGCTTTTACGATTATTTGCCGGGATACTTCACGATGCTCTCCACGTCGTAGTTTCCGAGCTTTGCGCGTCCGTTGAGGCCTTCCAGTTCCAGAAGGAACAGAACCTTCACGATATTGCCGCCGAGCTTCTCCACCAGATCGCAGGCTGCTTCCATCGTCCCGCCCGTCGCGAGAAGATCATCGATCAGGACGAGCCTTTCTCCTTCGGATATGTCTTCCTTATGCACTTCGATCGTGGCCGTTCCGTATTCAAGATCATAAGTCTTTTCGACCGTTTCCCTGGGAAGCTTGCCTTTCTTACGGATCGGGATGAAGGGTTTCTGAAGGGCATAAGCCATCGGCATGCCGAACAGGAATCCGCGGCTCTCCAGTCCGACGATCGCGTCGAATTCGATGCCGTCCAGTTTCTTCATCAATTTCTCTTCGGCAAGACGGATGCCGTCCGCCTCTTTCAGAATGCCTGTGATGTCGCGGAACATGATGCCCTCTTCAGGGAAATCCGGGATCGTGATCACATAGTCTTCAAGCTTCTTCATGCATACCTCCGGTGAATGCGTTCTCTTCCGCTTCGCGCGGGCACTCATTCTGAAACATTATACAGAAATGATACGGAAATGAAAAGAGGAAATATCACTTTTTGTGTAAGCTTTTTCATGGGCGGAGGACTGCGCCGCCCGTCCGGCCGCCTTGACAGCATACGGCGGGTTTGTTAAAATAATTGGAAGTTTTTAATGGGGAGGAGCGGGCATTTTTCTCAAATCCTTCCCTGAAACGCAAAGGAGGGCTGAAGCCTCATGAATACCACGGAAACAGAACGCTCGATCGATCTCAGGATCCTGTTTTTCAGAGTTCTGAAAAGGTGGCGTCTCCTGATCATTTTCCTCATTCTGGGTCTCATTGCGGGAGCCGTGTTCAAATATATCCGCGGCGGCAAGACGACCGAGACCGTCATCCGTACCGTGCCTGAGGTGCGCGAGCCACTGACAGAGGAAGAATATCTGGCTGCCGTCGAGGCTTATGAGATTCAGAAGGCCGATTATGAAGCTGCCGTTCAGACTGCGGAGGCGGCGCTTTACGCCTATCAGCCTTATGCCGACGGTTCCATCATCGCCAGAATCGACCCTTATAATGTCTCTTACGCCTATGCCCGGGTCGTCGTCAGCGCAGCGCCTCTGGAGCCGGACTCTCCGAACGCCTCCACTGTCCTCTCAAACGGCATACGCTACATTCTTTATACCCTCTCCAGCCGGCTGGAGAACGGGGGACTTTTTGATACCCTTTCGCAGATGACGGATACCGAAAGCCGCTTCCTTAGGGAAGTGATCTCCTTCAGTGTCTCCTCTTCCGCCGGATCTCTGGAGATCAGCGTCAATCACTATGATCCGGAAACCGCGCGGAAGCTTCTGGACAGGATCCTGGAATATCTCGACAGAAACAAGGAAGGCGTCACTGCGGACGGCATCGATCCCGAATCCATCCGGATCGAAACTTTCAGAGGTTATTCCGGCCCGGTCGTCAGCAGCGCCATGAATACGGCGAAGAACACCATTACGAAGACACTGAACACCCTGACGGACAACCTTGCGGCCGCCAAAAAAGCGCTGGACGGTCTTCTTCCCCCTGAAAAAGACAAGGTCGTGAAAAAGGCCTCTACGGAAACGGTCGAGGTCTCTCATGCGCGCCGCGCGGGAAAGAGAGAGATCCTGAAGTACTCGATTCTGTTCGGCGCTGCTTTCCTGGTCGCAGGTCTCCTTCTCATCGCGCTGAAACTGCTCTTCCCCTACAAGCTCCTGTCCAAAGAAGACGCGGAGCTGAGCACCCGTCTTCCGGTCTACGCGAACTACGGCTCCATTGCCGCAAAACATAAAACGCGCTTTGACAAATGGATCCTTAAACACCTGGAAGGCAAGACCTTCGGGCTGGATACCGACGGCCACTCCGGCATCGTGAAGGTTGCGTCCGAAGCTGCGCTCCAGGGTACGGAAACGCTGTATCTCGTCAGCACCGCAGAAGACGCCTCCATCGATCAGATCGCTGACAGTCTTCAGAAGACACTTTCCGGCGTGCAGATCGAAACGCTGGCCGGCCTCCTTTCAGATCCCGGGCTTCTCGGTGAAATGGAAAAGGGCGCCGCGGCATTTGTCGTTGAAAAGCTTGAAAAAGTCCCTCACAGCGGCATCGTTCAGGAAATGGATTACCTCCGTAACCGCGGCGCTTCCGTCAAGGGCATGATCGTATACGAATAAGATGATCAAAGTCTGTCATATGTCCAGTGTCCATCCCCAGGACAGTGCGCGCATTCTGCACAAAGAATGCGCGTCTTTGGCGCGGAACGGCTATGACACCTATTTCGTCGTCTGCGGGGAAAGCCGCGAGGAGAACGGCGTCCACGTGACCGGCACGGGTCCGGCCGCGAAGAACCGTCTCGTCCGGATGATCCGGGACTCCAGAAGAGTCTATAAGAAAGCGCTGGCCCTTCACGCGGACGTCTATCATTTTCATGATCCGGAGCTGCTCCCATACGGCGTAAAGCTGGTTAAAAAAGGATACAAAGTCATCTGGGACAGCCACGAGAACTATATGGAGCTCATGGCGCACAAGGATTACCTTCCGGTTCCGCTCCGCAAGCTTGTTGCCTCGGCTTTCAGCCGTTACTACAAAAAGGTGCTTCCACGCCTGAATGCCGTGATCGTCGTCTCCCCGGGATGCGATACAGCGATCAGAAACTACTGTAAAAAGCTTTGCATCATAACGAACTACCCGATCGTCGACGATGTGGACAGAGAGGCGCCAAGGCACGATTTTACGTCTAAAAAGCTGGTCTTTGCAGGGAACCTCTCCCCGCAGTGGTGTCTTCGGGAAACGGTCGAAGCGCTGGAGGATCTCGACGGCGTGACCTACGTGCTTCTCGGAAGCAGCAAGGGCGCGTATTTCGAATCTCTCAAGACGCTTCCCGGCTGGAAGCACGTGGATTACCGCGGCCGCGTTCCCTTCACGGAAGTCCAGAACGTGCTCCGGGAATGCGCGGTGGGTATGTCTGTGCTGAAGCCTTCCTACAATACGCACGGCTCTCTCGGCACACTCGGCGTCACGAAGCTTTTTGAAGAAATGTACGCTGCGCTCCCGGTGATCGTCACGGATTTTGAACTCTGGCGGGAAGTCGTCGAAAAGGCGCAGTGCGGCATCCTCGTGGATCCTCTGGATCCGGAGTCGATCAAGGCCGCGGTCCGGAAACTGACGGAAGACCCTGCCCTCTCCGAACGCATGGGCCTGGCCGGCAGGAAAGCAGTCATGGAAGAATACAACTGGAAGACGCAGGAAGTGAAACTTCTTCAGCTGTATGAAGAAGTCCTACAGGGCTAAGCACCTTTTTCGGGACATGTGTTCCGTTATGCTGAAGGAGTGAAAGGATGAACGTCCAGGTAAATACATTTGACCCGGCATATGATTTCTTCGTCACGGGCGTTTCCTACGCAGGGATGCCGCGCGACAACACCGTCATGTACATTGCGAAGAAAGTGGAGCGGCTTCTTGCAAACCTGGAGGGCGCCTCTCACTGCCTCATATTCGCGGAGGATTCCATCGTCGTTCCCGAAGCGCTTCGCAAAAAGCACTGCTTCGTCATGACGCCTACGCCGCAGGCGGATTATGCGAGCTTTCTCATTGAGGCGACGCGCAAAGAGCACGAAGCGGAACGGAAGAAAAAATACACGCTGACCGAGGGCGGCTACTACGTCGGTGAGGACGTCTCGATCGGGGAAAATGCTTACATCGAGCCCGGAGTGCTTCTGGGACACGGAGTCGTGATCGGAAGCGACGCCACGATCCTTTCCGGCGCGGTCATCAAGCATGCCGTCATCGGAGATCATTTCTACTGCAACGAACATGCCGTGGTCGGCGGCAACGGCTTCGTCATGACAGAGGACCGGGAGGGCAACAAGTACCGGATTCCGAACGCCGGGCGTGTGCTGATCGGCGATCACGTCGAGATCGGCATCTCCAACTGCATTTCCCGCGGAAGCGTGAGCGACACGGTCATCGAAGACCACGTGAAAATCAGCGCCTTCTGCAAGATGGCCCACGATTCCCATATCGGCCGGAACACGGAGATCACCGCAGGCTGCGCAGTCGGAGGCTTCTCGGTGATCGGCGAGCGCTGTTTCCTGGGTATGAACTCCGCCATCCGGAACCGCATCACGCTCGGTGCAGGCTGCTTCATCGGCATGGGCTCGGTCGTCGTCCGGGACGTGGAAAGCGGCGTGACGGTCTGCGGCAATCCTGCCAGACTTCTTGAAAAGGACAAATGACTATGCGTATTGAACCTTTCACGATGGAAAGAGACATTCTCAACGTGGGCGACGAAGTGGAGGTGACCGAAAGCCGGCTGCCGCGCGCCTGGTATTACACCGCGGAGCCTGCCGCCGCCATGTCGGGCAATTACGCCCCGTCGGACAGGATCCTCTCCCGGAAGGGCATTATCCGAAAGAAGGAACTGGCCGGGGCCACCTGGACGGTCTATATCGAATTTGATGAATGAATACGCTTTCCGGACAAAAACAGCGCGCCGCATGATCTGCGGCGCGCTTTCTTTAACGGTATCGCTTTACTCCACGATCTGCCCTGCGAAGAGGATCGATGTCGTATCGTTCGCAGTGGTGTAGATGTAGAACGAAAATGGCTGATCGGCATTGAACTCATATGTCTTCTCCGGCATCAGAGCGGCCGAATCCCTCATCATGATCGCCGTGACCGCGGCAGCTTCCACCCCGTCTTCATCCAGTTTGATCCTGGTCTTCTGAATGATGTCGTCCACCCAGACGTGGTGGTCGATCATGCCGCTGAAGTCCGCTTGCCCACGATCGAAAGCCAGGCTCACGCCGCTGTCCCGGAGGAATGCCTCCAGTTCCCGGTGATCGAAAGAGGTCTCCAGATCCATTTTCGGAATGCGGACCCGGACGGTCTCCATGCCGGCTTTGGAGATCTTCTCCGCAAGTCCCTCCTGGCTGCCGATGACGAAGGCCATGTAGACGCCGCCGTCCATCGGGAGGATCACGAGCTTCGTGCTCTCGTCCTCATAGTACGGGAAATGCTCTTCCTGGCGCATGAACGACTTCCGGGTCGTCCTGCCGCCAAGCGCATGAAAATCACCCTCTTCCGTCGCGCCTTCATAGAATTTGTTCGACCAGCTATCCTTGAAATAAAGCGCGTTCATGAGAACGATCGCCAGGCCATCCGTGGGATAATCCTTCGGAAGGAGCTCCGGGATCATTTTTTCAGTCTTCAGGCTTGCCCATTCGTTGATCTTCTCAATGGCATTCTGTTCTGTAAACCAGCGGTATTCCGCAGCGTAGTTTCCACTGACGGACTGCCTGTAGGCTTCCTTGAAATCCGCCTGGATGTCTGCCCGCTTCCAGACCGAATTGGCTACGCGGAGGGCACGGAAAGGCGCTTCGGAGCCGGCTTCGATCCAGCCTTTTTTCACCGCCTCATTGTACTCTTCGACATCTTTATCCAGCGATTCGGCAAATGCTTCGGCGAATCCGTTGAAGTTGAGGCAGTGTCTGATCCACTCTTCCTCGGAGGAAATGCCGAGGGCCGAAAGAAGTTCCGTCCTCGTTTCCCCGGAGGCTCCTGCCAGAAGAAGCCCCAGCGCATAGCGGAAAGACAGCGGAGAAGCCATATAATTGCCCTCCGTGTGTTCCGAGATGTACTGAAGGAAACGGAGGTCAAAATCGTCCTTCCGCATGCTGTCTGAGATCTCTTTGATCGTGACGGAATTCATCTTTTCCGCCCAGATCCCCTCATTCGGATCTTTTATGGCCACGGGTTCCTTCACGGGGGCGTCTGTCCCCTGCGTGACTGCGCATCCTGAAAAAGCGGTCAGGCATAAGATCACTGCCGTGAGCAGCGCGGTCATTCTCTTAAACAGTCTGTTTGTTTTCATTCCGGTCAGTTCCTCCTTCGTATGCACAATGAGGCGGGCGTTTCACCCGCCTCATTGATATATACGATCGAGACATCGAAAATGTCGGGTTCCGGATCAGGGTTCCTCATAAGGCTGCGGGATCCGGTCCGCGCCTTCCACGTATTTCGTGGGCGGTTCGCGGAAGAAATTCTCGTAGTACCAGACCTTCGTGGTGCTCTTCTTCCAGTTCATGGACATCCGGTACATGATCGTGGAATCATAGCCTCTGGTCAGTTCCGCGTACAGATAGAAGCGGTTGCTTCCGCCGAACAGATCCATTTCAAAGAGCCCTGTCCGCTCATCCATCGTCCAGGTGCCGGCAAGCTGATTGCCATCCACGCCGCCGTCGAAATAGTCCACGGTGCCGTCGTCATAGAGGATGAAAATGGACCTCTGATCTCCATACCATTTTCCAAGGAAGCTCTCAGGGTATTCTGTAGGTGCTTCGGTCTCCGTGGGGGCTTCCGTCGTCGTGGGGGCTTCCGTCGTCGTGGGCGTTTCGGTCGTCGTGGAGGCTTCCGTCGAGGAGGCCTCGGTATCCGTAACTTCGGTCTCAGGCGGCTTCACAGCCGGCTCTGTCGTCCGTCCCGCGGCTGTCGTTTCCCGCGCCTTCGTCGTATCATCTCTGTCCCAGCGGGCTTCTGTCACCTCCTGCGTCGTCTTCCCGGAACCGTTGAAAGGCCAGCTGCGGGAGAAAAACAGGACTGCGGTCACTGCGCCCAAAACGATCAGTGCCGAACCAAATGCAATGATGAACGGAAGGAACAGTTTCTTGTCCCCTTTCTTTTCGGGCTTATCGTCTTTCTCCGGTTTCCCGGGCGGAACTGCGCCTCCGGCGTTCTGCGCATAGTGGACGGTCTCTACAGTCTGAGTCTGAGGCCCTCCTGCCTGGGCAGTCTTAGGCGCATGAGCGGTCTGAGTCGGAGTCGCCGAAACCTTCCAGCCGCCGGCCGGCGGGGCCGGGGGCACAGGCGGAACCTGTGACGGCGGAACGATATTCTTACCTCCCACCTTCTGCCCGCAGTTCGTACAGTAGGCAAGGCCATCAGCTATTGGCTTACCGCAATTCGTACAGAATCCCATATCGGCTCCTTACAGCGGATCAGTCTTTGTCTTTGCCCGTGAAAAGTCCGCTCAGCCCGGAAGCCAGATTGCCGATGCCGGAGGTCAGACCGCTCAGCAGGCCGCCTTCTGCTTTCTCTTCTTTCTCTTCCTTGGCTTCTTCCTTGTCATCCTTCTTGCCGAAAAGGTTCAGAATGAACGGAAGCAGCGCGGCGAGGATCTTCTGGATGAGGCCGGGTTCCTGATTTGTCGAGGCCGCGAGCTGGCCGGTCACTTCATCTTCTGTCTTCCCGCCGGTAAGCAGATTGCCAAGAAGCGGAAGCGCATTGCCGAGAACAGACTTCGTGGTCTCTTCATTCGTCTCTGCCTTCTCGGAAACCTTTTTCACGACGTCATCCTTCATCAGACCGGAAAGGTCCAGATTCCCAAGGTCCAGTTTGCTCAGATCCAATCCTTCAAATGCCATGTTTTCATCCTCCTGTGATGGTTTTATACTGTGTGCGCACGGAAGCGCATGAATGATTCCGGAATAAAAAAGGAGCGGGAAATCCCTTCCCGCCCCTTCTTATGAATGATCAGTCTGCGGCGTTCTCGACGACTTCGCCCAGATCTTCCACTGCATCTTCAGGAAGCGTGATCTCGTCCTTCGCAGCACAGGTCTTGCAGAGACGTGTCTTGCCATGCTCGATCGCGGCAGTGACGCTGCCCTGTGCCAGATTGTAGGAATTGGCCAGGTGGCCGCAGTCCTGATGCGTGTGATAAACGCCGCCGCCGGCAGTCCAGTAGACGTCAGAGGTGATGAGCTCCTGCTCAGCAGCCAGGTCTTCCTGCGAGACCGGGTTGTAATCGATGCCTGTCAGGACGCCGATGGCCAGCGCAACGGCAGCCGCGATCGCGGCGATCGTCTTGTCCTGCTTGGAGGCGTTCTTGTCTGTCAGCGCGATGATGATGAAGGGAATGAAAGCCACGGCTGCCACAATGACACCCAGATTGTTCTGGAGCCAGAACGCAAGTTTGTTCTTCTTTGAGGCCGGATCCATGTGGTTGGCCTTCTTCCACATCTGGGATCCGATGATCAGGAAGATCAGGTCAAGCGCCAGGAAAATGACAGCCTGCCAGACGTTCGGGATCGGAAGGAATGTGATGGTGAACTTCTTCAGGAACAGCAGGATCGCGACGATCTCGCATCCGAGCGCGAGGACCCAGAGGACGATCGCGAGGATCCTGAACGGAGTCGCATTGCCCTTGGTGATGTGCTGAAGCTCTTCCGCATTCGTGGACTGTGCCTGTACGTGCGTAATGTTGTGCTCGACCTTCTTGCCGCTGGCCTGCGTGGTCTGGACGACTTCCTTCGAAACCTTCTTTCCAGTCTCCTTTACAGTCTCAACGGTCTTCTCAGCCGTCTTCTGAACTTTCTTCGCGGTTTCTCCCGCGGCGTTCTCTTTCTTGGTTGCCATACTATTCTCTCCTTTCGAGCAGAATTCTAACAATAGATTTTATCATCATCCCAAGGGATTGACAAGACGTTTTTACAAAATACTATATGTAGTTGTTATTCATTTTCCAAAGGGGGCTCATAGAGTTCGAAAATGAGCCCGTCCGCCCGTCCTTCGTATCCCGGTTTCCGGGACGTCCACCCAAAAAGGAGCATGCCTTTGTCCTGCATCCTGAAGATATTTTCAGGCGTCCTGGCGTCTATGTTGAAGGCAATAAAATGCGGCTGGTTCAGGCGGGAGAACCCGGCCTTTGCGAGGAAGCGCTGAAGGAAGCCGGGGTAGCCTTCATAGGCTTCTTTAAAGGTCACGAGCTGTCCTCTGACCACTTCCGGCGCATTTTTCCGGAACCAGTTCACAATGAAGGGGTTAAAGGATTCCATGCACCAGACGCCTGGATAATACCCCATGATCTCGTAGGTCTTTTCGCAGAGTTCGTCGTTCCGCGGGCCGGTCTTGACTTCGACGATCAGCGGTCCGGCGCCTTCTCTGAGGACCTCCAGCACTTCCGTAAAGAGAGGGATCTTCTCTTCGGTCTTAAGAAGACGGAGTTTCCTGAGTTCCTCATAGTCGAAGTCCCAGATCTTGCCTTTCTGCCCGGTCATACGCTCCAGGTCGTCGTCATGGAAAACCATGACCTGTCCGTCCCTGGAAAGCTGCACGTCCAGTTCCACGCCGTAGCCTCGTTCCGCGGCGCGTCTGAAAGCCGCCAGAGAATTCTCCGGAACGGACTTGTCCGCGGTGTGGAGCCCGCGGTGGGCATAGTTCCTGCGGTCAAACAGTTTCCTTTGTTCAGGTGACAGTACTTTCATATTCACCTCCCAGACTGAGTATTTAAAAGCTCCGGCCGCGGAACGGCCGGAGGATGTGTGCATTATTCCAGTTCAAACGCGCCGGTGTACAGCTGATAGTATTTGCCTTTCTGGGCGATCAGCTGCTCATGCGTGCCGCGCTCGATGATGTTGCCCTTCTCGAGCACCATGATGACGTCCGAATTCTGGACCGTCGACAGGCGGTGGGCGATGACAAAGACCGTGCGCCCGGCCATGAGCTGGTCCATGCCGCGCTGTACGAGCGCTTCTGTACGGGTGTCGATGGAGCTGGTCGCTTCGTCCAGGATCATGACCGGCGGATCCGAGATCGCGGCGCGGGCGATGGAGATCAGCTGCCGCTGTCCCTGCGAGAGGTTGGAGCCCTGTCCGTCGATCACGGTATCATAGCCTTCCGGCAGACGTGTGATGAAATCGTGGGCGTTGGCGAGTTTCGCGGCGGCCTCCACCTGTTCGTCGGTCGCGGAGAGCATGCCGTAGCGGATGTTCTCGCGGATCGTGCCTGTGAAGAGGTTGACGTCCTGCAGGACGATGCCCAGCGACTTTCTCAGGAAATACTTCTTGATGCGCCGGATGGGGATGCCGTCGTAGGTGATCTCGCCTTCCTGAATGTCGTAGAAACGGTTGATCAGGTTGGTGATGGTGGTCTTGCCCGCGCCGGTCGCGCCTACAAACGCCACCTTCTGGCCGGGCTTCGCGTAAAGCGTGATGTCATTCAGGACCTGCTTGCCTTCCACGTAGGAGAAGTCTACGTCCTTCATGCGGACGTCGCCCTGGAAAGGCACATAATGGAAGGAGCCGTCTTCGTCCGGGACCTTCCAGGCCCATCTGTTCGTACGCTCTTCGCATTCGATGATCTCATCGCCTTCGTAGCGGGCACGGACCAGGATCACGTCGCCCTCGTCGGGCTCGCTCTCTTCGTCCATCAGCGCGAAAATGCGCTTGGCGCCTGCCATGGCCATGACGATGGCATTGGCCTGCTGGGCGACCTGGTTGATGTTCCGTGTGAAGGCGTTTGAGAGCTGCAGGAAGGCCACGACCATACCGACCGTGAGCGTTGCGTTGAAGCCCTGTGTGAGGGAAAGGTTCCGGATGCCGACAGGCGCCATCAGCGCGCCGAGGACAGCGATCAGGACGTACTGGAGATGGCCGAAGTTGTTCATGATCGGCCCCATCGAACCTGCGTAGGCGGCGGCGCGGCGGCCGGCGTGGTAAAGTTTGTCGTTCCGGTCGCCGAATTCATCGATGGCCTTCTTCTCATGGTTGAAGACCTTGACGACGCGCAGGCCGTTGACCATCTCTTCCACGAAGCCGTTCAGCGAACCGATGCGCTGCTGCTGCTCCACGTAGTATTTGCCGGACTTCTTCGCGATGCTCATGGTCACCATCGTCATCAGGATAATGAAGACGATCACGAACAGCGTAAGCCAGACAGAATGCGCAAGCATCATGAAGAAGGTCACGACGATCATGACGACCGAAAGCACCGCGTTCGGAAGTGTCTGGTTCAGAAACTGCCGGAGCATGGCGGTGTCATTCGTGTAGTACGACATGATGTCGCCGTGTGTGTTCTGGTCGAAATACCGGACAGGCAGCGTCTGCATATGCCGGAACATATCGTCCCGGATATTCTTGATGATGCCCTGCGTCACCGTTGACATGATGCGCGGCTGTACGTAGCCCGCGATCATGGAGACCGAGAAGACGGCCGCCATCTGGGCAATGAAGCCCAGCAGAACGGCATTGTCCACCGCGCCGGCACGGCGCATCGGGGTGATATAGTCGTCGATGAGGGTGCCCAGCGCGGATGCTGCATAGGCGCTCACGAGCGCATTAGCGACGATACAGAAAAGGACGACGATAAGTCTGCCCTTATAGTGGACCAGGTACTTCATCACACGCCGGAGGGCGCCGAAATCCATCTTCTGGCCGGGGAGCATCACGCCGCGCCCGGGTCCGCGTCCCGGACCGCCGGCCGGTCTCTGAGTCGTACTGCGGTTCTCAGCCATCGTTCTCCCCTCCCTTCTTCTGTGATGTGTACACTTCCTGGTAAATGGGGCTCCGTTCCATGAGTTCGTCATGCGTGCCGACGTCCACGATGCGGCCGTTGTCCATGACGACGATCATGTCGCAGTCCTGAACGGAAGCGATGCGCTGTGCGATGATGAGCTTGGTCGTTTCGGGGATCCAGGTGCGGAAAGCCTCACGGATCTTCGCGTCCGTGGCCGTGTCGACGGCTGAAGTGGAGTCGTCGAGGATCAGGATCTTCGGTTTCTTCAGGAGCGCTCTTGCGATGCAAAGACGCTGCTTCTGGCCGCCGGAGACGTTGGTGCCGCCCTGAGAGATCTCAGTGTCGTAGCCGTCTGGGAATTCACGGATGAAGCCGTCAGCCGCGGCGGCCTTGCAGGCCTCCACGATCTCCTCGTCGGTCGCATTTTCGTTGCCCCAGCGGAGGTTCTCTTTGATCGTTCCGGAGAAGAGTTCGTTCTTCTGAAGCACCATGGAGACCGCGTCACGGAGGACCGTGAGATCGTATTTGCGGACGTCCGTACCGCCGACCCGCACCTCGCCGTCAATGACGTCGTACAGTCTCGGGATCAGCTGGACAAGCGTGGATTTCGAGGCGCCGGTGCCGCCGATGATGCCCACCGTAGCGCCCGAGGGGATCTCAAGGTTCACGTCCTCCAGGGCAAAGCGCTCTGCGTCTTCGGAGTAGCTGAAGTCCACCATATCGAAGGAAATGGAGCCGTCGGGCACTTCCATGACCGGGTCTTCGGGGTTCGAAAGCGTCGGGACTTCCTTCAGGACTTCACTGATCCTCCGCATGCTCTCCTGAGACATGACCAGCATCACGAAGACCATCGAAAGCATCATGCAGGCGGAAAGTGTCTGAAGAGAATAAGTGAACACAGAGTTCAGCAGGCCGGTCGTGAAAACGTCGCCCATGATGGGGGAAGAGACCGGTTCGCCGCCGACCACAAAGTGCGCGCCCATGAACGCGATCACAAGGATGACGCCGTACATGGAGAAGTTCAGGACCGGGTTCAGGAAGGCCATGATCTTCTCGGCCTGAATGGAGTTGTCATGGATCGCCTTGGAAGAGGCGGTGAATTTCTTCTCCTCGAATTCGCCCCGGACGAAGCTCTTGACGACGCGCATGCCGCGGAGGTCTTCCTCCACGTCGTTGTTCATTTTGTCATACATCTTGAACATCCGGCGGAACACAGGCAGGACCTTGGTCGCCAGAAGGGCCATGCTGATCACGAGGATCGGAATGGCCGCAAGCATCACGAGACCGATCTTCCAGCTGATCATGAAGACCATGACCGTGGAGAGGATCAGCATCAGGGGGGTGCGGACCGCCATGCGGGTCGCCATCGAGAAGGTGTTCTGCACGTTCAGGACGTCGGTCGTCAGCCTCGTGATGATGGACGAGGTCGAGAAATGATCGATGTTCGCGAAGGAGAACCGCTGGATATTGGCGAACATGTCGCTCCGGAGGTTCTTGGCAAATCCGGTCGCAGCCTTCGAGCCGAAGACGCTTCCGCCGAGTCCGAAGAACAGGGAGGCGACAGAATAGGCCACCAGGATCACGCCCGATACGACCGTGACCGTGATGTCGCCCTTCTGAAGGCCTTCGTCGATCAGCGTCGCCATCCGGTATGGGATCAGCGTCTCCATGACGACCTCCATGGCCATCATGAAGATCGTTAAGAAGGTCGCTCCCTTGAATTCACGCAGACTTTTTAAAAGGGTCCGGGCCCCGGCAGGTTTCTTCCGGGTCCCGGCATCCTTTGTCTGCTCCTTATTGTCAGTTTTGTCAGCCATGGAGAGCCTTTCTTATTTCTTTACAGTCTTCCACAGTTCGTAGTACAGGTCTTCCACTTCCTCGCCAAGATACTTGTACATCTCGTATTTCGCGATCTCTTCGTCGCTCGGGAACACGGCGGGGTCGTTCAGGATCTCTTCGTCGATGAACGCCTTCGCAGCGTCGTTCGGCGTGGAATACGTGATGTAGTCGAAGTTCCGGTAAGCCACCTCGCCGCGCAGCAGGAAGTCGATCCACTTGTGGGCCGCGTCGACATTTTTCGCCTTGGAGGTGATGACCCAGCCGTCGTACCACACGTTCGTGCCTTCCTCCGGCACCACATACGCCAGGTCCGGATTGCCCTCTTCCTCACCGGTGCAGTACAGATACTCGCCGGAGTAGATGACGCCGAAGGCGGTGTCGCCCGCGATCATGGTCTCGCGCACTTCGTCGATGCCGTAGCCTTTTACGAGCGGATTCTGCTTCTTGAGGAGATCTGCGCATTCCTGAAGGTGCGCGGGGTCGGTCTCATTGAGAGAGTATCCCAGGATCTCCTCGGCGATCATGAAAGCGTCACGGACGGAATCCTGCATGAGGATGGAGCCCTTGTACTTTTCATCCCAGAGAATGTTCCAGCTAGTCGGCTCTTCATCGACGAGCTTCGTGTTGTAAATGATGCCGACAGTGCCCCAGCAGTAAGGGACCATGTAGTCGTTGCCGGGATCGATGTAGGCATCCAGAACGCCCATCAGGCTCTTGTTCAGATTCCCGTAATTCGACAGTTTCGACTTGTCGATCTTCTGCAGAAGACCGTTCCGCATCATTTTCTCCACCATGTACTCGGAGGGGCAGATCACGTCGTAGAGAGACGGATCGGCTTCGACCTTCGGATACATTTCCTCGTTGGTCGAGAAGGTGTCGTATACGACCTTGATCCCGAATTCTTTCTCGAATTCATCGATCAGGTCCTCGTCGATGTATTCGCCCCAGTTGTACACGTAGAGCGTTTCCTTGGTATTCTGTCCGCCGCATCCGGTAAGCATGGACACGGCCAGGATGACGACCAGGACAAATGCAGCGATCTTCTTCATTTTTTCTCCTCCTTTTCGGCCGGCTGCATGTTGGAAAGCACCAGAAGCACGATGGCCGAGATAAACATGATGGTGGACAGCGCGTTCATCGTGGGACGCACGCCGCGCCTGACTTCGGAATAGATCAGGGTCGAGATCGTATTGATGCCCGGGCCCTTTGTAAAATGCGTGATGATGAAATCGTCCAGGGACATCGTAAAGGCCATCAGGAAGCCTGAAATGATGCCGGGCATGATCTCAGGCATGACGACCGAGAAAAATGCCCTGACGGGCTTCGCGCCCAGGTCCTGGGCGGCTTCATAGGTGCTCATGTTCATCGCCCTGAGTCTGGGAAGCACATTCAGGATCACGTATGGCACGTTGAAGCTGATGTGCGCGATGAGCACGGACGGGAATCCCAGCGTGATGCCGAACACGCCGAAGACCAGCATCAGAGAAAGACCGGTCACAAGGTCCGAGTTCAGAAGCGGTATGTTGTTGAGCGCCATGTAAACGCCCCTGAAGCGGTTCTTCAGCGCCTGGATGCCGATGCAGGAGATCACACCGATCACTGTGGCGGCGACGGATGAGATCAGCGCGATCAGAAGCGTGTTGACGACAGCCTCTCCGATCGCGGAATTCGTGAAGAGATCCTGATACCACTTGAAGGAGAAGCCGACCCATTTGCGTCCCTTGCCTTCATTGAAGGAGTAGACGATGAGGGCCACGATCGGCGTGTACAGGAAGACAAAGATCAGGGCCAGATAGAGCTTTCCGAGAACGCCTTTCCATCTGACGGAGCCGGCGCGTTCCGTGCGCACGGCTTTCGGGGCTTTCTGTTTACTCATAGCACTGCCCCCTCTCCCGATTTGTCATAGTGGTTCAGAATGGCCATGCTGATCAGAATGAAGACCATGAGGACCAGCGAGAGGCCTGATCCAAGCCAGCGGTTCGAGGCCGTAGAGAACTCCTGCTCGATGATGTTGCCGATGAGAAGGACCTTGCGGCGGCCGAGGATGTCGGACACGACGAAGGTCGTGAGGGACGGCACGAAGACCATCGTGATCCCCGAAACGACGCCCGGGAAGGACAGGGGGAAAATGATCTTCGTCAGCACCTTCCGGTCATTTGCGCCGAGGTCTGACGCCGCGTCCAGCACGTTGTCGTCGATCTTGGAGATCGCGTTGTACAGCGGGAGGATCATGAAGGGCAGATAGTTGTAGACCATGCCAAGAAGGATCGCCCCGTAGGTGCCGATGATGTTGCCCTTGAAGCCGAGCGCCCGGAAAATGTTGAGGACCAGTCCGCCGTCGTCCAGGAGGTTCAGCCAGGCATAGGTCCTTAAGAGGAAATTCATCCACATCGGCAGGATGAAGATGAAAATGACGAAGCCGCTCCTCTTGATCTTCATGCGCTTCAGGATCAGCGCGATCGGGTAGCCCAGAAGGAGGCAGATCACCGTGCAGAGCAGGGAAAGAAGCAGCGACATCAGGAAGGGGATCAGGTTGTCCCCCTGAAAGATCGCCAGCACGTTGTCCCAGGTGAATTTGCCGTCGCGGGTCCCGAAGGCGTACCAGACGATCAGAAGAAGCGGAAGCACCGTGAATCCGATCATCCAGACGAGATACGGGAGCGAGAAATAGCCTTTCTTATTCTTCAACGCCGATCGCCTCCTCATCCTCGGACTGCGGTTTCGACATGATCTGGATGTTGTAAGGATCCACATGGATCGAAACCTGGGTCCCGACCGGGAACTGGTCCGTGGAATGAACCAGCCACTCAAAGCCGTCCGGGGTCGTGACTTCCATTTCGTAGTGCACGCCGCGGAAAATGATGTGGGTGACGACGCCGTCGAGGGAGCCCTTGCCGGGCTCTCCGAGTTCGACGTCTTCCGGACGGATCACGACGTCGACGGCCTTGTTGTCGCCGAAGCCCTCGTCCACACAGGGGAAATCCGCCCCGAAGATCGACACGAGACGATCGTGGACGAACACGCCGTCCATGATGTTGGAATCGCCGATGAAATCTGCCACGAAGGCATTTTCCGGCTCGTTGTATATACTTTCAGGAGTGCCCATCTGCTGGATGTAGCCCTGGTTCATGACGACGATCGTGTCCGACATCGTCAGCGCTTCCTCCTGATCATGCGTCACATAGACAAATGTAATGCCCAGTTCGTTCTTCATCCGGATCAGCTCGTACTGCATTTCCTGCCGAAGCTTCAGGTCCAGCGCGGAAAGCGGCTCGTCCAAAAGAAGCACCTTGGGTTCATTCACGATCGCCCGCGCGATCGCGACACGCTGCTGCTGTCCGCCGGAGAGCGAATCGGGCGTACGCTTCTCATAGCCCTCCAGGCCGACGAGCTTCAGGGCGTAGGCCACCTTGTCGTCGATGTAGGACTTCGGCATCTTGCGGATCTTCATGCCGAAAGCGATGTTCTCCTTGATGTTCATGTTGGGGAACAGCGTGTACTTCTGGAACACCGTGTTCAGCTGGCGCTTGTAGGGCGGCAGGCTCGTGATATCGACCCCGTCGAACAATACGCGCCCCGAATCCGGCTTCACAAAACCGCCGAGGATACGGAGCGTTGTCGTCTTTCCGCAGCCTGACGGACCTAAAAGAGTCACGAATTCATTCTCGTGGATGTCCAGGCAGAGATCGTCGAGGATCATTTGCCCGTCGAAGCTTTTGGAAATGTGTTCCAGATTGATGATGGTCCTTGTTTTCAACTCATAAACCCTCCTCTTCAAGGAACCGGTCGCCCGGGTCTCCTTCGGCCCTAAAGCCTTATGAGAAATATACCCAATTATTTTATGTAGAAAGTAAGGAAAAGTCAATGATTTTTCACGGTCCCGGGCACGTATTTTGCCCCTCTTTCCGCGGCTTTTTCAGGTGCTCCTCGTGGACAATCCTCCGAAAAGATGTATAATATCGTGAGGAGGTGCGTCATGGGCACGCAAAGAGGGGCAAAAGCAAGACGTTTCACCAGGCGGGCGGCATTATTCCTTGCTGCCGTCCTGGCCTTTTCGGCACTCTCCTGCCAGGCGCCTGAAGCGGATAAGGCCGAAACTCCGGAACCGGCGTCTTCAGACAGCGCCGAATCCAGGGACAGCACGGAGGCGGGCACGGATCCCGCGCCCGAAAAGCCGGATTCAGCGGCCGTCCTCTTTGAAAATGACGTCCTCAGGGCGGGACTTACGGACACGGAAGGCGGCAGCATCTATCATTACGCAGAGAACGGCGACCCGGACTACGCAGAAGCCGATTACACGTCGTTTTATGCGGCGTACGGCAGAGAGATCCGCATCACAGACGTCTGTGAAGATGCGGACACGGGCATGGCTTACGTGCTTCTGGACGGTCATCCGCATTACCTTGGTCTGGATTTCCTGTCCCGGGCCATGATCTTCTGCACCGAGCCCGGCGGCAGTCATGCGACGGAAGAAGACGTCTATAATGCATGGAAGCGGTATTACGTGACCCGCTGGAACATGATGCTGCCGGAGATCCCGCTCTATGAGGAATCTGCGCTTCTCCTGTACAGTTCTCAGGTCGAAGGTCCTGAAAAGCTCTCTCCTTCAGACTTCAGTCTTTCCAAAGCCGTCCTTCAGTGGCAGGTCCCGGAGAAGGATTCCGGTATTCTTGTGGCCGGAAGCGCCGGGAAGCTTTCCGGCCGGTTCCGGTATCCGGCCTTTGCAAAGGACGCGGCTTCGGCGCCGGATGTTACGGTCGAAGAACTCACCAACGGCCTTGAGACCGTCACTGTCACGGCCGGCGGCCGCCCGGTCTGGAATGATTCCGTGGTGCTTCATCACGAAGAAAAGGAAAATGAAGACGGCAGCCGCACCTATACGATCACGCTCCTTGATGGTCTATGCTTCTCGGACGGCTCTCAGGTGACCGCGAAAGACTATCTGGCCTTCCCGCTGGCCTTCTTAAGCGCGCCCGGAAAGGAAGCCGACGCTTCTTACGCGGATCAGATGGGGTGCGTCTACAGCGGTTTCGATCTTATTGACGACATGACGTTTTCCGTCACCATTCAGGCGAGTGCGCTTCCGGACGCCAATATCCTTTCTGCCGTCCGTTTCACAGCGCAGTACGCGGAAATGTGGCTGGGCGGCGCTGAGATCCTGAGTGACGGAGAAGGGTGTTTCTTAAGCGACAGCTTCTATGAAAGGAGCGGGGACGGGCATTACCTTTCAGCCCGGAGACTCCGGGAGACCGCGGCGGATCCCGCGGTTCTTCAGAAATACCCTTTCTCAGGGCCATATAAAGTCATCCATTACGACGCCGTGTCGGCCGGAGCTTCGCCGGTCGTCATACTCCGGAAGAACGATCTTTTCACCGGGCTTCCGGAAGGAACGGAACGCGTCAGCACGCTGGTCCTTAGGCATGTCGATGAGGGGGACGTGCTGACACAGTTTGAGAAAAAAACACTGGACGTTTACGTTGGCCTGTCCGGAGAAAATGAAGTCCGTGAAGCCTTGCGTTATGCGGAGCAGTCCGACGGAGGACTTAAGACCTTCCGTTATGAGACCGGAGAGACGCACGTCCTTCATTTCCGCGCGGATCTCGGGCCTGTACAGTTCAGGGAAGTGCGCCAGGCGCTGGCCTGCCTTCTCTCCCGAAGCGGCCTGTCGGAAGCCCTGCCGGGCGGCATAGACGATGCCAAGCTTCTTCTCGAAGACGGCGGCTGGATCTATGATGCCAAAGGAGAACCATACAAGTCCGGCATACGCTTCAAGCGGATCGACGCTTCGCTCATGGGGCCGGACGACAAGTCTTATGCTGCCATAGACGGAAGCCTCCAGACTTTTGAGAAGGACGGGTATTATTACATGCCGCTCGTTCTGAACTTCTTCGGTCTTCAGAACAGTGACCTGACAGCCAGGCTTGCAGAGTGCTTTAAAAATGCAGACTTTGCTTCTTCAGGCATGCTGGTCACGGTCACGGAAGGCAGTTTTTCAGAAGTCATGGACGAGCTTTACGAGGCGCCCCTTTCCGGCTACTACGGCGGCGTTCCGCAGATGTGCGTTTTCAGCGCTTTCACCAGAAACTATGGAAGCCTGCTCACGGACGCTTCCTTTATGTGGGCAGTCGATCCTGAAGAATACAGGCTGTTCAGCCAGCATTTCCTGCTCGATCCTGCAGATATCGTCTGGCTCAAAGACTAAAACCTGCGGACGTTTTCCGTCCATGGAGAATGATGATGAAAAAGATCCTTCTGATCGCAACGGGAGGCACCATTGCCTCGAAGCATTCGGCGAACGGACTGAGTCCTGCGCTCTCCGCGGAGGAAGTGGCTTCTTTCGTTCCGGATATTGAAAAGTACTGCACTCTGGAGACTGCGGAGCCTTTTTCCCTGGATTCCACCAACGTGGGGCCGGAACAGTGGCTCAAACTGGAGCATCTGATCGAAGCCGGCTATGACGATTTCGACGGTTTCGTCATCACGCACGGCACGGACACCATGGCCTACACTGCCGCGGCGCTCTCCTATCTCGTCCAGCATTCTCCGAAGCCCATCGTGCTGACCGGCGCGCAGAAGCCCATCGACCTGCCGGACACCGACGCGCGCACGAACCTTCTGGATTCCATACGTTTCGCCTTAGACGGCCGTGCTTCCGACGTGTCCATCGTCTTCGGCGGACAGGCGATCGCAGGCACGCGGGCGAAGAAAGAGCGTTCCAAGAGCTACAACGCCTTTGCGAGCATCAATTATCCGCCGGTCGCGATCCTGCAGGAGGACCGCATCGGCTTCTATATCGACGGTCATTCCCGGGAATATGCCACTCCGGAGTTCTACCATGAGCTCGACACGAAGGTCTTCCTGCACAAGCTGATCCCCGGG
>JAEEGL010869179.1_pt1 | contig 25645 bp, 14 predicted proteins | sample 9134231 | NCBI WGS metagenome assembly JAEEGL01 (sample SAMN16246548, study PRJNA631951) | gut metagenome | biome: gut microbiome; feature: rumen; material: fiber-attached | host: Bos | place: Iran: Karaj | collected 2018-10
AACAAATAATTCAATTTCAAAATTCAGATATTTTTTTCTTATTTTATTTTTTATTTAATAAATGTATTTTTAATAAATATGATATGATTCTTTTCAATAATAAATTAACATTAAAAAATGAAAAAGAAGATAATTTTCAATCTGAAAATTTATATGATTTTTATATGATTATAAGTCCAACATTAGAATTATTTACTTATATAAATAAAAATTATGGTTTAAATTTAGAATATGAAAATAATGATAAAGAAGAATATGAATTAGATGAATTAAATGCATTTGAAAATGACTTTAAAAAATGTAGAGAAAGTATTTTAACACAAAAAAATATAATTGAAAATGATAATTCATTTAGAAAATCAAGTTATCAATCTCAAAAAATTACAAAAAATAAAAATAAATCTTTAAAATTTTTTCCAAATTCTTCTGAAAATGTTTTAGCTTTTAGAAGTGCAAGTCCAGATACAAAATTAGGTGTAAGTAGATTAAAAACTTTTTATAATCATTTTCCATCAAAAAAAAATTCTTTGTTTAATTATGAACAAAATACTTCTAGAAGGGAAGATATTACTAATATATCTATATTAATTAAAAATACTTTAATTTTATGTAAAGCTCATTTTACTGAAAATTTTTTGTTAATAAAATATATTAATGAAAAAAATAAATATGTTTATTTAATTATTCCTTTATCTTTTTCTTTTCCTATAAAAAAAGATAATAATAAATTAGAAATTAATTACTCTTATGGAGATAAAAATAATAAAAATATTGAATATGATATTTCTGATTATACTTTTGAAGTAAAAATAGTAAATCAGACTTTCAAAAAAGAAAAGAACTTTATATTTCTATTTCCTACAAATAGTAAAAGAAATATGTTTTATAATGAAATAAAAAGATATTCAAATTATATAGAAATAAAAGAAAAATATAATTTAATTGAGCAAATAGGAAAAGGTGGTTTTGGTCAAACATATATATCAACAAAAAAACAAGATAGATTAAATAGTTTTATATCAGAAACATACTCAAATAGAAAAAGTGAAAAATATGCAATCAAAATAATAAATAAATTAAAAAAACGATCAAATGACCCAAATGAAACTTTTGATAGAAATGAAATAGAAATAAATAAAATATTAGTTCATATAAATAATCCAAATATAATAAAAATATATGAAGTATTAGAAGATATAGAAAATATTTATTTTATAATGGAATATTGTCCAATAACATATAAAGAGACTATAAATTTAAATTATGAAATAAAATTAAACCAAATAAAACAAGTTATTAAAGCAATTAATTTTTTACATTCTATAGGAATTATGCATAGAGATTTAAAACCAGGAAATGTTTTATTAGGAGGAGATGGTAATTTTAAAATTATTGATTTTGGATTTGCAGATTTATTTTCCCCTTTTGAAAAAAGTAATGAAAGTTTAGGAAGTGTTGGATTTTTTCCACCCGAAGTTTTATGTAAAAAAGAATATAATTTTAATATAGAATTTTGGAATATTGGAGTTATGAGTTATTATTATTTATTTAATGAGTTACCTTTTGGTATGAATGGAAAGATTGATGTTATTAAAAATATTAATATCGAAGAAATTATTTTAAAACGTGAAACTGAATTCAAACAAAAATTTTATAAATTTATTCATATTTTAGGAAAAATTACTATTGATTGCCTCAAATTAGATATTAATGAAAGAGGAAAAAATTTAGATAAAATTATTATGGAAGAAATTTAAATGTAATATATATATTTTAATTTTTGGCATCAAAGATTTTATAAATTTTAATGTCAATAATTTTTTGTAATATTTGAAAATATTTTTCTTAGTTTTGTGAAAAAGTTTAAGCTATTGTTTTGTTTTTAAAATGATAATATAGTTAATAATTTAAAATAAAAATATTTAATTTCCTATTTTAGAAGTCATAAATTTATTTTTTTTATTTATAAACTATATTAAATATTATCTACCTTTTAAAATATAAATATTTTATTTATATTTCAAATTAAAAGCATAAAAGGTTATAATATTATAAAGTTAAAAACATAAAAACATGAAGTATTTAATTATTTATTATTTTTCAATAATTAAAAAAAAATTCATAATTTTTAATTATTATTTTAATCGGTGATTAAAGTATAAATTTAAAGGGTATTAATTGAATGAATATTTAATAAAAAATATTAAATAAATTTCTTAAATAGATATATTTAACTAAAAATTTATTTTTATTATATTTTTTTAAAATGTCAATTGAGTCTATCAAAGAAAATAAAAATAAAGAAAGTAAATTATTAGGAAATAAAATTAAGCAAGAATCAGAAATAGATAATTTAGATGAAAATAATAAAATATGTAATATATGTAATATGGAAAAAAATTCCTTTATAAAATGCACTGAATGCAATAAATATTATTGTCTTAATTGTATAAATTCAAAAAATAATGATAAAATAATTTATGAAAATTTAATTTCTGACAAGAAAAAAAATGATAATTGGGTTTGCTTTGAATGTGATAATCATATATTAAATTCAATTAAAAATAATAAATGTCTTTTATGTGGACAAAAAAGTAATTTAATTGATTATGAAAAAATAATTCAAAACTTATCCTATTCTCAAAAAGAAAAAAAAAAATTTAAAGAGAAAAATGAATTGTTGAAAAAAGTTATTGAAAACAAAGGTAATATTTTATTGTGCAATATTTGTCTTGAAAAAAATAGTATAATTAAACAATTTTTAGATAATAAACTATTAGTTGATACAATAGTAGATAAAAATGATGATGAAAATAAAACTAAAGAAAATATTTTTAATGTTTTAGATAAACAAATTGAAACTATTAATTCCCAAAATAAAAAAATAAACTCTTTAAATACAAATAAAAATGAAAAAGATATTGAACATAATAATACAATAAATTATCCAATTATAAATAATATTCTACAAGGAAGTCAAAATGTAAATTATAATATAAATTCATCAAAAACGAATTTGAATACTAAAATAAATGAGTTAATCCCAAATATTGATAATAATAATACAAGAAATAATTTAGGAGAATTACAAAATATTAGTCAATTAACAGGAATAACAAATTCAATGCTTAATAATAATATTAATAACATTAACATAAACCAAAATAATTTAAATTTAAATAATAATAATTCAAGTAATAAAAAAGATGAAAAAAAAGATGATTCAACAAATTCAATAAAATCAATGAAAAATTATATGATGAGTATTATTGATGATTTAAAAAATCAAATAAATGAAATTCAATATAATAATCAACTTCAAAAATATTTTATAGGGTATATAATGGAATATTTAGAAATATTTATGGAACAAATAAGTAACCAAAATTTTATAAATCAGCAAAAAACAAATATTTTTCAAAATCAAACTCCTAATAATTTATTTAATATGAATTTTCCTACAATGAATCCTTCTTTAATGAATAATAATAATATGATGAAACAAATGAATTTTCCAATGATGTCTTTTAATTATAATAATCAGAACAATCAAAATATTACTCCAAATATAATTAATCAAAATGAGGATGATAAAGATAAGAAAAATTATAATATAATGTTTAATAATAATACTGATGATAATAAAGATAATAATAATAATAATAATAATTTATTTAATATGTTTAATCAAAATAATCAATTTTTAAATCCAACAATAGATCCTAATTTATTTAGACAATTTACTATTCCAAATCAAATATTTAATCCTCAATCTTTTTTATTTAATAATCAAAATAATAATATTAACAATAATGAATCAATTCCTATATCTCATAATATTAATAATTTATCTAATATTGGAAATATAAATAATATGGCTCAAGATAATTCTCTAATGTTTCAAATGCTTTTTAATCAGGGACAAAAGGATTCAAATGATAAATGTAATATAAATAATTCTCAAATAAAAAAAGACAAATAAAAAATAATATTTTATTTTAATATAAAATTAAATTTTTCTAATTATATTTGTAGAGGGAAAATTAATGTTTAATAATCATAATTTTCATTAAGTAAGGACATTTAAATTATATTAATCATATATTTTAAATAAATAAACATTAATAATTTATGACATTCTTTTAAAATAAAAAAAATAAATTTTAAAATGAATGAAAGTAATCAAATTCAAGGAATAACATATTTACCATTTCACACGAAAAATTTTTGGGATGATTTTTATTCGAAAAAAGGAAATGAAACGATAAATTGGTATTTTGATATAACTAAAATTGATTTTCCAGATTTTTCAGTAAAAAAATTAACCACAAATGATGAAATATTATTATTGGGACCAGGAACTAGTTCTTTATTAGATTATTTATATAGTAATAATTTTGAAAAAATTTGTATTTATGATTTCAGTCCAGAATTAATTAAAAATTTAAAAAAAAAATATAAGGATACAAATTGGGAAATAGAAGAAAAAGATGTTACTATTATCGAAAAAGGAGAAGGAGAATTATTTAATGTTATTATTGATAAAGGATGTTTAGATTGTATTTTATCAGATCCTAAAAATGGAGAAAAAAAATTTATTGATTGTTTAAATTATATTCTTTTTTCCTTAGTTGAAAATGGTACTTTTTATTATTTTTCAGATGGAAAAATTGAAGATAGAATAAATTTATTTTATAAAGTTCCTGGTATAAGATATAAAGTTGAAACAATTGATATGAATATTATTTCTAAAGAAGAATTTAAAGATTTTAATCAAAGTGATAATATTTTTTTCATGTATATTATTACTAAAAGTTAATATTTACAAAAATATAAAAATATAATTATTTTTTCCAATCTAAATGTATAACAATAATAGTAATATCATCAATTCTTCTTAAATTTTTTTTCCATCTTTCTCTTGCTAATTCTTCTAATTCTTTACAAGCTTTAAATCCATTATCATCATTATTATATTTTTTAACTATATTTCCAATTTCTTCATTACTTAAAAACATAAATAAAGAATTTGTTCCCATTACTAAAAATCTTCCTTGATTAAATTTTAAATCACATTCTACAATTTCAGGTTCTCTAATTATACCTAATTCATCTGCATATAAATCTCCTATTGATCTTGATAAATTTAATTCTTCAAATTCTTTTAAATATATTCTTTTTGACAATTCCTCTTTCTCATTATTATTTTCTTCTTCTTTTTTTTTTGATGCTCCATATTTTAATGAACGTTCAGTTTTTTCTAATGAAATTTTTGACATTTTATCTATTAATGGCATTTTCTCTAAATTTTTTTTTGAATTTAACAAATTTATTATTTTATTATTCTCATTTGAATTACTTTTACTTAAAGAATTATTAATTGAATTTTTTTCATTACCGATATTAGTGTTATTATCTTTCTTATTATTTGTTTTTATTTTATTATCTTCAATAGAGTATTTTAATTGATCTTCTAATTTTTTTTTTTTGAAAAGTAATAATCTATCATTCATTCTTATTTTTTCAGTATTTATATCAGGAGAATGAGGATAAGATAAAGGAACATAAGTATTATATGAGTATAATAAACATTTACAATCTCCACAATTTGCACAAAAAATTTTATTTTTACTTTTATTATCATAAGGATAAAGAATTATACAACAAGTACATCCTGATATATTTAAATTATAATTTAAATTTTGTGAATTATTAATTAAAAATTCTTGACAACGAATAAAACTTTCATTTAATATACTATAATAATTATCTTTTGTTAATGATAATGTCATATTTTCATTATTTTCAAAATAATCTAAAAAAAAATTTTTGGCATATCTTGATATTAAATTACCATTTTTTCCATGACCATTAAAAATACCTATTAAAGAAATTAAACCTAAACTTTTTGAAAAAAAATTTAATTTTGAAAAACAAGAATTTTGGTTTATTTTTTTAAATTTATTTTTTGTTATTTTTAATGGATCCAATTGACCTACACTATTTCTTAAAAAACATTCTTTTATATTTATTATATTTCTAAATTTTTTTATTTTTATCTTTTTTAAAATAGAATCATCAATTTTATTATTATCTTCAAAAATATTATCTTGACTAACACTTCTAAATTTCATTTTATTTCTACTATTTTTTTCATATTGATTTAATAAATATTTATTTGAACTGTGTAAAGTTTCAAATTTTTCTTTTTTTTGTAATTTTTCTTTAATGTTAATAATAATTTGCTCGCTTTCTTTTTTTGTTGCAAAAATATTAATTCCTGAAAAATTCTTTGTTCGATTAATATTTGGTAATTTTAATATATCAATAGAAGATGAAGTTGATAAATTTGATTTATTTCTCATAAATTTTGGTTTTTTTTCTTTAGAAAAATTTAATATAATTTTTTTAATCTCATTATTTGATATAATATCTAAATTTTCTTTTTTTAATAAATTATCTAATTTTATGAAAGAAGAATCCATTGGTTTTATTTCATTCAAAGGTTGATAAACTGTAGATTTTATTTTATTTCTTTTATACATCAATTTTTCAGGATATAAATATTCGTTTTTCAATAATCTTCTTTTTTTTTGGTTCATTATAATTTTTTAATTAATTAAAATTTAGAAATTAAAAAAAAATATAGAAATTTATTACTATATTTTTTACATTACTTAAATATAATTAAACCAATTGCTCTTTGTGTGTAATTTTGAAAATGTTCCAAACAATTTTCTTTAGAAATATTAGCAACTTCAATAGCAATATCATAAGTGTTTTTGTTTAATCTAATTAAATTATTTATAACTTTAACATAATATTGAATTTTATAATAATCAAAAAAATATTCTGTACCAACTACAATATAATTTAATTTTCCAAAATTATTATTATCATCATTTAAATCACTATTTTCATTATTATTAATTTCTTCATTTTCTTCTTCAAAAATATAATCAAAAACTTGAATGTCGGGTTCAGAAATAATTCCATTTTTATTTAATTTTTTATAACAAAAAATTCTTGTATAATCTATAATATTATCTTCTTCTTTATTAACTAAAATTCTTTCTTTTTTTTCTCCAAGTTCATTTTTAAATGTTTCAATTTTATTTCCACATTCTTCAACTCTATCAATTTCAAATAAATTATTTACATTATGGTCTTTATTATATTTTTTAATAATTGAATTATCTAAATAATTGTGATGTTTTTTGTAAATAAAATATGAATTTATATTTCCTATTTGAACTGAAATTATTTTTCCATTTATAATAAAAATCAAAGAAATTAAACCTCCAGTTTCTTCAATTTCATATCCATTTTCTGTTAATAAATATGTTATTTTTATTAAAGATTTTTTAATTAAATTAAAATTATTTTTAGTTAATGCATCAAAAATATAATCAGAATTTATTTGAAAATTTTGAGTTTTTGTTTTTAAATCAAAAGCAGAAATATAAATATTAATATTGGAAAAATATTCTTTAAAAAAATATTTGAATGTTTTACTTAATAAATAATTTTGTTTTCCTTTTCCATCAAAAAATCCAATAATACAAACATTAGGTAAATTAAATAAATGTTCTAATTTAAAATAATTAAAAGGAGTTGGATCATTTTCATCTATTTTTCCTAAACCTAAGGCAACTTCAATATTAACATTGTATTTCTTTCCAAAAATATTATTCATTTTATTAAATATTATCGGCATACTTTTTGTTTTGTGTATACTTTCTTTTTTAATATTTAAATCATATTTTATATTTTTTTTATGAACTTTTAAATTTTTTTCTTCTAAATTTATTACTTTTGATAATTTGAATTTAGAATTTTCAAATTTTTTATTTTTTAAATATAATGGTTTTAAAAGTTTATATTGTTCTAAAACATGTTTCCATAAATTTCTTTCCATTCCAATAAAGAATTTGAATAAGGAGTAGAATTTAATTCTTTATATTTTTTATTTTTTATTTTCACTAATTCTTTATATTTTCTTTGTCTTTCTTCTATTTCCTTTCTTTTTATTTTTGGTAATTTTAAATAATTTAAATTTGGTGTTTTTACTATTTTAAAATTAAATTTTTTTTTGGGTCTTCTTAAATAAAAAAAGAAAGGATTTTCCTCATTTTCTTCAATATTTTTTTCCATTAAAAAAGATTAAAAATATTAAATAAATTAAAAAAAAATTTTTTAAGAATATCATTTTATTTTTTTTGAGTAATTGTATTTTTTTTAAAAAATATAGTAGTTTATTCATCAAAAAAACCATGATCATAAACCTCTTCTTCCTGATTTTCTTTATAAAAATGTATTTCACAAGGAAATAAAAATTTTTGATTTTTTTTTTTGAGCGATTCGGAACTTAAAGTAATAATAGTTCTACAAAATTTATCTTTTAAAAATCGTAATTCTTTAAACTTTAATGTCAGTGATATATCTTTTCCTTTTTCAACATCTCCAACGAAAATTTTATCAAAGGAATTACTATCTTCATCTTCTATAGGTGTAATGAATGTATCATTAGGCCAATCTTTTGTTCCTGTATTTTTAATAGTAATTATATACTCATTTTTCTCATTAATTTTCAATCTAAATGATGATGAATCTAGTTCAAATCTATAATCTCCTTCAAATTTTGCTAAATCTTCTTCTTTTCTAAGTTTAATAAAATTATGTTCTACATCATGTCCTTTTAAATCATTGTCATTAGTGTATTCACAAGCAGAACATAAATTAAAATAAGGACAAATTGAACATATATATCTAATTCCAATTATTTTATTTTTACATCTTGAACATGTAATTCCCTTATGTTCATACATCCTCAATTCTTCACTCTCATTTAATGAACTATAATTAATTGCAGTCTTTAATTTCAAATTTCTTTCATTATCTTTATTTTCTATTTCTTCAAATTTCAAATTTATTATGCTTTCTATATAGTCAATAAATGTTTTTTGTAGTTGTTTCAAATCTACTGATTCAGACATTAGATAGTTAAGAATATTTAAAATAGTTTTTTGACAATATTAATAATTAAAATAATATGTTTTTTTATTTTAAAATAAAAACAATAGAATCCAAAAATTAAAATTAAAAAAACGTTAAAAAAAAAGTTTATTTAATTGTAACATTCATTTACTTGGATAAATCTTATTTTCATCATTTTAATCAATCATTTTTTTAAATTCTTCTAAATTTTTTTTCTGTTTCTCAATTTTTTAAAAGACAATTATTATTCTTGAAATTGATAATCAAGTTTTCATATTTATATTATTTGTATTCACATTTGTGACCATATAAGAATTAATAGTTGGAAATTATTAATGTTTTTTTTGGAACTTATTAGTCAAATATTATATTTATAAGTAAAAAAATTATTTAATCTCTAATTAGACTATTATTTATAAAAGCAATTGTAAAGTTCTTGGGAAATTAATCAATCAAAAAATTAAATTAATTATTTAATTAATTTATTTATTATTATTTTTCTGAATAAAATTATATTAAAAAATTTAAAAAAAAAATTTGAAAATTTTATTTATTTTATAATTATTTTTTAATCACAATAAAACCTAAATTTAATTATACTTCTTTTTTATTGAAAATAATAATATATAAAAATTAAAATATATAACAATTTAAAACGTCAATTAAAATCAAAAAAAGAAAAATGTTTTTAAAAATCCTTCATTAATTCATTTGATTTAGAACTTGAAAATAAATTACTTTCTCCTTGAACAAGTAATTCATTTTCTAAATAAGTTTTCAACGGTAAACTAATATTATTATAATCTACTTCAACATTTTTAATATCTAATCTAAAAGGTGAAGATAATCTTTTTTTAACTAATTCTTCAAAATCGATTTTTTTAAATAATTCAAAATTTTTAACATCTCTTAAACTTTGAATTCTTTTATTTGGATTTTTACATAAAATTCCATTAAAAAATTTATTGATTTCACTATGTTTAACATCACTAGGTAAAATTAATTTTGAATTTTTAATTTCATCATAAATTTTAATTTGCTCATTACTTCCTTTTCCAAATGGTAAATAACCAAAAAAGAATTTATATAATAAAACTCCAACACTCCAATAATCAGTTTGAAAAGAATAACCTTTTCCTTCTATCATTTCAGGACTAATATAATGATTAGTTCCTAAAATAGTATTAGTAAAATCTTTTCCTGTCATATCTTTGGCAATACCAAAGTCAATTAATTTAATATAACCATCTTTATCTAAAATTAAATTTGTTGGTTTAATATCTCTATGAATTACTCTCATACTTTCTAAATAATTTATAACTGCAAATAAACAAGAAGCTAAAAATACCATTTCATTTATATTTCTTATATCATCTTTTGGTCTTAATCTACAATAAGAAGATACTGTTAATCCATTTATAAATTCTAATATATAATATAAATGATGATTAGTTTTAAATGTTGCTATTAATTTACAAATAAATGGATGATTTAAAGAAAACATTATATTTTTTTCATTAATATAATATCTTACAATTTTTTGTTGTCTTATATTTTTAATATATATTGTTTTTGCTGCATAAATATTTTTTTTATCATGAATTAAACAAACTTTTCCATAAGCTCCATTTCCTAATTCTCTAACAAAGAACAAATCATCTAAATTAAAAGTAGAATTTTTTCCTTTAACAACTTCAAAAGCTTTATCTATTAAATTTTTATTTTTATAATGAATAATTTCTTCATATATATCTTTTTCAATATAATAACATTCACTTTTACCGCTTGAAATAAAATTTTGATTTTGTTTATTTTGATTTAATTTTTCATCATTTGGAGTGATATCACCAAAAAAATCTCCTTGTTTTAAATCTCCTAACAAAAAATCTCCTATCATAATTTTAACAATTCCTTCTTTAATTATATATAATTTATCTGATTTTGGGCCATTTTTTATTATTTTTTGATTATCTTTAAAAGATTTTAATTTTACTGAATCTGCTATTTGAAATATTTTCCATTCATTTAAATTATTAAATAAATCACATTTTTTTAACATTTTCATCATTTGAGAAAAACTCATAATTTCTTTATTATCATTTAAACTTAATTGTAAAGTATTAATTATATCATTCCATTCTGCTTCAAAAACTAAAGATTCATCTTCACTTAAAATTTCTGTTGATTTTTTTTTATATTTATTCTTTATTAAAAAAGAACTAAATAAATCTCCTGGACTTGCAATTATTGTTTCTGTTTCTTTTAATTTTAATCTCCCACAAATAACTAAAATAATTCTTTTTTCTTTATCAGGAACAACAATATTATTATTATAGTACATTAATTTAAATAAAGGAAATAAATTTGAAAAATTTTTTATTCCCAAAAAACGATTAAAAGTTTCACTTTTTTTAATAGTAGCAATATATAATTTTTTAATTATTTCTTTCATATAATTTTCTCCTAAAATAATTTGAATATCTTTAAAAGTTAATTGATATAAAACTGAGTCTGTGACAGTTTCATAATTATAAAATTTTGTTGCTTTTTGAGAAAATAAACCAATTTCTCCTATTGAAGTTATAGGAGATATTTTTTTTAAAATTTTATTTTTCCATAAACAATTAATTGAACCTTTAATTAAAAAATAACAACATTTATCTAAATTTGATATTTCAAAATATTTTCTTAAACGCATTTTTAACATTTTATTTGCAATTTTATCTAATTTTGATATTTCTAAATTAGAAAAAATTGGAATTTGAAGTAAAATCTTAATTTTTTCATCTTTAGACTTAACTAAGAAATCATAATTTTTAAAATGGTTTTTAGTTTCTTCATTTAATAAAATTGAAAAAATTTTTGCTTTTGTTGTTGTTTTTGCAAAACAATCAATATCAGAATTTTTTTCTAAAATTTCAGTTGAAAAACAATCACCATGAATAAAATTATTTTCTATATCATCAACCATATAATTTACATTTCCAGTCTCAACTACAATTAAAAATTGTTTTTCATCTCCTTTTTTATATATGCATTTATTAGGAGTTAATATATGCTTTACGAATAAACTTTTTATAGTATTATTTTCTAAAAATCCTTCTTTTTCTTCTATAATTTTAGAATCATATAATTTATTTATTATAAATTGATATTCTCTTTTAGAAATTTCTTTATTATTTTTTTGTTCATCTAATATTGAAGTTACTTTTGTTGAAGAAATTGTTAAATTGTCTTTTATTGATTCATCATTATTATCATTTTTTTGTTCAATTATACTTAAATTTTCTTCAAATTCTCTTATAACTTCTTTCACAATATCTAAAATTTTTTTTTGATTCCTTATTGTAAGTTTTCTTCTAGGATGCTTTTTTTTTGGTTGATCTTCTTCTAATAATCTTCTTATTATTAAATCATATTGAGTTTCTTTTTTACTTCTTTGAGTTGATAATTTATTATTTTCATTAGATTGAAAATATAATTTTAATTTTGTAAATTCACTTATTTTATTTTCTATTTCAGTATTATTATTAGTTATATCTATTGCAATTTCTTGTTTTTTAAATACAATTGGACGAGAAGTATTTAAATTACAATCACATACAACACCCATATATTTTTTTTGGTATTATTAAAAATATTTATTTAATTTTGTTTTTATTTTTTTCTTTTATTATATAAAATTTCAAATATGTCATACTATTATTCATCTAATAATTTGAATAATAAATTAAAAAGAGAAAGAAGTAGAGATAATATTGAATTTAATAAAGATAATCCAGAAGAAATTAATAGAAAAAAAATTTGTCCATTTTTAATCAGAGTTTTTTATAATTTTTATGAATTTAATAAAATTTCTTCCTTTGATACTGATAATATAGAATTAAATGATTTACATATATATACTTGGATGGATTCTGATTTAAAAGAATTAACTGAATTAATAATAGGAGCTTTAAAAAAAAAAATTAAAAAAAAAAAAGTGTCTTTAACATTTTCTCTAATTTACAGGGATTTAAAAGGGAAATTACAGAGAAGAGAAATAGGAGAAATTTGCTTAAATGAAGAGAATGATGATCAAAATAAGACTTTAAAAATGGCACATTTTAAAATAGGAGATTTTTTAGATGTAAAAATTATAATTAAGAATTAAATTATCATCAATTTTTTTGTGATAAAATTTATTTGAATTTAAAAGATTTATTTCTCTTTTTGTTTTATCAAAGAACATGACTATTAAATCAATAAAAATGATAAACAATAAATATGCAATATTAAATCAATAACTTTTTTATATTTCAGGAAAAGAAAAGATATTATAAATAGTTTAGAACTTAAAAATTTTATTTTTTTTTTATTTTTTTATTCTGGAACTTAACTTTTAATAATAAACAATAAATTATTTTATATCATATATTTAACATTTATTTAAAATATTATAAATCTGAAAATCAAAGTAAAAAAAATATAAAAAAAATTTATTGATATTTTTATATATATTTTTTAAAATCTCAATATATTTTTGTATTAAATTAAAAGAAATCAAATTAAATATTATTAAAAAAAAATTATATTTTAAAATTAAATATGATGGAAATTTTATATAAGAAAAAAGTAATTAGAGATTTCCTTTCTTTATATTCAGAAAGTTCTTGGACTCAATTAGTGTCTCATTTATTAGAATATGGGATAATATTATTTAAAAAAAAATATAATGTAACAGCTTTAAGTCCAGAAGATATTTTTAAAATTGTAGAAAATTTCAAAAAAGAAGAACATATATATGATAAAAAAAATGTGAAAAAAATAGGAATGAAAAATTTAAGCAAAAATAAAAATAATAGTAATGAAAGTAATGATGTGAGTTCTCGTTCTAAATCTCGAACTAATTCAATTTCAGCGACAAAAAATAAAAAATTTAAAAGTAATTTTACACATACTTATAGTGATAAAAATATATTTTCTACAAGTAAAAATAAGAAAAATAATACTTTAAAAAGAGCACAAACTCCAAATAAAAATAATAATTTTAAAAATACTTTAATGTCAAAAAAAAAAAATAATAATACTTTAAAAAGAATTAATAGTAATTTATCGTTTAAAAGTAATAAATCAAGAACAAATTCAAAAAAAAAAAATATTAAAAGAAATAATTTAACAAATTATTCAAGAACAAGCACAATTTCAAATGACTCTTTTATCAATTATACAAATGAAAAAAAATTTGATTTACCATTGCAAAAAAATAAAAAAAGTGAAATTAAAACTGTTACTTTAAATAAAAATAATAACAATTTATATCAAAAAACAAAATTAAATGAAATTAAAAATTTAGATGATAAATTAATTCATTATAATAATGAAAAAAATAATGGAAATTTACAACATGGAACACAAAAAGTAACTGCAGAAAGTAAAATTAAAGCTTTAATTGATAGAGATAGAAAAAAACATTTAGAAGAAATGAAATTAATGAAATTAAATAATAATACTAATAATAAGTTTACCTTTGATGAAAATTCAAATAATAATATTAAAATTAATAATGAAATAATTTCTAATAACATCAATAATAATTTCAAAGAAAATATTTTGAATGAAAATTTCAGCGAAAATTTAGGTAATAACAATTTTGGGATGTCATTAGATAACAACAATAATTTTAGTTTTACTAAAACAAAAATTATAGAAAATAATAGTTTAGAAAGCAATTCTAATAATATAAATAAATATGGAGAGAAATTTAGTTTAAATGATGCCCCTATTATTTCAATTGAAGATAAAATAAATGGTCTTACTCAAAAACTTTCTAAATTAAATTCATCTTTTAATAAAACAAGAGAAATTTTATCAGGATATAATAATGATAATATATTAAATAAAAATTTGACAATTAATCCAAATAATAATAATATTCCTTATTTCAAAAATGACTTTCTTAATAAATCTAATTTCACAAATCCTAATAATAATATTTATGATAAACCTTTAAATATTATTCCACAAAATGAAATTATTCATTCAAATATTTTATCAACGAATAATAATGATGAAGATTATATTGGAGAAGACCAAATTGATTTAAGTCAAAATCCAAATTCAAATTTAAATAGTAAAACTTTTGAGAATAAATAACAATTAAATATAGTTAAATTTTAAATTTATTATTTTAAATAAAGAAAAAATTTTCTCTTCTTAATTTATCAATTATAAAAATTAATTCTTAAATTTATTTAAAAAAATCGATTTATGATTAAAGAATATAATAAAGAAATTTATGAAAGAGATTCAAAAACTGAAAGCCATTCAATTTCTGATTTAAGAAAAAAAAAGTGTAGGAATTAAAAGAAAAAGAAATAATAATAATCAATTTGAGGATAATTCAGATTCAATGCCTGAAAATATTGAAGGAATAAATAATATTTCATTGGAAGATTTAAAAATAAAAGAAAATGAAGAAAAAAATGTAATTAATTTAAGAGTTGGTTTGTTGAATAAAAATTTTAGTGATAATTATAATAAAAGAAAAAAAAATTATTAAAATTATAATTTTGAATTTTTAATTGAAGGATAAAAATTAAAGAAATACTATTAGTAAATTAATAAATAACTATTAAATTATAGAATATTTAAAAACAATTTTTTAAAATAAAAAATAATTATCATGAAAAAAATGTTAATATTATATTGATAAATAAAGAAAAAATCTACATTATATATTATAGTATTTCAAATAGAAGAATATTAAAGTAAACAAGATAATAGAAATATAAGAAATATTAATTCAAGAAAATTTTATAATAAAAATAAATTAACTTTTAAATATTTGATAAGATTGGGAAGATGATATTTTGGGTAATTGGGCAGTCCTATTTGAGGCTATTGGAAGTATGATATATGCTGCAATTTCAAGAGGAAATATTTGGAGAAATAATTTATCACTCACAATCACTTAATTATCACTCTCCCAATTACATTTAATATCTCTTTCCCAATCACATCAAATATAAACAATCTATCATCCCTAATTTTGTTAAAATATAAAATTAATTTAACATTTTGTTATTTTTTTTAAATTAGTTACTTTCATCAATATAATATGAATATTTTAATGTAAAATTAGAACTATTTTGATGAAAATAATAATTTAAATGAATCATCAAAAATAAAAAACTTAATTCAACCTTAAAATTCTAAAATTAGAATTCAATAACATAAAAACAAACAAGAATATGGAAAATTACCATTAATCGATATTAATCATAATCAAATGAAATAAAAAATTAAAAATGATGAAACTAAACAAACAATAATAAACAATTAAAAAATAATATATGATATTCCTAAATTAAATATTGAAAAAAAACATGGAAAATAATATTCAACCAATAAAAAATGAGAATAAAGAATATAATCATATTAATCAATCAAAAAATGAGGTAAATAAAATAATAAATAATAATAATGAAGAGAATAATAAAAAGAATAAAAAAACACATTTTGTGAGTTTATCAAACAATACAATTGAAGTTTGGAAAGATATTTTATGCAAAAATATTCCTCAAGACATATCATTTTCAAATTATCAAATAAATGCTAATTTATCAGAAGAAAATTTAAATAATATTAAAAAAGATGTATTAAGAACAAGAGCAAATGAAAGTTTAATGTATTCTGATTATAAAGAAAATTTAGAATTATTAATATGTTTTTATTGTGATTATAATAAAATCTCTTATAAACAAGGATTAAATGAAATTTTAGGTGCTTTATTAGTTTTAAAATATAAATTTAATTTATCTTTAGAACTAATATTTCATTTATCTCAAGGCTTAATAAATAAATTTGTTCAAAATTATTACCATGAAAAGAAAATATTTTCATTGAAAAGTTCTTTAAGTTTACTTACTTTATTATTAAAATATCATAAACCAGAAATTTACAATTTATTAGATAAGTTAATGATAGAGCCAATTGTATATGCAACTAATTGGTTATTGACGATGTTTGCATCAAGACTTGATTTAGATTTAACTTATTATTTATGGAATTTCTTAATTGGAATAGATGATCAATTATTTATGCATTATTTTATTATTGCATTATTAATATATAATGAAGATAAAATATTAAAAGAAGAAAAATTAAATATTCCAATTTTAATAACAAAATTAACAATAAATAGTGTTGAAGAAATGGGAAATATATTAAAAAATGCTTTAAGATTAAGAGAAGAAACTCCTTATAGTTTTCGATTATTAGCAAATAAATTAGAAATATTTAAATATCATTCAGATGATATTGAAAAATGTTATGAAAAATATAAACCTCAATTTCTGGTAACAATGCCTATTTTTCCAAGTGAAATTTTTTATATTTGTTATAATGATATAATAAAGTGTCCTGATGATTTATGTATACAATATCTATCAAAGAATAAATATAAATACGAAAGTCAAAAGCATGTTTGTGAGCATTGTAAAATGAATATAGATAAAAAAATAGAATACATTCTTTTAGATCTAAGAATTTTAGAATATGGAAGTTTTGAAGATGAAAATGAAAAAACTGGTTTTTTGCCTAAAATGATTATGGTAGAACAAAATGAATTAAAATCAGATGACTTTGTCGAAAAAATTAAAGAAAGATTTTTAAATGATAAAGGACATTATCATTTTATTTTTATGACATCAAAAACAGATTATTTTAACAATTTTGAAGATAATTATTATATAGAAAAACAATTTGGAAATTATTATAAGCAAATTAAAGTTGAAAAAGAACTTAATGAAGATTTAATTAGAAAAATGACAATCAGAAAAAAATTTAAATTAAAAGAATATGATAATTTAAAAAAATTACTCATTGCTTTATTAAATGTAAATTATCCTTATATATCTTTTTGTTATGGTGGATTTGCTGCAATTCATGAATTAATTTCTAAATTTGATATAAGTTTACTTAATCATGATACTAATTGTAATTTATGCCAAAAAAAAGAAAATTCTTTTTTTGATTATATAAAAACGAACTTTTATAATAAAAAAGAACATAAAGATGAACTAATTAATCAAGAATTTAAAATGAAAGTTATTGAGAAAATTCCTTTAAATATAATTTATCAAAAAATAGAAGATCATAAATATGAAATGTTCAAAGGAAAATTGCAATTATATAATAAAGAAAATTATATAAAAGATAATGAATGCATGATTATATTTAAAGAAATAGAAATATTTATTTTGAGATTTACAAACGATTCTTTTGATTTAGATTTAATTTCTGTTATTGCTATTAATAAAATTCATTCCATAGAAAGAAGAAATGCCCTTATTAAAATAAAATTTAATGAAGAAAAAAAACATTTTAAAATCAAAGTAGATTTACATGAAGAAAAATTAGCTAATGAATTTATTAATATATATGAAAAAAAAAAAATTTATGTAGAAGAAATAAGAAAAAAAAAGAAAGATAATAAAAAGGATAAATGAACATATACAAATTAATTGAACAAAAAAAACAATTATAATATTTTTTCTGAGTTTAATATATAAATAAAATATATATAAAAAATTAAAATTAATTAATACTTATTTTGAAGTAAATTTTCTGTATAATCATAACCTAATTGATTAATTTTTTCATCTAAATCAAATAAATCTTCAGTATTACGAATAGATTCAAGAGAAATTTTTTTTCCAAATTTAGAATCAGAACTTATATTAATTCTATACATATCTCTCAAAGCTTCATTTACTTCATTTGCAAGATTTGGAATATTTGTTTTTTCAATATAATTTTGAAAATCACTTAATAATCCATGTAAATTACTTCCATATTTTAAATTTACATCAGTAATTTTTCTTTCACAATAATTATTCATATAATCTTTTATATTCTTTTCTTCATCTTTAAAATTAGATTTTAATATATTATAATATAATTTTGTTAATCTAGACTGTTTTTCTTTTTGAAATAGTGCTCTTCTTTCTCTTTGAGTCATATACTTTTTTTTATTTCTTTTTTCTTCTTCTTTTTTTTCTTCTTCTTTCTTTTCTTCTTCTTTATTTTCTTCTTTTTTATTTTCTTCTTTATTTTCATCTAACAAATTATCTTGAATTAAAATATTAATTTTTTCTTTTTCTTGAATAGATTTCTCTTGATCATTATGTCTTTTTTTTGCACTTCTTATCATTCCTTTAGAAGAAAGGAAAGTTCCTTCCATAACATATTTTTTCTTTTTACTAAATATATCATCATCCTTTCCAATATTATTTAAAGTAGTTTTAGTTTGATGAATTTCTTGCATTAAATTTACATTCATTTGCCTTAATTCTTTTAAAGACATATTTTTAATTCTAAGTTCTTCCATAATTTTCTTTTTAATTCCTTCCATAGCAGCAGCATAATCATCAGATATAATAGAAGAATCTTTTCTTTCAACATTAAAAGTAACATTTTTTTTTTCTAAATTATTATTTTTTCTTTCTAATTCTTCAGCCTCTTCTTCTTTAGTTTTTCCTTTTTTTTCTTTTAATAATTCTTCAAATTTATATAAATATTTCATGTCTCTATTAATATCAGTTTTATTTTCAATTTTAACCAACAAAGGATATTTTTCTTGTTCTTCTAAAAGAACTGAAGGATCAAACATATTTTCATTTCCAATATATGTGATTAATTTTGGATTATAACCTTTTATTTTATATACTTCTTCTATTCTCTTTAAATATTCATTTTGCACTGCTTCATTTTCTGATTTTACTAATTGATATTGTCTTGTAAATTTTTCATTTTCTTTTTGAATTTTATTTAATATTTGATTTTCTTTATAAAGATCTGTATTAAATTTTACTAATTTATTCAATAAATAATTTTTGTTTTTATATTCTATTTTATTAATTGACATTGTTTGAGGAATATAAACTTCTTCATCGAATTTATGATACATTAAAGCTTTTTTAAATGAATTTCTTTTATCCTTATCTAGATAATCTATTGTATTATTTATTTTCATTTTATAAGGAATAGTATCTTCTATAAACTTTTCTTTGTTTCTTGACATAATTTATTATATATTTTACAAAGAAGTTATATTTTTTTAAAAAAAATAAAATTTTAAATTAAAATATAAACAAATGTCAGAACAAGGTAAATTTCAATATTTAAATTTAAAAAAATAGAAGTACAAAATGCACAAGAATTAACATCTTTTGTAAAAGGATTATTAGAACAAATGGAAGAAAGATTTAAAACAATGACAAATTCAATAGTGGGAAGGTAAAATAAATAAAAATATAATATATTTCCTAATTTATAGAATTGATGAAATGAGTGAAAGAATAGATGATTTAGAAATGACAGTAAATAAATTAGTAGAAGAATCAGGTCAAAACCAAATAAATCCAAATTTAGGAAAATGAAAAGAATTAAATAAATATTTGATAAAAAATTATATTAAAAAAAATAAAATTTAAAAAAAATCATATATTAATAAATTAATAAATATGGCAACTCAAGCAAAAACAATTGAAGCTAAAAAAGATGAATTTAGAGCTTATTTAGAAAAAACAGGAGTTGTAGATCAATTAACTAAAGTTTTAGTTTCTTTATATGAAGAAACTGATAAACCAACAAATCCTTTAGAATTTATTAAAAGAAATATGAGCGCTCCAGAAGAAATTGATCAAGATAACTTAAAAAATGAATATTTGAAATTAAAAGAAGAAAATGAAAAACTTAGACAAAGAGTCACAGAACTTCAAAAACAAATTGAAGCTTTAAAAGGAGATGAAGGAAATTAAATAATATAATTATTTTTTTTTAAAGAAACGTTTTCTTAATTTTTTTTAATTATGTTTTTTTTGTAACTACTATATAATTTATTCATTTTATTTTATGTATATTATTTTTGAAATAATTTTGATTTAATTATTTTAAAATGTAAGTTAGAAGATAATAATTATATTATGATTGATTGACTATGATATTTTTTTTTATATTTAATCAATTTTTTTGATGATATTAATAAATAATTATATAAATTAGATATTTATTGAATATGAAAAATTAATCTTTGTATTTAAATAAAATTTAATTGATATAATTATAAAAGAACCCAAAAATCGAATATACATTATAAATGGAATTTATTTTAATTTATAATTTCCCTTATGTATTAATAATATAAAATTTAAATGGATTTTAATTAATTATGAAAAATAATGACTTTAAAAATATTATAAATATTCGTTTAATCATTTAATTCTTTTTTAAATAAATATTACAAACGAAAAATAAAAACAATAAAATAAAAGTGAACAATAAAAAAATTTTATTAAATCCTTATAATCAAAAAATATAAATAACAAAAGAAAAAAAAAATTAAAAAATAAATAATCAAAAAAATGGAAAAAAACCCAGATTTCCTAGATAACTTATATTTTGATCCAATAAAATCCTTAAATTTGCGAAAATCAAATAAAAGATATCGTTTAAAAGAAAGAAAAACAGAATCAGAAGAAGAAGACAAGACATTTTCAACAGAAATTCAAAATTCTCTTCCTACAGTGAGTCAAAGTCAAAATATTACATTAGGAAGTGTAATAATTCAGAATTGGGAAACAAAACGTCAAATTCCAAAAGATCTTCCAAATGAAATGATGCATTTTCCGGTTTTAATTGATAGATCTAAATTTCAATTAAAACAAAAAAAATTAAAACCCCTTGAAACAAATGATAGATATGGTGGTTTTAGTCAAAAATCAATTTATGAAAGTAGCAATAAATTAGCTTTATCACAAAGACCAATTCAACATACTGAAATTATTGCAAGAGATAATATAAATAATAATCAATTAAGTAATGTTTACGAAGAAGAAAATAAAAAAGTGGCTTTAACTGAAAGTTCTGTTTTAAATTTACCTAAAAAAAAAGAAACCGTCAAAAAAGAATTAATTGATTTTTCAACTTTTAATCGTCATTTATATTTAAGAGATAATGACTTTTTATATGCTAAAAGAGTGGGAGGTCCTGTTGATTTTGTATTATGTACTTATCAAGATATTAATCCAAGAGCTAAAAGAAGTAACTTACCTCAAATTGTGAAAGGAAAAAAAGTTAGTAATGTTAAAACTCGAAAATTATGTGAATACATTACTATTTCTAAAAATACTGTTACTCAAAGCCAAAATGGCAATTTAACTATATATTCTGTTCAAGAATGGATTGATAATTATAAGAAATATAAACAGTTAATGAATATTTCTTTGTTTAAAAATTTCAAAAACGCAAAGTTATTTGATTTATGGAGAAGATTTTACAGGAAAAGCAGAAGACAATATTACAATGATAAATTATCCAAAAAGTTCTTTTTAATTGATGAACATTTAAGAAATGGTATTTTTGGTGTTAGAGGAGTTATAGATGAAATTAAAGCAAATAATATATTTGAAATGAATCAAGTTACTTCATTATTACTAAATAAATTTAAAGAAGCACATTCTGAATCTTTAAGAATAATTGATCATAATATTGAAGAATATCGACTTAGAATTAAAAGAATTGTTGCTGAATCTTGTGCTAATAGTTATAAAGCTTATAAAGAACTTAAGAAAATCACTTTAGATGATAATGTTTCTACTGATCAAAGCAGCAATCCTGATTCAAAAAGAAAAAATAAAGATGATGAAGGCTCAAATATTCAAAACTTTATTAAAGATGCTATTCCTTATGCTCAAGATGCTACTAGAAAAACTCATTATAAAAAATTATTAAGATATATCAGAGTTATTGATTATTTATTTAATGAAGCAAAATATCAAGTTATTTCTATTTCTCTTCAATTATTAGATAATAAATTTAAAAGATTATATGAATGTTTCCTTCATAATTGGATCGATCCTCCTCTTATTATCACTAAAATTTTATGTATGAGTGGTAATATATATTATAATCCTTCAATGAAATTAATGAGTGAAGCTATTTTTGATAATTATATTCAAGAAACAATCTATACTGTTATTTATAAAAAGAATTTTATTGATCCTAATGAATTTCATCAATATATGTCTGTTTTTGAAGAAGTTTTTGAAGTTTCAGTTGATCAAAATGCAAATTTAAATACTAGAATAAAAGAATCTGAAGAGATTTTAGAAAAATTTAATACTATAAGAGATAATTTTGATAAATGTCATGAAGAATTAAATAAATATGCTGAAAGTTTAGTTCCATTGTATAGAACATATTTAGATTATAATAAACTTAATTTTAAAGAATTAGAAAAAACATCAACTCCAAAAGAATTAAAAGATTTATTAGAAGATTTCAAAAACCAAGATAAAATAATTAAAGCAATTAAACCATTTAAAAATATAGGTTTATTCCAATTCCAATTAGACGATTTATTAGAAATGATAACAGAAGCTCCAAAACAATGGTTAGATAAAATAAAAATTGTAATCCCAAATGTTTTAGTTGCAAAAGAAAATGCCTTAATAGAAAAATTATCAGGATATTTAAAGGAATTAAGTGAACCAGTTGAGAATGTAGAATCATTTATAAAATTAAAAAAAGCAGTAGAAAAATGTAATAAAGATAAAGTAAACACCGAAGCAGAGTCAAATGATATAATAGATTTACAACAAATAGTAGAAAATAATAAAGATATTAAATTACAAGAATATGATCAAAAATTAGCAACAGAATTAAAAAGTGTTTCAGTAAATTATGATAGAAAATTAGATGGTCAATCATATTTTATTGATAATAACATATCATCATATCGAGGAAAATTAAAAGCAGAAATAGATAAATTTGATCAACAAATAAAAGGAATGATAACCGAATTAAATAATGAGACATTAAATAAATATAGCGAAGATACTTTTAATGCAATAGATTTCTTAGAAGAAAATTCATTAAAAATTCAAAAATGTGTTAGACAAGAAGAAATATATAAACAAGAAGAAGAAGATTTAGAAGTTGATCCTCTTTCAAGAAGCAATTTTACAAATTTAAGAGATTTAGTTTATGACCAAGAATTAAAAGTAAAAATATGGGGAGCAGTAAGAGAATTTCAATTTAAAAAAAGTGAATGGGAAAAAGAACAAATATTAAGATTAAATATACCTAAAATGGAAGAATTAATTAATTCATGGATTGAATTATGTGATGTTTGTATTAATGATTTAGATATTCCAGTTGTTCCAACAGAATTAAAAAAAAGATTACAAGCTTTTCAAATTTTAATTCCTGTTTTTACTGCTTGTCAAAATCCAAATATATTAAATGTTGAAACTTTATTAAATCATCTTATGGATTTATTAAAAACTGAAATGAAATTAGATGATGCTTTCTTTACTACTGATAAATTAATGACTATGCCTCATATATATGAAAAAGTAGATGAAATTGATGAATTAAATACTAGAGCAAATGAAGAAAGAAGATTAAAAGATTTAATTAAAAATATTGGTGATGGATTTTATCCTAGAAAAGTTCCGATTAAACCTAATTATGATAAAAAAGAATTAGAAAAAGAATTTGAATTTGTTGAAGAGAATATTAAAGTTTTAAATAAAATTTATCTTGAAAAATATGTTAGTTGTATTATTCATGATTTAGAAAAAACAAGTTCTGATTTTTATAAATATCAGAATATTTTATTACAATATGTTTTATATCAAGATTATGTTATTAAAAGTGAAGGAATTATGGAAAGTGGAGAATTTGCAAAAGAAATGCCTACTGAATATAAGAAATTAATGAGTGAAAATTTGAAAAGAAATTTATATAAAACTGTAAAAGATAATCCAAATGTTATGAAATTATTAGAACATGCTTATGATAAAATTATGAATATTATTAATTCTATTATTCAAAACTATGAACAAAATTATAAAGCAATTGGAGTCTTTCTTGAGAAAAAAAGAAAAGAAATGCCAAAATATTATTTATTATCAAATGATGATTTCTTGGAAATTTATCAACAAAGAGAATCAAATGAAATTAAATTAAAAACTATTTTAAAATTATATCCATTTATAACATCGATTGTAATTGGAGATGATCAAGATGAAAATATAGTATTTGATACAATAGATAATGAAAAAGTAACAATAAAATATACAAAAAGTACGAGATCATTAAAAGATTTAGTAGACTTTTTAGAAACCTGTTTAAATAAAAAAATAAAAGAATGTTTCAAAGGATTTAAAAAAGAATATGAAAATACATTTAAAGCAAAAACTGCAAAAAAACCAAAAGAAGTTATAAATGAATTAATTACAAATAAAGATAATTTAGCTCAAGCAATATTTAATTGTATGTATTATTTAATGACTGATTCAATTGAAAAATCTCTTTCAAATCCTGATGAAGCTTTTGATAAATTATTTGATTTATATAATGATATAAAGGAAGAAAGAATAATAGAATTTATTGAAATGTTAAAAAACACAGAAACTACATTTTTACAAAAGAGAATTTTAGCAAATATAATATCTTTACAAAATTACGCTAAAGTTATTATTGAAAATTTAATAAGAGAAGATGTAACAACAACTTCAGATTATAATTATTTCAAATTAATAAATGTAAAAATTGAAAATGATTCTTTTATGCTTCACTTTTTAAATTTTGCATTAGA
>JAEEGL012342443.1_pt1 | contig 25645 bp, 25 predicted proteins | sample 9134231 | NCBI WGS metagenome assembly JAEEGL01 (sample SAMN16246548, study PRJNA631951) | gut metagenome | biome: gut microbiome; feature: rumen; material: fiber-attached | host: Bos | place: Iran: Karaj | collected 2018-10
CAAAATGTCGAAAGGCCGACAGACATCCCAGCCAAAGTGCAAGCCCGGAATATCCCCAAGGATATTCACGGATTTTCTGCTTGACAGAGCAGTATTCCTTGACGTGACAGACCTTTCAAAATACCTGCCGCCTCTCAAGGAAAAGGTGGTTCTGGTGGATATGGACCCGTGTGTAAACTCCGAATATGTTCGTGAGCTTGAGGCATTGAAGCTGTATGGTGCAAATCACGGACTCGGTATGAGACTCATGGCAACGCAGTTGCAGTTCTCGTTATCGTATCCGGATAAGCCGTTCGGCAGAAATCCGATACTGGATCCTAAGTCCGGAGAGACAATCCTTGCTCCGATGGATTTTCTTGAGTATGGACAGGACGACAAACTCCTTTCAAAAGAAGAGGCTTTGCTGAATCTCTTGAAGGGTGAACTCGCGGAAGGAAGGAACGCTTTCGTGTATGCCGAATATACAGGTATGCCGGAAACACGAATTTCTGAGCGGCTCAGAACCATCATGATGAAGGAGCTCGACCTTGGAGAAAACGAGGTGGTTATCCTCGATGCCGAAAAGGTTGATGCTTCCAAGCGTGAGGGTTGGATAGCGGATAGGGCGCAGAAGGGTGCAAAGATCATCATCACGAACCCGAAGTGCGTAGAGACAGGCTTGGACTTCTGCTTTAAGGTTGACGGCAAGTCCTACAACTATCCGACAATCGTTTTCTATCAGATGGGGTACTCACTGTTCACCATCTGGCAGGCGTCAAGAAGGCACTACAGACTTAATCAGAGGTCGGAGTGCCGAACGTATTACATGGGCTATCGTGGTACAGCCCAGGAAGCCTTGATAGGCTTAGTCGCAAAAAAGATGTCAGCAACAAGCGCCATACAGGGAAAGTTCTCGTCAGAGGGCTTATCCGCAATGGCACAGGGAGTTGACGCCCGCGTAGCTCTCGCTCAGGCGATGAGTAACATGGATTTCTCTACGGGCAACGACTTGCAACAGATGTTCGATGTCGTAGCGGCAGAAGTCGATCCGAGGTACGAAGGTGCGAAGCGAATGCGTCTTCTTGCGGAGATCGTTCCCGTTAATGTCGGAAAGACCGAAAACTTCTTCGATTATGATGACATTAGCATGGAGGCTGAACAGGCGATTGGGGACGAACAGGTTGTCGCTGAGCAGACCGACCGGATCCACGACGATGATGACTTCTACGAGTTCTTTGACAAGTTCTTCGGGGAGTCTGACAATGAGAGCGGTATTATCGACATTCGCCGCGATACAAATACGAGTCCTACGGAACCCTCTGCAACGGCAGAGCCGCAGGAGCTTGTCATAAAGGTGAAGAGAAGAACGCGCAAGATAACGAGTCAGGCGAGCTTCTTCTAAATTAAAACATTTTTAAGGTTTTGGCGGCGCAGCATATTGCGCCGCCCCCATGAGAATAGGAGGATAAAAACATGGCAAAGTACACAATCAACAGCAATTTCGCAACCGCAATTAGACAGAAATCCGCTCCGTTCGCTGAAAACGGCTATGAGCTTATCTTTTCGGCCAAAGCAACAAAGGACGGAAAGGCTTACAACGGGCGCGTGGTAGCCTCAACAAAATTCAACAAGTCTGAAGTTTGCTTTACATATACTTCAGACGAGGCTCCTGAGAAGGACGTTACGGTCTTACTTGGTAAGGATTTTGAGAAGGCTATCGGAAGTCTGGGTGCGATAGGCAAGGATTTTGTCATGCAGCAGGACGGGAACTGCCTTGAGATCAAGTGCGGCCCCGCAGCTGTAAGAGTTCCTGTGAAGGAGGACGGTGCAGTGGTTACTATCCCGACTCCCGCAAAGGAGAAGATGATACCATGTATCTGTGGCACCGGAGCGTTCCAGCTGGCAATAAGAAGGGCATTATCTGCTTGCACGGCTCTCAGCAACGAAACATCTGAGACGCTTACACTGTTACCTAAAGAGAACCATATCGATATATACGGTTCCTGTGGACCTGTGCTCGCAAAGGCCGGTGTTGAAGTTAAACCTGCTGATGCAAACGTATGGGCCGGGATTAATGGCAAGACTCTCGTCGTTAAGGCGAGTGAACTTAAGTCTATCCTTCCGGTTTTGGAAGGAGAAGGTATCCGTGTCTTTGTGGCTGCCGAAGACCAGCAGTTGCTCATCGTAAGCGGGCATGATATCTTCTCGTTCAGACTGTTAACCAAAGGCATTCCGATGTCTGAGGAAGCAATCTCGAAGATCTTTGGATTGTCCGAGAAGGCAAGTGTCGCAAATGTGGCAACAGCAGACTTTGTAAAGGCGATCAATATTGCTACAGTTCTCCAGAAAGAGGACCCGACAATCGTCCTGAAAGGCGGAAAGAGTGGTTTGTCAGTCACCGACCCGTCCGACAAAGGCATTGGTATGAAGGTTGCTCTTACCGATAAGGAGAATTGGGAAGACTATGAAATGGTCTGCTCTGCTCCGCTTTTAAAGGCGGCTCTTGCTGTTTGTGGCGAGAAGGTTAAGATATTGGAGAATCCGAATCCCGGGAAGAAAGGTGGCGCGTTCCTTTTCTTAAAGGGCGATGGCTACTTCATCACTATTCTTTCAAAGAGAGCCCCTGAAAAGAAGGCTGAAAAGAAAGAGGAAGAGGACACTAAGGAGAAAGATGCCGAGTAATGTGTGGCATCGTTTAGTACGCGGGGGCTTTTAAAAGGCCCCTGTGTACTCCCGTTTAGCGGGATCCGCTTTATGCGGAAAGGAGGCGTTATGATATACGAAATAACACGTGTTTGTCCCATTTGTGGGAAAGGTTCTGCGACAGTTTTGTCCGTAAAAGAATATCAGGCTTTTGGAAGATATGCCCTTAGAGGCGGCTTGATACAGGACGTTCTGCCTAGAATGGCTCCGGCACTCAGGGAATACCTGAGGGGAGAGGGCAATCCTTTAGGAGAAAGTGGCTATTGCCACGACTGTATGAAATTGTTGTTCAATCGAACATCCGATAGGATCTATTCAATCGAGTACAGCCTTATGGAAATGCTGGAGAACTTACAGTATGTATATCCTGATAAGTTTTCAGAAGATTTCGATCCTGAGGAGATGTCGCAAAAGGAGTACAAAGCAGTTGTCAAAGTCTTTAACAGAATTAAAGATTTTAACTGTGAGGATGAAGTCGGAAAGGCATTAGAAAGTCTTTCCGATGTCATTAAAAAAGCGGGTTAAGCCGTTTTTACTTGCTGTAAGGGGCTGTAAAAAGCCCCCTACGGCAGGGGTTTTGAATACCGGCAGACCATACGAAAAACTTAATCCATGACTTTTTCGTATGTTGTACCGATATTTTGTAAAAAAGTTCTTGACAAATGGGTTGCCATTAAAGGAAGAATATCGGTGATTAAGTGGGCGCATGGCGCGGTGCCTACAGGATAATGTCATGCGTCAAAAAAATAATACTAATTTATGGAGGAGTAATCCAAATGAAAAAGATCTCGAAACTACTCATGGCTGTTATGTCTGCTGCATTCATCTTTGTGGCTCTTTCGCCCGTCGCTACTGCATGGGCGGACCCGACGCCCACGCCTGCGGGTACCGGCATCGTCGACTACATGGGTGACAGCGGTCACGGAACGTTCGACCAGATCCAGGACACGGTTGAACCTGTTCTTGCTGATGCTTATGCTCTTCTTATGAAGCTCGGCATAGGCGCTCTTGCTATTGCCGGCCTTGTGGCTGCGATCTGCTTTGGTCTTTTTAAGGACTCTCAGACTATCCGTGAACATAAACAGTGGCTTGTCAGAATTATCATTGCCGTTGTTATTGTCGGCTCGATCCTTGCCCTTATCGGTATCATCAGCAAAGTTCGAATTGTTTAAGGGTAAACGGCTAAGCGAGGTAATACCTTGAAGATTTTTTTGAAATTGTTTCCTGTCTTATCGAGCATATTGAGCATAATGCCGGGGCGCGCCGTTTACGCTGCCCCGGAGCCTGTTGTGGGCGCCGATATTGTTGATTATCTCGACAGTTGGCTTCCTCCCGGATATGATGAATGCCTTGGGCCTCTTCTTCATAACTTCCTGCCCGTTCTTGCCGATGCTTATCAGTTTATTATGTGGCTGGGTTTTGGGCTTTTGGCTATTGCGGCACTTGTCGCCGGATTGTCTTATGGTTTGTTTAAGGACGCAGACCTCGTTAAAGAGAACAAGCGTTGGCTTCAGCGCATCTTGGTTTCTTCACTGTTGCTTGGCTCAGTTTTGGCGTTCTGCGGGATCATGACGCATATCAAGTTTAGGTAAGGAGGCTTTGAATGTGCTTTTTGGCAGGTTTTAATTCAGACCCTTTTGATTTTTTCGAAGCTACGGGGAAGATCTTTGACACCGTCCTTCGTGGTGTTTCAACGGAAACGTTTAAAATAGTCCAGCAGGTTGCAATAAGCCTTGTGGTTATCTCTCTGCTTATTGACACGATACGCTTCGGACTAAAAAAAGAGTATACGGCTGTTGAAAGAAAAGGTTGGTATTGGCCCGACCTTATCTTCAAGTCGTTATTGATAGTGATAATTAATAACTTCCCGTATCTCTTTGGGCTTTTATACGAAGTAATGTATAAAGCAACCAAGCTTTAAAATACGAGCGGGCGGGCTTGCCCGCCTGCTTTTGTTACTTATGGAGGATTTTTATGGCATCTGGCTTTGAACACGATGTTTTGGGCGAAATAAAGGCTGACGAATACTTTTGGATCTTTCCCAAAAAGGTCGCTGCCTATCTCGTTGTTGGAATGGGTACCGCCGTTATACTCGGCAAGCTCTTTGACTGGAATATCGTCGGCATCATACTTGCTTCGATCATGGGCGGTATTACGCTCGTGCTTGCCTTCTGCTCAGTTTTCAAAAAGAGCACGAAGGAATACATCAAGGGCGGTGGGATATCGTACCTTGATATCATGGAAAGGAAAGTTATGCACAGAAAGCACAGGAAGATTATGAGCTTGTGTGCTGAGCTTATAGACGAAAAGACAAAAAAGGGAGGCAATAAAGGTTGAGTACATTGTTGAAATTCCATACTGTCCTCGCGGCTGCGTCCTCGGACACAACCACGAGGCAGATAATCGGAACCGCAGATACCATTCTCAACATCATCTTTATAATGGTAGGCGTGGCTCTGGTCGTTGCTGTTGTTTATTTCAAATTCATCGCCCCTCAGAAAAAGAAAAAAGACGGTTTTTCAGAGGAGAAGAAAAAGAATGGGAAGATTGAAAACTCCCGAATCTTCCTTAGCGATGTTGAAGATATCCGGGATGGCATTGTTGTCACAGACCACGGCACGCGATTTCTCGCTGCCATCAAGTGCGGCGGTTACTCGTTCTTTTCGGATACTGCGAACGGTCAGTACCATACGATGAATTCCTATCAGAGTTTCTTTAAGGCTATAAACGGCCCTATTACATATCGTTCATCGTCAAAAATGATAGATGCTGAAAAGCCTATTAAGAAGTACACCGAACGTATTGAGGAACTGAAAAAGCGCCTTGACGATACCGCGGGTGAGATTGAAAAACACGCTGTCGGTGACATTACAAGGCAAAGGCTTGAAAGTGAATACGTTACACTCGCAGAGACGATAGAACACCTCTCCGAACAGCTCCATGCCATCAAGTTTTATTCTTCAAGTGATACCATCTCTGACACATATCAGTGTTACATTTTTGAATGGAAGTACAAAGAGTCTGATTATAAGATTGAGATGACTCCGGACGACATCTTTGCGGTGGCAAAAGCGGAGCTCTACAACAAGGGCGGTTCATATATAAGCATTCTTGCCAATGCTCATATACACGCAAAACTGTTAAACCAGAACGAAATGCTCGAACTGTTCAGGCGTCAGTCGCGTCCTGTAACAGCAGAGATATTCCCTCTCAAGGATTACGACAGATCCTCGTTCTATGATGATATAGTTTCTTCGGATTCTCTTAAGAAGAAACTTGCAGAGGCAAGGGAGGAAATAGCTGCCAATGTTTCAAGGGAGATCGATAAGGCGTATGACCTCGTCAAAGCAAGGCGTGCAAAGATTTCCGGCGGTGGTGAAGTGTCCGAACAGTCTCCGTTTGAAAAAAACAATTCCCCTGTGAATGAAAAGCATGACGATGTTGCCGGAAAGCCTTCTGTTGCGGATGATAAGAACGAGCGTTTAGAAAATAGTACCCCGAAAGAAGACGCGGGAGCGGTTCCTTTTGACAGCCCTGCCGCGGAGAATGATGCTCCGGCATCCGAGCCGATACGCCCGACATATGAGGAAATGTATGGCAAGGGAAACGTTAAGTTTGATAATGACAGTCTGTACTCCCGCGAGGGAGTATCTGCAGAACCTTCATCGGCAGAATCTTCGGAAGGCTCTGAAAGAACTACGAGTGAAAGCGAGGTAGGCACGACTAATGAGTAAAAAGAGATCCACGAAAGAGATCGTAGAGCGTGATGCCAAAAAGAAAAAGCGTCAGGCTGATATAGAAAAAACTAAGGACGTCGTAATGGACAAGGCCTCGACCGTAACCGGACACAAGAAGAAAAAAGGGAAAAAACTTGTAGATGAAAATGTTGCCGAGGATAAGACCTTATTCGGCGCAAACAGAAAAGACTTCAAAGAACTGATCTGCTCCGAAGGTCTTGACCTTAATCCGAATGAATACATTGTGGTGCATGATGGCGTGGTGAGTGACTACACGATGACAATGTATATAAACCGTCTGCCTAAAGCCACTAAATTTGCCACCACATACGCAAGGCTCTTTAACTTCCCTAACGTTATTTCCAACGTGTTCATCAAGAAACTCGATGAGGTCGATGCGAGGACGATGGCGGACAAACGTGTGCGTGCGCTGGGTGCCGAAAGAGCGGATTGTACCGATCCCAAGACCGGAAGAGTGAGAGATGAGAACAAGTACAGGCGTCTTAATGAGAAGTATATGGAAGCCCAGGACTGGGCGAGAAGGATCGAGAGCGGTGACAATGCTCTCTACGCGGTACAGTTCATGTTTACCATCAAAGGGACTTCCCTTGATGAACTTAAACATAATGTAAATTCATTCTATACGCTTGCTGCTTCGAGCGATATCGAACTTGTTTCATGCTTCTGTGTGCAGGATAAAGCGTTCCTCTCCGCATATCCTCTGAACAAAATTCAGAAAATCGGTGGCAAAACGGATATCGTCAAGACGCACTACCTTGACAAGTTTGCAGTGGGCGATATCTTCAACCATACAAATTCGCATTTCTTCCATGAGGACGGCGTGTTTATGGGGCACTATATTGACAATCATCAGGTGATGACCTGGGATCCGTTCGACAAGTCCCATGAAGGTTACGGTGTTATGTTCCTCGGCTCAACCGGTGTTGGTAAGTCAGCGACCATCAAGATGGCTCAGAAGCGTATGATTGACTTCGGTATGAGAGTGAGAACTCTCGACGTTGACTCTCCTTCAAGACGTGGTGAGTATTCTATTCTTGGCAAGGCCTGTGGGGGTATCCATTTCGAGATAAAAACCGATTCACCGAACATACTTAATCCCTATGACATAAATGTAGAGTCCGTGTACGATCAGGACACCGAAATGGAATATGACACTCTTGCCCTTGATGAAAAGCTGTCGTACCTTGAAAACCTTATACTCTCGATGGTAGAAATGGGAAAGGGTACTATTGATAAAGTTACTGAAAGTGCCTTGAGGAGTATCGTCACTGTTGTTAATTTCGAATTGTATGAGGAACGAGGGATCATCGATAAACAGCCCGATTCGCTTTATACGGATGAGGTCGTCGGGCGTATTGGAAGCGGACGGCGTAAAAAGCTCATGCCTACTCTTTCAGATGCTTATAAGAAGATACTTCTTTATAGGGCTCATAACCAGAATGAGTATTACGGCCCGGCTTATCAGATCCTTATAGATACGATGCAGTTTTACGTAAAGGAGATTTATTATTCCGACAAGTCCTGCACATTCTTTACCCGTGAGGAATATGAAGCGATGGGAAAGGATGAACTTGGTAGGAAATGTACGACAACTGCTGCCGGAAAGGAAGTTGTTACTGCCGTGCGCGGTATCCGTTCATACTTTGACGGCCAGAGCACGATGTCGCCGTCCTATTCGACGCCGTATATTGATTATGATATTTCACAGCTTCCAAGAAACGACAAGCCTTTTGCCATGATCGTATGCCTCGGATATATGGAAGAAAACGATGTGAGAACGAACTCTTCCAATCCTTTGAGGGCTGAGAAGATGGTTGTGCTCATGGACGAGCTTCACATGGCTTTCCCTTATGAGAAGGCAAGAGAGATAATAGTATCCTTCTACAGACAGGCGCGTAAGCGTTGGATCAGTCCTTGGTGTGCTACTCAGTCCATAGCCGACTTTGATCTTTACCCGGATATGCTTGCGATATTCAAAAACTCGGACTCGCAGTTTATATTCAGGCATTCCGACCGCGACCGTGATTACATCGCTAAACATCTTCCGCTTACCGATACACAGGTTGAACAGGTGCTTAACTTAGGTCTTGATCCTTCCAATGTTGAGGCAACGGTGGAAGAGCGCAATGCTCGCCGAGGCGAAGTCTGCCTTATTGATACAAAGCGCGTGGCGTTTATCAAAATGGATTACCTTATTGATACTGAGGCTCGTTTCGTCGAAACTAATGTGGCGAAGATCAAAGAGCTTACTCAGATGGCAATGCAGCAGGGGCAGGCATAATACAGAAAGAGAGGAGAAATATGGGAAAGAGATTTCTGAAGATGATCGCTCTGATTTTGGCTGTTCTGTCATGCATCATCATTATGGCGCCTCGGTCGACGTCAGCGCGGTATCTTCCCGACCCCGACGGTCATGCTGAAAGGCTGCTCGAAGATTATAATAAAACTTACGTGAATGTCGATGTTCAAGCATCCGAACTGTTCGTTGCCTGGTATTCCGTGGATGAGGTTGCCAACTATATATATCAGACATGGGGTGCGAGGAGCAACAGCGATGTTGACTCCATGAGAGATGCACGTAGGATCGTAAATGAGCTTTACGTGGAGAAGTATGACTCCCCTCTCGGAGTTCATTGGATGGTACTGCGTGACTTGAAAGGCTATACGTCTTTGCAGAGTGCGCGTACTGCGTTCGCGCGGGCGGTCCACAGTTCAGGTGTCGGGACATTCCTTCAGACACAGGCTGGCTGGGGTGTGGAAGCGCCGGACAGGAGTGGAGGTCTCATAGATTCTTCCCGCAACGATGCATATAAGGATCCCACTACTCAGAAGACTTACACGTACAACCTTGATTCCGGTAATACTTCCGCCGGAAAGGTCGGCAAGATTGAGCAGTTGCTTTCTGAAATCGTCCGCGACATAGCGTCCGGAATGCAGTCGCTTCTCTCTAACGCCGCAATGACGATTGACACTGCAATATACGGAAGGGTTAATGGAAATGGCGTAAAGATCCGTGGAAATATCGTTGCGCCATATACGTTCGAACTCGAAAAGGGCAATGTGTACGGAACTGTGGGTGCTGCGGTTTATGCTGCTGTCAGAAGATACGGCTATCTGTTCATGGCTTTTGCAGTGTTGTTCCAACTTTGCAAACTGATATTTGTTCGTGGCAGACAGGGCTTTGAAGCGCTCGGTGGTATTTTAAGGAATGCTGCTTTCAGCCTGTTTCTTATATTGATGATGCCTTATCTTATGGAGATCGTGCTCTTTGTAAGGGACAGCATTCTCTTCGGTATGCTTAACGGCATCATGGATAGCCTTGGTGTTAGTTCGGCATCCATAGTCAATTCGTTCGCGCAGCTCGCTAACGAGTCAGGTGCGATACTGGATGCTATGCTGTACCTTGTAGCGGTATGTATGGGACTTGTCTTTACCTGTATATATATTGGTGTTTCCCTCGAAATGATGATCTACTTCATTACGTTCCCTGTTGTTTGTGTAAAAGGGTGCGCCGACCTGTCCGCGTTTAAGGACTGGTCAAAACACGTACTTTCGCTTGTTCTGATACCTATTGTTGACGGAGTGCTTTTCCTTATTCCGTGCTCGTTTGCAAAGTTTGCTAATCAGGTGAACGGATCCGCAAGGGTTACATACGCATTTATCGCGCTTGTTGCCATAGGGCTTATGTTTACAGTAAGAAAGACATTCTTCGAGGCACTTGGTACTCATGCAAGCAGTGTCGGTGATGCCGGTCTTGCTCTCGGTGCGGCAGCTTCGGCCGCTCTCGGCGGAGCTGTGAAGAGGGGCATTGGTGTCGGAAAGGCTGCTGTTTCGAGTGGTGTTGAGGCTTATCATCAGGGTTCTGAGGCTAAAGCGTACGAAAAGATGGCCAAAGAACAAGATGAATGGGATGATATACAGAGAGAGAAACAAAGAAGCGGTGGTAACGAACCGCTTACCGCTCAGGATGCCGGGGCCCAGATGTCGGGAAATACCTTCGGACAATCCGAAAAACTCTTCGGAGATGCAGGTTCTACCGATAAGATCGCAACATCAGGTAATTACACCAACAGAGATATTTGGAATGGTCTGTCTTATCAGAAGAAGGCTGAGCTTGCGAGACGTGCGCAGACTAAGACTCTCCTCACAGGCGCGGGCAGTGCCGCGTTTGGTACTCTCGGTGTCGGTGCTGGTACTCTTGCCGGTGCTGCTATGGGTATGGGGCTCGGTGGAGCTCATGGCTTAGCTGCAGGTGCTGTTACGGGTGCCGAGGTTGGTGGTGATATAGGCTCTGGTGTCGGTACGGCTGCGGGCGCCGGATTATGGGCTGGCATTGGCGGATTGAATGTCCTGTCTGATAAGGTCGAGGGCGCTGTTGACCGATATCAGGCCGGAGCGCTTGACAGACAGATAGTTAAAGGTGCTAAGCGCATGCTCACCATGGATAACCTCTTGAATTTCAGAAGAGAAGTCGGGCAGGATATGTCGAGAGCTTCTTTCGACGGCTTTGTTACTCCTAACGCTACTGTATCGAATAAGGTCCTGGCAAAGGATGCTATCCTTAATCCGGACATTCTCGGACAGGCCGCAATTAAACTTGACCAGTATGACGCCGTAAATCCTTCAACCGGATTGAGCGGGGACGATTTAAAGGCTCACGCAGCGGCAAGAGATCAATATGCTTCAGATGTTCTTCAGAAACTTGTCGGAGACAATATGCGTGAAAGCTATCGTTACACCGTCGCTTACCAGCATGGTGTTCCTTATGGATCGGAAAGGGCCGGAGAATCTTACGAGGGTAAGTTGGTCAGATTCGACAATGAGTGGATGGATACTGTCGACAAAGATGCAGCGCAGATGGCAAAGGAAGTTACAGATGTTATGTCTCTCGTTCCGCCCAAACATTACACCGGATTGATTGAAGAGATAGGAAAATCCAGTGATGTTTATAAGGACTACGAGGATGGCCTTAATGCTAATTCATAATAGCACAGCGTAGTACTAAAAAGCTTGCTCTTTGATGTTTAAAACACCATTGAGCAAGCTCTTTTTATAGTTTTGATGTTTGCCTTTCTACTTTTCGAACAGTTTTGGCAGTATAGCTGAGATGGCGGGTATGAGCATGATGATCGATGCCGCAAACGAAACGACCGCTGCCGCGGCGGTCAGAAACGCCCACACCGGATGCCCGGATGTTGAAAGGTAGACTGTTGCTGTACCACAGATCCCGGTAAGTATAAGATAGACGCGTGGTGAGCATTTTGGAAGAAGCGCGCAATAGCCAAACAAGATAAATTTGATCTTCATAAAGAATCCCGATTCAGTCATTGTATACCTCCTTCCACTGTGCCATAAGCTTTTCTTCCGACGCCCGCTCTTCGTCGATCAGACGCCGAATGCCGTCTGCGGGTATCTTGCTGACATCGGACGGTATGTAATTTCCGGTTATGCCTCCCGTAGCGTCAAGATGTGCGAAAGCTGTCTTCTGACGCCGACTGAGGCCGTCTGTTTTTTCCCCTCCGTAATACGCTCCCATGCTTTCATTCGTAAGGTTATGCACATGTTCGGCATTAAGATTGTAGTCGAACTCGATCAGATAGAAGAGGAGTTGGAAGAGGAACGCTGCTCCGACTGTGGCAAGTGTTATGGTCACTGCGTTCATATGATCCATAATCCATCGGTCGGCGTCGGGAAAACTATGGATAAATTCCCAGGCGAACTGTCTGTCCTCTATCGGGATACTGCAAAGTTTACGGATGCCGAAGTATGTTATGAACTGTCCTCCGAAAAGGTAGATACGGAAGAAGATACTCTTTGCGTACAGTTCTGATGTAAGATCCTCCAGAGTTTCTGTTATGGTAGGCATCGCGGCAGCGGGTGCCGTAATAATGCTTCCCATGAGCACCACGGAGAAGATGAGCGCCCACGTAATGTTGGTTTCGTGGTCGGCGTCGAGGGCGCGGATGACGTCGGGGTAGAAGATGAATACCCCCGTAAGTACCCATTCGAGAATGGATGCCCCAAGATGAAGCCGATATGCGTTTATATAGCGTTTATGGTCGGGCATGATGCCGACAGGATAAGGTCTTGCCATCGTGAGACCTCCTTTCTTTGTGATGTGTCAATTATTTAGCGTTGGTTATACCGTAAAGATTTTCGAAGAATCTGTTCTGTGTGTACATGTAGGGTATTTCTTTCTCAAAAAGCACACGTATTCTTGGCCACGAGTCTTTTGGAACCGCTAGTATTTTTTGGGACAATCTTGTGTTGCTCGTGCTAAAATTGTATGTTTCATAAAGAGTAATTATGTAGATGTATTCCGATTTGTCTGTCCATGTTGCATAACAATCGGTTATGGTTTGTTTGTTAAGTTGATCCGAGAAAGACTCTTTGGGGTACGGAAAAAACTCCATATAAGAGCCGTCCGAAATCAGATAATCATAATCGGTTCTTACTGTCTTCCAGCCTTTGCCCCCAGGCGCATAGCCTTTATAAAAGTGAAGTGTTTCTTCGTAGTTCGCCCCTGTCAGCTTGTAAACCGTATTCAGTTTATGTGTCGGTACCGGAGTCGGTGTTTTTGTTGGTTTCGGTGTTGCCGTTGCAGTAGGAGCGGGTGTCGGCGTGTTGGTCGGTGTGAGCTTTGGCATATCTCTTTTTTCCTTTTCACCGCACACATAGCATGTTCTGTATTCAACGCCTGACTTATCGACGGTGCTGGGTGTTTCAACATACCAGTTGCCGAAGAAGTGTCCCGCTGCGATCTGTTTAACAGTATATGAATCACCGCATGAACAGGTCATCAGAATCTCGCCATCCTCGGTACAGCTTCCCTTGACTATGATCGTTTCCGTATACTCATGGACGTGGTCACTCGTGTTTGTGTCGGTCTGGTCCTGTTCAGCCCTGGCGATGTCTCCGGGGGTGAGTGTAAAAGCCGAGAGCAACAGCGTGAAGATGAGTGCCTTTGCTATCCTTTTTTTGTTCATGTAAACCTCCGTATGTCTATATTTGTTTTATGCACTTGGTTATGGCCTTATTTGTCCTTCTGATTTTATTATATTCGCATTTTTCTTATTGTCAAATAGGTATGTCCTGTCTTATCGGAGTGGTTTTGCAGGATTTCAATTCGAACATGCATCTGATACTCTGTGGAATGGTGCGAACGCAAGAAAAACTGTTGACAAAAGCGCACCGACATTGTATTATAACAATGTAATTTTACTCTATTAACCGATGACGATTTGCAGCGCGCTTGCGTTAGGTTGTCATCATCGCACCACCGAAGGGCATATTATACGCTCAAGACTGAAGTTTTTTCAGCTCTTGGGCGTTTTTTTGTTTCTTTGGTGAGTTTCCGCGAAGGCGGACAAGGAGGTCTGACATGAATAATGTCGACATAACCAGCATAATGCTGGTAATTACGTTGCTATTAGAAGCACTCTTTTTCTTTAAGAGTGGGCTTCTGAGAAAGGTGGCAAACGACTGTGAGCGTTTGCTCGCCAAGAGGATCGCGGACGCAAAGATGATCGAGGAGTATCTAGACCTCGACATTGTAAATATGTCCGTGAAGTTTCAGGCCGATATCCAAAAAAACGTAATGTCCGACATTGCTTCGGACTTCGTGGCCATGGTAAAGCCTGACCTCAGCTTCATCGATGAGATGACTGAGGAGGAGGCCGCAGAGCTCCTTAAATAAAGGCAGCTCTTGCGAGGTTACTGCCGGCATCGGGTTTAAAAACCCGGTGCCGGAAAGGAGGTAATATGCAAAGATTTTCCTGTTGGTCTGACGCTAAAAAAGAGGCATCGAACCACAATTACTTCATTGCAGAAGTAGATGACGATGGTGTCTTCGTAAAGACTCCGATCTTCATGGTACACTGCAATGAACAGACATCGCGGCATCATGCAAATGCCATCGGGTATTTCGAAATGGTGCTTCCTGAAATTCCCGTATCGTATCTTAACGCGATACGTGGTTTTTTCAAAAAGGTGTCTGATGAGCTCGGCGTGGAAGCTTACGCCGAGATACGCAGGGAAGGGGATGAGTACAGGATAATCGTACCGCCCCAAGTGGTCTCACATACTATTGTGAGATATGAGAGTCCGGAGGAAACTTCGGATTCGTACTGTGTACTGTCTGTACACTCCCATAACGTAATGCCTGCTTTTTTTTCATCCGTAGATGACGGAGATGAAAAAGCCAAACGGCTTTACGGTGTGTTCGGAGATTTTAACGGGCGCACACAGTTCAAACTCCGTGCTGTTGCGGGCGGGAAATGGTTTACATATGTAAACCCCAGACTTGCGATCAAAAACATGGTTTATGACGCAGAGCCCTGTCCTGAAACACCAGAAACTCTTTATCAAAAATGGAAAGAGGTGGTGACAGTATGGAGATGAGTCCCGAAATGGCGGAGATCATCCGCCGTATCGATGAGTTTGATTCCGTCGCGTACGCGGCGGAAAAGAAAACTCTTGATTTACTGATCGGCAATATGGAGTACAAGGACATCAAAAACATGAAGATGTCCCGCTTCATGGAACTTTGCCGAAAAGCAAAAAAAGAGTCGGAAAGGAGGACTGCGACGGATTTCACGGTCAAGATGCTTTCAGAAAATATTTTGAAGGCAACGCCGGTACATGTCCGTCGGATGTGGTGATGGAAGTATTATTTAAGTTTTGCGACAAGGTACCGGGCGAAGTGAGGTGCCTTATCACAACGGAACAGGGCTTGAAAAAGTCCAAGACCGTCCCTACGGACGAGTTCATTAAGATAGTAACGGATGTTACGCCCAAACGTCTGTTGCGACTTGGCAGCCTGCCATCAGGATATATCGATGGTATGGTAAGTCCTGTCGGGGAACCTAACTGGAAAGTGGTTGTCCGTCTACCGGGGGACATAAGGACATTCCTTTACAGAGGAAAGTCGTATGTTATTCCCGAGCCTGACCTCGTTTTCAAATTCGAGGTATCAGGAGGGTACATCCATAAAAGCTTTTGTGCCGTGGCTATAGGACAGGAGCTTTTCCACTATCCCTTTGGGAATGTATACCCCGACGGACGCATTTGCTTTGGCAATATGCGTCTTCAGGACCTCGCCTCGATAAAAGATGCGGAAAGGATCATTTCTGCTTTTATCGGTGGCGAGACAAACGACGACCTTTACAATCCGGTAAAGGTCAAGGTCGGGCGGAAGAAAATGGAGCTCGACCAGAGGCAGCTCCTTGAGTTCCTTAATGGAAAAGGGGAGTGGCCTAAAGAGGTCGCTCTGATGCCGTACGAACGGACAGTGTCCGACATCGTGGCTTCCATGAGTGAAAAATGTTAAATGGTCCGGGAGTGCCGGACAAGGAGTATATTAATGGATTCCGCCTTGGGCGGAGAAAGGAAATCTTATGGCAGAATTTGATGATTTTTTTGACGACCTTTTTGGTCAGGAGGAAACTGTAGTAGAGGCAAAGCCCGAAAAGAAAACGAAGGCTTCTGAGAAGAAGGAAGGCAAGGGTAAGCCAAAAGCTGTGAAGGCTGCTAAGCCGGCTACCACCTTCAAGACTCCGATCAAGGTAAAGACGGGTTATATGCCCGATTTTACGCTTGGAGCTGATGCCTTTGGAAACAAGGAAGACGGGATCACGGAAGCCGAGTTAAAGGCTGCAATCGAAAAGCAGTTCCCGTACTACACGGGGATCGGAGCAAGCCTCAACCGGAAGTCGGAAACAGAGGTTGAAATATACCTCAAAGCTATCTACACCCAGAACAAGGGTGTAGTAAAGATCTCCGACAAAAGTACCGCGTTTCTTGCGGGGACGAGAATCCCTCTAACAAACTTCCTCAAGGAAGCAGAGGGAACTGAAATCCCTGTTGAAACTCTTGAAAAAGAGCTCATAAAGGCGATACGCTGCAAGGTCATAGTGACCGATGATGTGATCGCCGTGCTTCCGGGTTCAAGAGTCCTCCCGCCGACTGAAAGAGTGGGGCTCCCGACAACGATAAATGTCCTCACGAAATCCCGTTCAGAAGTCATTCTTACTGAAGCGGACTTTAGGAATGAGCTTCCCGCCAAGGAGGAGATGCCTGATGAACCGTCAGAGGATGAGGATGATGACGAGGATGAAGGAGCAGATGATGCACCTTCCGCTGAAACTGAAACGTCCGTCGTCACAGACGGAACGGTGGCAGTAAAGGATATCGTCGCCGAACTGGAAAGACGGTTCCCGTCTTTTGGCGGTGGGCTTAAGCTTTGCGCCTGTGTTGAGGACGACAAGGTTGTTGGTTACACGGTGCGCTATGCGCCTGAAGCGGTGTCTACCGTGAAGGCTCCGAAGGAGACGACGTACCCTTCGGAAGGACTGACAATATCGCTTTTGTTTAAGCGATATAAAGTTACCGCATCTGACTTTGGCGGTAAAGCTGAGGTGACCGTAAAGGACATTGCGGCTTACCTTAGGAGTCAGGGCGAGTTCGACTACGAGGATGATAAGACCTCGGTATCGAACTACAACAAGGAGACAGCTACAGTAGTCGTTTCGTTTAGAGGCGGCACTAAGGGCTGATTGTATCGGATGGGGCGGTTGTTATATTGACCGCCCCATGCTGAAAGGAGTGTATATGGATATTAAAATAGCCGTCGTGGGATGCGGCGGTACCGGAGGGCATTTTATTGCCGGTCTCGGTGAATTCTTAAAAGGATTCTCGGGATTCGCGGTTCATTGGAAACTGTTCCTTTGCGATGGAGATATTGTAGAGGAACATAATTTAAAGAACCAGGCCTTTGTTCAGTCCGATATCGGAAAAAACAAAGCACTGGTCATGAGGGAAGGGCTTGTCGAGGCTTACGGGCTGAACGAAGACTCCATTCTCTCTTATGGGTACATAGACAGTGAATATGAATTGCTGTCTATGTTGCAGGGCGGAGACGTAGCGATCATTGTGGGCTGCGTTGATAACCACCGAGCCCGCCAGACGATGCACAGGGTCTTTTATTCATTACCCTCTTGCATTTACATCGATTCCGGAAATGATTTCTCCTCCGGGCAGATCTGTGTGGGACTTAGAGTACACGGTAGGGACTATCGTCCGCCCCGTGGGTTTTACTTTCCGGATGTCATGACGGACAGGACGCCTACGGACAGAGAGCTTGGGTGTGGAGTTGTGAACACGCACTCGCCTCAGCATATCGTTACGAATAAAACGGCAGCCAATATCCTGCTGGCATTCGTAACGTGGTTTCTTCAGGAAGGGTTTTCCCATATTTCGGGGTGCACGGCAGATATCCTAAAACTTGCTGACCAGTGCGGGATGATAACGTTCAAGGCGTTCCCGCCCGCAGAAAGTTACGTGAGATCCGTGGCATTCTTGGAGAAATGCCCCTCTAAAGAGGAGGTGATGGCTGATGACGGGTTCGGATTCGACTAAAACGACGCCCTTCAAAGACTTTAGCTCCCAACAGATGAAGGAGCTGTTTGATTTTTTCTCGGAGATGGTTAGAGCAATCTATGACCTTCAGGAGGACTTAGACGACAGCTGCCCGGACTTTAGGATGGTGAGGGCAACAAGGTTTTTGGCCTTGATCGCTCTGAAGTTTAATTCAGGACTGGGGCTTATAAAAAAACCTGAAGCCTTTCGGCTTGACGATCTCTCGCGGTATGACGCGATAGATTTTATGCCTAAAGAAGACGACGGATGGTCGGTTGACCTGGACTCTGATCTGGCTGAGGAAGTTCTTGAGGGCGGTAATAACGGATCTGTGAGTCACCTGATACCGTCATATCCTGACTTCGTCGTTTTTGATGATAATGGGCTTCTCGATTCGTATTGGTACGAAGAAGTGAATGACCGTAAAGAGAATGATGAAGTCGACAAGGACGAGTCCTCAGAGGCTTGCTATGCGGCAGATATAGTGGAAGAGACTCTGGGAAGGCTCCCTGCGTCTATTCGTCGGGCGCTCTGGGAAATTGAGGACGCCAATGCGGGAAGTGATGGAGCAATCGGATGTTACCGGTTGACCATTATAAAATCCGCTTTGATCGGCGAAGCGTTATCCCGTGCCAAAAAGCAGGAGGGAGACGTGGAGTGTGAACTCCTTGTCAAATTAATCAGCTCAAGGCTGTTCCTCACCAACTACTTCGTCGGATGGTGGTATACCGAAGACATAGTTGATGGTGAGTGGTGGTGTCTCATTCCGAACGTGTTCGACTACGAGTCAGGTTCGGGCAATGAAAACACCGACTTTTATCAAAACCCCCTGTTCCCGCTTATGTGCCATATGGCTATTGAGCTTTCAAGGCGCATCTGCGCCAAAGAAAACTCTTGCGACAGGGTGGCATGAGAAAGATGCGGTTGTTCATTATGAACAGCCGCAACTTTTTTAAACCACTTTTTAAATTTCTCTTGACAAATGGGTTGCCATTAAAGGGATAGTTATAAAAAGGGGTATTTTTACATGGACAACGTTAGTTTTGAAAAATTCTGCAGTGACATTCTGCCGTATATCGACCTTACCGAAAAACAGCTTAAAAGCAATCTTTCACTCATGCGCGGAGTAGTTAGCGGAGAGGCGGTTTATATCTCAAGGGAACAGCAGTTCCTTACCCGAAATTACAAGCACGCTGATGACCTTGTTTCAAAATGGGGTTATTGTGATCTTGCACTCGTCACTTCATCAAGGAGGAAAAAGAACTGCTTTGATATCGGAGTGTACTGGTCTCGCGATGATGTTGTAAGGCCCTATTGTTCTTTTAACTTTCTCGACCTCAAATTCGATGCCGAAAAATTTAGGAGGGCTTATCTTCAGTTTGTAAGGCTTCTTGAAGATATCTGCGTTGATGATAAGATTGCCAACCAGTTAAGAAAAGAACATTTTGAGTTGAATTACCGTAAGCTTGTTTATGAAGCGGGGAAGCGTCCCGTGGACACGAAGATCATTCTTCCGGAACTAAAAGCGATGGCAGCTTGTTACGGACCGGAGGATAACCTTCTGCCAAAGCACAGGTCGGTCTCTTCGGTTGATACAGATGTTGCAAAATAAAGGAGGCTTTATGGGGAAGAGCGTTTCGCTTTTTGAAACCGTCTATTTACAGGAATTTCCTCTTACATTTGAGTCAAGAAATGACTTTTGGTCTAAACATAAAGGGCTTGTTGAATATCTCTTAAAGGAACAGGTAGACAGGTGCCGTACTAATCTTTCAAGGCTTGAACGTGAAATGAAGGCTAACATTAAAAAGCCCCTGTTTGGTAAACCATACATCATTGACTCGGTAAAGGGCGTTCAGATTGAGCGTGATATTCAGCATTATAAGCGGCTGCTCGCCATATCGGAGGAGATGTGGAACACTATCATGACGGGCGGGATTCCGTATTTTAAAGAACTGAACAAGTTGTTCCAGAGCACGGATAGTAAGAACATTCTTTTAGGTCTTACTTCAGAGCCGGTCTCGATAGGAGACATGGATATTTAGGAGGACAAAATGGGAAAGAGCAGGTATCTTTCTGAATTGTTTCGTGACATGATATGGCCCGCATACTCGATGGGGCTAAGATCCAAAGCGATAAAGGAACTGTATCTCGCTTTTGTCCGTGAGATATGTGATTACGTGCATAAGAGCTTCGAAAATATAACTTACAACGACGCATTACGATTTTTTACTGACCTCAAGAACGGAACGATAACATACGGCAACGGGTTGAGATACGAATCTTCGTCAATATATCTGCGTTGGTGCGCTCTCCGTTCGATAAGCAGTTTCGTCCTGTACAGAGTGTCCGATTTTGGTCTTAAGGATTATGAGGCTCCATTTGCGCGTATCGCGGTTGACGCTCCCGCTTTTGAGATAACGTCTGAGCAGATCCCCGTGAAAAAGGAAATTGAGGGACTGATGGATAAGTGTAAAGGCGGATATTCTTATATGCGTTACGTGATCGGGTTGGCGTTTTACTGCGGGCTCACGGTGTCCGAGATTGCTAATCTCAAGCGTACCGACCTGTATGCTTTTGGTCCTTGCAAGTCTGTCCTTGCGGGAAGCGGGCGTACAAGAAGAACAGTCCCTATACCTGAGCCGTTTGGTACAGAACTTGTGTGCTATGTCTCCGAACATCGTGGTGATACGGATTCATTGTTCGCATCCAAAAGGAAAGCGCCTCTTGATGCAAGAAATATGCAGAGAGGATTGAAGTCACTCGGTACGGAGTGGACTCTGAGCTCCATAAGGAATGCTGCAGGCTGCCTTATGCTTTCACAGGATTGGAACCACAAGGACACTGCGGCTTTTTTAGGCGTTACAGAGAGAAATGTTTATAGATTTGAACCTGCCGCTGAAGACCTTCGCTTGTTTGCTGACTAAGGAGGCTCGATGCTTAACCGCGAACTGATTACAACAGACGGAGAGATCATCTATCCGGAATTCATCGGACAGAAGGGTAGAGAAGAGTTGTACCGGAAATATGGCGACAGGACTCATTATATGCGCTGCTGTTGCCGGCCGGATGCCGAACTCTATTACAGAGTTTCCAAGGATTTTCGGATATATCCGGAACATCAGGGTTATATCCATGACCCGTACTGTATCTTTGCGTTAAGAACCGATGATTCGGAAAAGCTTGGCTACGATATTGATGCGGAGAATGGCGAGATCAATGTAAATTTCAAGTTTAAGATAAATTCCTTTACGCCTCCCCAGGACAAGGCAGGCGGTGCGAAGGATACTAAAGAGCCCGTGGATAAGGACGGTAAGTTTGACGACTTCAAGCTCAGTCTTCCCGATTTTATCCATGACCTTTTTGCGGACGTTTTCAATGAGCGCGCCTCTGAAGGAAAGGCCGTGCTTTCGAGTGATTATTTTCTCTCATCTGTCTACGCAAGACTTAAGCGTGTTTATGTCGGCGGGCTGAGAAAATCTCTCCGAGATTGTACGCTGGAAGACGACAAGTTCCAGTTTTTCATGTTCAAATTCCATGGCTTTACGATCAACAAGGACGATGAGCGTGAAACTTACTTTCTTAACGTTGTTGCAAAAGACGGCAAGGAATATAAGTGGTTCTTGTATAGCAAACTCTATGACCGCGTAGCGAGAGAGTTCCATAAGGCTTACGGCCTTACGCTCTCGGATGTGGGCGAAGAAAACGTATATGTTGCAGGGTTCCGTTACAAAGTAAGAAAGTACCGCAAAACGGAGACCTATAACGCTGTGGGAAGGCTGACAGTGTTCATAGTAAATGATAATGGGCTTCATTGCCGGAATATCGTTGAAAAGATAAACCTCAATGCACTCCTTAAGGCAGCTCGTTATGCTAACGGCAAATATTTTGTTGGCGGTACGGATGATTTCTATGACGGGTATTTTGTATCCGACACGGGGCAAAAGGTGATCCTTTGTGGAAATGCCCCGAAGGGACTTAATAAGGATTACCGTGTCGTGGAATACGACATTACCAGAAATACACTTTCTAACAGTGAGATAAAGTCGCTGTTATTACAAAACACGATTCAGCAAAAATAATACAGATATATATGATCAGAAAGGATTTAATCAATGAAACTTAAGTGGAAAAACAGATATTCCGGCGAGGAAGGATTTGTAAAACAGGTAAGCAAGGTTCAGGGACATTTCACGAATACATTCGTATATGAGGAGGCTAAAAAATACAACAGCCTCAAGCTGCTCCAGAACGACGTTAAGAAACTTGTAGAGATGGGCGAAGCAGAAAACAACGAATTTTTCGCTGTCGAGTAATCATTTGCTTTGTTTTTGCGTCAGTTCTCACTTTTAACATGATTTTTCGCGCTCTTTTTCGTTAAATTATCGTTTAGCGAAATATTGTCAGAATGTTCTGAACACTCTCTTCGGGTGTTTCCGTCGTTTATGACTCGAAATCTACTTTATGGTCGGGGGACAACAATGGATACAACTGATAATACAAAACTGAAGGACCTGCCCTGCCTTTACTTTGCATCGGCTTACGGTACCCGTGCGGAAATGGCGCGGGTTTATTATTATCTGTCACAATGGTACGGGATGTCCTTGGAGGCAGCTTGTGAGGACAGTCGGTTTTTTGCACAAATGGGACTGTTCGGCCGTACACCGTTTACGCCACAGGAGATCCTGTCTTATCGTGAAGATAAGAATTCCCCGAGAGGCTTAAAGGCGTGCGCCCTGGTTCAGTACATGAATTGTGCCGATGAACACGGACTCGTGGCGAAATGCTGTTCCATATGTGAGTATTCCCATGATTACAAAAATTATAATCGTGAGAACGAGGCAGCCTTGTTAAAACGTATGGACGAAAACAGTGACCTTATCAAGATGGTTTCTGCCAGGAAGTTCCGTTATATGTACTGCGCATGTTACAAAAAGGACATTACGACATGCCCGCCTTTTCCTGTCTACAGGATCTTCTATGAGCATCTTCGCAAGGAAAAGAACCTTCGTGACCGTGAGGCTATTGCGGAACGTATAAACGATTATCTCAAAGAAAAATACAACGTTGATAATGAAGAGTATGCTAAAAAGAGTGTTTCTGACGAACTCAGGTTTGTTAAGAAATCCATAATCAAGGTTGAAGATACTCTTTTGGTCGATGCCGTTGTAAACTCTCCCAGCCGTTATGCTCCTTCGGTTATGGTGAAGGTAGCCGTTCCCGAGATTGATAAAAACGGATATGAACAGCCTTCGCTCTTTGACGGTTTCCTCTCTTACGATGAACTCGAAGAACGGGCAAAGGCTATACGTGCAGAGGAATCTCAAAAGAACAAGCTTGCTTACGAAGAATATGAACGCGTGATCGAGAAACCTAACGATACGGCCGCTGTTAATACTGAGCCCGGGGCGGAACAGACAGAGACTCCGGTTTCCGAAGGAACGGACAGCCTGTACTCTCCCGCTGCCGTGACTAAGAATGAGGAAGCGGTTACGGAATCGGCTCCCGAAGAAGTGCGCTCTGAAACAAGACCTGAAGATGCGCAAGCTGTTGAGTATGACGATACTCAGATATCTGCCTCTGAACCCACCGAGTCCGAACCCGAAGAGCCGATATCAGAGTCTGGACCTTGTAATGATGTTCCGTCCGATGATGCTCTTTCCATGGAAACCGAAACTGATATTCCTTCAGATGAGATTTCTGAAACCGACTCTCATGACACCGGCGAAACCGTTCAGGAAGCGCCCGACGAATCGGAACCCGTTATAGACGATATATCTTCTTCTGATGTACGCGAAGAACGTGATGGCGAACAGACGGATACATTGCTGATCTCCGGTGGCGGTGAGCGCGTTGTTGATGAACAGGTCGCTGTTACTGAAGAATGCCCTTCTGAAGAATCATTTACGGAATCTTCTCTTGGCGAATATCAAGACGAAAAAGACCGTAAGGATCCTCCGGCAGTTGAATATGTTCCTGATGATGCGGCTTGCTGCTCCGAGGACGGATCCGCAAGTGCGGTTTCGGATGCCGAGGTTGTCGAAAATACGGAAGACATTCCTGAAGATAATGTTCCCGTGTCTGAAACATTGTCCGATGAAATTCCCGAAAACACTTCTGATAAAATTGCGGATAACGAATCCGAAACTGAACCTGTGTCCGTACCTGTTGTAGACGATGAAGTTCAGGATACGGTCAAAGAAATAAAATCACCTTGCGAGGCTTGTACTTTCGGTTGCGATATCGGCCTTGCTCTCCCGCTCCTTGATGATGAAAAGAAAGAGTTTCTTGAGGTAATGAGGAACGAGGCGTCGGAACTCTCAAAGGACTTCCTCAGCCTTAGGACTTGGATCGGATGCGGACTTGTAAGAAAAGGCGACTGTGACAATGGATGTATCTATTGTGAGCCTAACGTTATCAGCCCTGCATTTGAGCCTTTCGTTCTTGAAAGCTCTGATGGAATGAAGGATGTATTTACGGACTTCCTTCACGATTTTTCCGTTTCGAGTGATATTGCTGTCGATTATGTAACATACAAACAGGTTGAAGGACTTCTCTTCTATCTTGAGGGCAAGTATTATTTCTTCAATCCCATTTACGGATATGCCGGCTTTGTTAAGTCTCTTCTATCCGGAACTGAAAAAAGAGCGAGGTTTTATTCCTCCAATCCTGTTCCGGTCTACAACGTTTTTGACAAGATGAAGATATTTAACATAACTATCGAGTCCGTCTGCGCGCTTTATTCGGTGGCGAGAGGTTCCTATGCTCTTGCTCCCACCGCTGCCATTTTTGAAAAATATATCACAGCCCCAGTGATCTTTAACGACTATTACGCTAACGCCATGCCGAGATATAAAGACGTCGTTGAGGACAATCTTCCGAAACTCACGCCGACCAGACGGACGCGTTATAAGGAAGGTCAGAAACTCGAAAAGGCTCTTGCGAGAAATTACAGCATCGATTCGATAACAAGACAGGAACGTAATGTGTTCGGCGGTAATTTCCTTCAGTACAAGTTTGCTCTTTCAAAAATGAAGAACGGCAAAGATGCCTTTATCAGAACAGGGACAATGTTCGCGGTCACTTTGTCCGAACATGAGATGTACTGGATGAAAGACCACTTCAAAGTAAAGAGGTTCTTTGAGAAGGTTGCGGGTGAGGTCTATGCTCCCGTGGCAAAATTTCTTGACCAGGCACATATGATATTCCTCAATGACAAAACGATTGTGTTTTATGTCACCGATGATGTAAACGCTTTTTACGACCATCTTCTCCATGTCGCAAGGAAGAACTTCAGGGAGCTGCTTGAAGATAATCCTGCGATAAATATCCAGAGGACGGATTACATCGAGTCTGTTATCTGAAATAACGGCTATGTCGTCCGGGCATTTTCTCAAAATCCCGCTGCCGTTAATCGTGATTTTTCAGTTCCGAAAATGGCATTTTCAAAAATGCGGAATTCAGTTCCGTATTTTTGAAATACGGGTAAAAATCGGAACTGTTCACTGTCGGAAAGGCCGGTTATTTTTGTCATATTTCGAGTGTTTTGCCCCATTAAGTTGCTTAATGGATAAAAATGTGGCTGAAACCATATTAACTATCAGTGTTTGCGAGTTTAAAAACTAATCCCTATTATCCGTCCAGAACGGGGGTACTTCCGACGCCGAAACACGCCGACCAAAACCATTAAGGAGGAGCTTCCATGAGCGACAAAAATGAGAGCATTTTTCTGTCAGACTTGGATGCAAGCCTTGAGATTTTTGACCTGATTTTTCAGATCTACGCCCATAAAC
>JAEEGL014153946.1_pt1 | contig 25644 bp, 16 predicted proteins | sample 9134231 | NCBI WGS metagenome assembly JAEEGL01 (sample SAMN16246548, study PRJNA631951) | gut metagenome | biome: gut microbiome; feature: rumen; material: fiber-attached | host: Bos | place: Iran: Karaj | collected 2018-10
CAAGGCAGCAGGTGCCAAGTTCATCGTAAGCCCCGGCTTTAACAGATCAAATGTTGAGTACATTCAGTCCATCGGCGTGCCGGTTGTTCCCGGAACAGCTACACCCGGTGAGGTTGAGCAGGCAATTGAACTTGGACTTGACTGCGTTAAGTTCTTCCCTGCAGAGCAGAACGGTGGAATTGCCAAGATCAAGGCTATGGCAGCTCCTTACACAAAGATGCACTTCATGCCCACAGGCGGCGTAAACAAGAACAACTTAAATGACTACCTTAGCTTCAACAAGGTATTCTGCTGCGGCGGAAGCTGGATGGTTAAGAAGGATCTGATTTCAGCAGGTAAGTTCGACGAGATCGAGGCTATGACAAGAGATGCAGTTAATGCAATGCTCGGTTTTACAATGAAGCACATCGGAATCAACCAGGAGTCCGAGGCTGCTGCTGAGGCAACTGCTGACAAGTTCGATCAGCTCTTTGGTTTCACCAAGAAGGTTGGTAATTCATCCATCTTCGCTGGTTCCGTTGTGGAAGTTATGAAGTCTGTAGGACGCGGAACCAATGGCCACATCGCCATCGGAACTAACAACGTTGACAGAGCTGTATATCACCTTGGCAAACAGGGCGTTAAGTTTGATGAGAGCTCTTTCTCATACGACGCTGATAACCATCTTAAGGTTGCTTACCTTGCCGATGACTTTGGCGGCTTTGCAGTACACCTTACAAAGAACTGATAATTGATTTAAATAGAGAGGAAATAGACAATGGCAAAGAAAGTTGTTACATTTGGTGAGATCATGCTGCGTCTGCAGCCCGATAACTATTTAAGATTCGTACAGGTTGACCATCTTGAGGCTACCTTTGGCGGCGGCGAGGCCAACGTTTCTGTATCACTTGCTAACTACGGACTGGATTCCGTATATGTTACAAAGCTTCCTACCCACGAGATCGGACAGGCAGCAGTTAACTCCCTTAGAAAGTACGGAGTTGACACTTCCAGGATCACAAGGGGTGGCGACAGAGTAGGTATCTACTTCAACGAGAAGGGTGCTTCCCAGAGAGGTTCAAAGTGCATCTACGACAGAGCTCATTCAGCTATCGCTGAGGCAGTTCCTTCAGACTTTGACTGGGATGAGATCTTCCAGGACGCTGAGTGGTTCCACTTCACAGGTATCACACCTGCTGTAAGCGACAGCCTGGCAGCGATCACTCTTGAGGCCTGCAAAAAGGCCAAAGAGCATGGTCTTACAGTATCCTGCGACCTCAACTACAGAGGAAAGCTCTGGAGCAAAGAGAAGGCTGGAAAGGTTATGGGCGAGCTGTGCCAGTACGTTGACGTATGTATCGCCAACGAAGAGGATGCAAACGATGTATTCGGTATCGCTGCTTCTTCCACAGACGTAACCACAGGAAAGCTCAACAGAGAGGGCTACATCGAGGTTGCCCAGAAACTCACAGAGAGATTCGGTTTCAAGAAGGTTGCTATCACACTTCGTGAGTCAATCTCAGCAAATGACAACAACTGGAGCGCAATGCTCTACACTGATGGCAACGCATACTTCTCAAAGAAATATGCACTCCACATCGTTGACCGTGTTGGCGGCGGCGATTCCTTCGGCGGCGGACTTATCTACAGCTGCGTGAACGGATTTGCTCCTCAGGAGACCATCGAGTTTGCTGTTGCTGCATCTGCCCTCAAGCACTCCATCGAGGGAGACTTCAATCTGGTTTCCGTTGACGAAGTTAAGAAGCTTGCCGGCGGCGACGGATCAGGAAGAATTCAGAGATAATTTAAAGATAAAAAAAATATAAAAAAGCGTCATGTCCCCCTTTAAAGGCATGGCGCTTTTTTCTATAATTAAAGCTATGGAAATACAAGGATGGATCATACTGAATTTCTATACTACACTGCTTTTGGTCCTTCTTATGTTCTTTGAGAGAAAGACTATCCGTACCGCTGCGGGAGACAGATTTGTCCAGCTCGATATAATGACCCTCGTCCTTCTGGCGTCAGAGACCATCGGACACATCGGAGAGCTGTTCCCGGAGAGGTTACATTTTTTGACCAAAATCGGATATTACGTCATCTATGCTTTGGACCCGGCGGATTATCTCTTCGCGATTCTCTACATCAACTGCTGGCTCAGCGATACCGGAAGGATGAAGGGAAGAAAGGCCTTTTTGTGGGCTTACAGGATATTTGTCATTGCCAATCTGGCGCTTGTTACCATTTCCAGTGTATTTAGGCTTAAGTGGTTCTACTACTTTGAAGGAACCACATATTACAGGGGACCGCTGTTTATGGTAAGAGCGGTGCTTCTTATGGTGTTCTGTCTTTTGCTCACGGTCTATTCTGTTGTTTACAGGGACAGTATCTTTTCCGGCTACAGAGTTGCAATCTTCTCGTTGCCGACGCTGGCAGCCGCAGGAGCTTTTCTGCAGATATTGTTCCCAAACCTGAACATGACCTACGGGTCGATAGCTATCGGCCTTCTGATTCTCTTTTTCCACCTGCAGTCCAAGAACCTGGATGTGGACTATCTTACGGGGGTGCTCAACAGGAGAGGTCTGGACATCAGGATGGAGGACTCTGTGAAGAATGCCCTGGCAACTGGCAAGACGTTCTCTGCTATTATGCTGGATCTGGATGAATTCAAGGCGATAAACGACACTTACGGCCACCTTGAGGGTGACTATGCCCTTAAGACGATAGCGCAGATACTGTTCAAGGTCTTTTCCCAGAGATCTGCCATAGGAAGGTTCGGCGGAGATGAATTCTGCGTTATCACGGACATCACTTCCGAAGAGGAACTGCTTGAGAAGATCGACCTGGTGGAAGATGAGCTGGAAGTGTGGAATTACAAGAAGGAAAAGCCCTTTAGCATTGAAGTCAGCATGGGGCATATGGTATATGATGTTGAGAAGAAACTCACCGCCAAGGAGTTTCAGATTGAGATAGACGAGCTGATGTACATTGAGAAGAGGCGGCACCATCTCAAGGACAACAGAAGGGTAGAAGCGGATGAAGCTTGATAAGACCACCGAGAGCCTGCTGCTTTTTCTGGCGGCGCTGGTTATCCTCATAACAGCATATTACGTTGAGGACATCTGTGTTGAGAACAACGTATCCCTGGAGTATTCGGATGAACTGAGCCTCACGGGAGCCAGGCTCTCCGACAGCGTCTACGCCACCTGCGTGAAGGTGAAGGAGTGGAGGAACGCCAGGGACAAGGGCCTTCAGTTTGAGTTTACTATCTACAACCACGGCAGGTCCGTGATCAGCAACTGGATCGCAGAGCTTGATATTCCGTCGGATGCCGAGCTGGCCGACTACTGGAATGTGGGGGCTGAGATAAAGGATGGAAGGCTTATACTTACGCCTGTGGATTTTAATCTTACGGTCAGCAATGGAGATAATATTACATTTGGTTTCATCGTGAACACCAATGAAGTGTATTATCCAAGTTCAATGCAACTGCGGGGCTACAGGGCGTACTACAACGGAGGCTCCGTTTACAGGAAAATCATATATGGTGCCTTTATCGTGTGGGCCATATTGTTCGTCGGATTCTTCGTTACCAAGTTTAACCTGAGAAACTATCGTGAGAAGCAGAAGAATGACGTCAAGATCATTCTTCAGTCGATGAATACTTTCATCAACTTCATAGACGCCAAGGACCCTTACACCAGTGGTCACTCAAGGCGTGTTGCCATGTATGCGGCAGAAATTGCCAAGAGGATGCGCCTTTCGGAGGATGAGATACAGAACGTATACTATGCAGGGCTGTTGCACGACGCAGGCAAGATCAGTATTCCCGACGCGGTTCTTAATAACCCGGGAAAGCTCTCGGATGAAGAGCGCAAGCAGATCCAGAACCATACGGTTGCCGGAGGCGAGATGCTCAAACAGCTTTCATCCCTGCGCGGAATCAGAGAGACTGCCCTCTATCATCACGAGAGATATGACGGCACCGGATATCCCGAGGGGCTTAAGGGCGAGTCGATTCCTCTGTATGCAAGGATCGTGGGCGTGGCCGATTCCTATGACGCTATGTCCAGTAACAGAGTTTATCGTCGACATCTGACAAAGGACGAGATCATAGAGGAGATCCAGACTGGATCAGGCACGCAGTTTGACCCCAATATCGTGCCTTATATGGTCGACATGATCAACGACGGATACGTGAATGTCGTTAAGAAGGAGACTGCCGAGGCAGATGACGCCACCAAGGCTTCCCGCTTAAGTGAGGACACCATACCCGGGTTCTATATGGGGTTCTGAGTAGGTTGTAGAGATTCTGATATGGCGCATTATGAGAATCACGGGACTGATAGGTGCCCCTGAGAGATTCTGATGGATTCTGATGGGAGCACTGAAGAGGTGATTTTTGAAAAGTATACCTAAGATGGCTTTATTTGCCTGAAAAAGGTATACTTTTTTCATGTTATTTGATGTTATTTGATTGTGAGGCGGTTGCAGTATACCTAAAATGATAGGAATATTGTCGTTAGGTATACTTTGAAAAGAATTTTGCGGAAATGTATACCTAATGAGGATGATTCTTGTTCAATTAGGTATAGAATTCATTTTTGACAGGAGAATCTATGTACCCGACAAGATCAGAGGCGGAAGCTATACTGCTTGACGCAGAAAAATGTAACCCCGGGCGGTGGGGCAACCACAGCAGGACAACGGCGCATTGCGCAGAGAAGATAGCGCAGTACTGCGGCATGGATCCGGAAAAGGCATACGTCCTGGGGCTATTACACGACATCGGAAGAAAATTCGGAGTATTTCAATTCAGGCACATACCGGAAGGCTACAAATATATGATGTCTTTGGGATACGATGAAGTGGCCAGGATATGCCTTACACATTCATATGCTGATAACAGGATTGAGACATATGTCGGTAAGTTTGATGCCCCGGAAGAAGACATAGAGATGGTCAGAGAAAAGCTAAATGAGATTGACCGGGATGACTATGACAGACTGATCCATCTGTGCGATGCAATCTCCGGTTCTCTGGGCGTTATGGATATCGTCGACAGGATGAATGATGTGAAGAGGCGCTACGGCTCATATGATCCGGGAATGTGGCAGACCAATCTGGAGCTGAAAGAATACTTTGAGCAGAAGATGGGCATGGATTTATATGTAGCGGTAGAGAAGGATTCGTATAGGCCGGCATGAGAGAACAGAGATACAGGGGGCAATGATATCTGATATGACAATAATTGGAGGAGCAGATGGGCCAACATCTATTTTCCTGGCAAAAAAAACGGGTGCCGGCTGGCTGAACGTTTTAGGCATTCTCGAGCATGAAACTTGCGGGAATGGTAATGCTTGTCGGCTGCATTATCTGCGTGCCTGTGTTGCCTTTTGTCTATAGCAGAATTTATAAGAGGTACAAGAAGCATGTATGATGAAAAAATAAAAACGAATGGCATGATAATCAGTGAAGCAGTCAACTATGTTACGACGTTATTTGCAGGTAATTCTGATGGGCATGGGGCAGATCATACGATGCGTGTATATCACAACACGCATAAGAAAACTAGGAGTAAACGATGTTTCATGACATAAGATCGAGCAAAAACTGGGCGTCTGTGGAGCCGCTCAACAAAGGCTGGTCAACGGACAAAAAGTATCGCATTGTCACAACAGAAGGTGAGCATTTGATTCTGCGTATGGCAGATATCGAGAAATACGACGCCAAGAAAAAAGAGTACGGTATTATCCAGAAATACTCAAATCTTGGATTTCAGATGTCAATGCCACTGGAGTTTGGTGTGTGCAACGATAATCAAAACGTATACATGCTTTTGACCTGGCTGGATGGTCGCGACCTGGAGTCAGTACTGCCGGAGCTTCCTGAAAAAGAGCAATACCAACTTGGCCGAAGAGCAGGAGAAATCCTTAAGAGAATTCATTCTGTAAAGCTCGATGACGCTGATATTCCAACCAGGACGAAACAAGAAAAGAAACTGTTCCAGCTTGCAAGATACGAGGAGTCAGTCTTTAGACTTCCGAACGACGAAACAGCCATTAAATATGTAAAAGAAAACATAGACCAAATCTGGAAAGTGCCTCCGGTATATATGCACGGTGATTATCACCCCGGCAATCTTATCTACCTCGAAGACGGTACCATCGGTGTTATTGATTTCAACAGATGGGAAGTAGGAGATCCCTATGAGGAATTCTACAAACTGGAGAGCTTCGGTACTGAATGCAGCATTCCGTACTGCGTCGGTCAGATTGATGCATACTTTGGTGATGAAATCCCTGAGGATTTCTGGACAACAAACGCAATCTATGTGGCCCACGCTTCACTTTTCTCGATTAAGTGGGCTGAGAAATTCGGCCGGCAGGATATAGACGGAATGGTTGTCCGCGCTAAAAGAGCTTTCGAAAACTTCGAGGATTTTCGGATAAAGATTCCGCACTGGTATACCAACAAATACAGGACACAGTACGTGGACAGTGAATCATGCAGATAACGAACTATGCAGAATATGAAGGATTCAGATAACGAACCATGCAGACAATAAATTATTCACGCAATGAAGCATGCAAATAATTCATAGCAGCAAAAAATACGGAGAGCAACATAGATGAACAACAAATCTTTCGATTCAAAGCGAATAGCAGAAGGCTACGCCAAACGACCCTGGCTCCACAAGAGCGTAATGGATGTATTGAAAAGAGATCTTGGCCTGCCAGAGAATTACCTCTTCAGAAACGGCCTCGACGTTGGCTGCGGAGCTGGCCTCTCAACCAAAGCGCTACGCCTTATATGCGAAAAAGTTACTGGCACTGATATAGCAGAATCAATGGTAGAAGCCTGTAAAGAAATATACAGCGACGATCCTGCATACACCTTCTATACCGCAAAGGCAGAAGAAACGCAGCAACCTGATGAGAAGTACGACATCGTGACCGCCGCCGGCTGTATCAATTGGGTCGATGAAAAAATCTTTATGAACAACATGAAGGATGTCGCAGCTGACAGCGCCATAATCGTCATCTATGACTTCTGGATAACTGATAGGATGAAAGGAAGCACCAACTACACCACCTGGTACAACGACGAGTACCTGAAGCGCTTCCCCAAACCACCAAGAAAAGAAAACAAGTGGACCCGGCAGGACCTCATCGATGGCTTCATCATGGAGAAGCAGACAGAATATGAGATGGAGCACACCTTCACCCTGGATACTTTCATTGACTTCATGATGATACAGTCCAATGTAAACTCGAAAATAGAAAGTGGAGAAGTGTCAGAAAATGACGCCCGCAAGTGGATGCAGGAATCCCTGAAGCCAATATTTGACAATGAAGAAAAACAACTGATCTTCAGTGGTTACAGCTGGTATATAAGAAAAGCTTAGTTCTTGCTACTGCTTCAATCAATTATTCCGACACTGGCAGCGGGTTAAGCATTTTGAAATTAGCCGGTCTCATCCGCTGCAAAAGAGCTCCCGGTGATTGGAAGCTCTTTGTAAGATTGAAGTATTTTGGTTATCCTAAGGCGTGAGAGTATCTGAAATGAGTGCAGACCATTTCAACGGACAAGCCTTCCCTGCAGGTGCCCGTCGAACTCATTGAAGTACGTCTCCTCGATCTTGAGCATGAAGACGGTGACTTCGTCCTCCTCGAAAAAGAGCTGGAACCGAACGGAGCCTACGCACTCGCCAATCAGGTGGGCGCGGATGTAGAGCACGTTGTCGCGGGTGAAAATGGCGCCGGCGGTGTAGGGAATATCATAGATTGGGAACAGGCCTTGTTGCATCTTGTTTATGCCAAATGAGATGCGGCAGGGCTTTTCGTTTAGTGTGAGTTCAAGGTTGCACTCACCGTCATTTGAAAGGGTCAGGTTGAGGGCTGTGAAGCCAAATGAGTTCTCATCCAAATCATATTTGAGTGTGAATGCGCCGCTACTTGCATCATTGTCTGCGGTACTACTTGCATCACTGTTTGCGCCGCCGTTTGCGTCGAGACCATCCGCAATACCCTTTACAAACTCAGGCATAACTGCAGGATCAAACCCCTTGCGGCTAACAGCATAACTGTCCGGAAGGCGCGGCGGAGCGATATAAAGTGTATCGGCATAGGACATAAGTGTATCGTAGTCCGATAGTTCTTTTGCATCAGCACCTAAGAGATTCTTATAAATCGTGTCATAGATTATCTGGTTGCCGCCCTGCATGCCCTGCGTGTCCGCTGTGGTCATGACAAGCATCTTTTCGGAAGGCAGGCTGATGGCCAGCTGGCCTCCCATTCCGTAGAGGACAAAGCCGCCCTTTTCATTCTGCCACATCTGCATTCCGTAGCCCTGGGCTTCGCTGGGCAGAGGAGCAGTCATGAGACTGTCACTAATGTTGGATGTGGCTTCTTCTATAAAGGCAAAAAGAGCTCTCACCTGCCCGTCGCTGCACTCCACGGTTCCCTTTTTGCTCAGAACATAGAGTACTTTCAGAACGTCCATAGGAGTTGCCATCAGGCCGCTTCCCCCAATCGATACACCGAAGGGATCCTTGACCATGTAGGAGTTCTTGCTGAAATCCAGGTGATTAAGCATTCTTTCTTTCATGTATGTCAGCTCATCTTTTCCAGTGAGCTTTTCCACAAGCGCACAGAGAGTGTGGGCTGCAGAGGTGTCATAGTGGAATACAGTGCCCGGCTTGTGTGTGGGAGGAACCTTGAAAAAGCTCTCAACCCAGTCGGTCTTCATGTCTACCTTGTAGGTGGTGGAAGCGTGGCAGGTCCTCATCTCAAGAAGATTCCGGAGTGTCATCATCCTGATGTATTCATGAGTGTCTTCATTAACGTACTCCGGGAAGAAGTCGCAGATTTTATCGTCGAGGGATAACTTCCCCTCATCAGCCATAAGAAATATCGCAAGGGCAGTGAAACTCTTGCTTATAGAGAACATGCGGTGAAGAGTATCCTTTGTGTAAGGCGCGTAATACTTCTCAAATACCAGCCTGTCGTCTTTCATGATGAGTATGGAGTGCATTGGCACTTCCTTTTTCTCAAGTTCTTTTAGAATGTTAAGGATGCTGCCGGAGGAGATTCCGACGTCTTCGGGAAGAGCTCTTTTGAATTCAAACATGGTGTTCTCCGTTCATTATAAGAAGCGAAACAATAGTTATTCCTAGTATATCACAGCTGTTTGCACGCAGATGTAATGAAAGAACAAAAGTGTAAAAGCTTTCTTGAAACACAGTGCCCCATAGGGTATAATCATTACTGTGATTTTGCGCCAAGGGCGGTTTATGCCCTGCAGTCACGAGATTTATTTTTTGTGAGGTATTTATGTCATCTATTATTCAGAACAATCAGGTTTTTAATAACGAGGTTCCCTTCTGCAGGGTTTACAGCGTTGACAGCAAGAAACAGCTTGAGGAGAGGTTCCTGGCTCACAGGATTTCTTACTTCATCGAGTGGCAGGACAAATCGATAATCCAGAGGCTTCTGGACAGGAAGGGCAGCAGGATTGTATGTACCTTTAAGATCAACAAGGGAGACCTTGTGAGGGCAAGGGAGCTGGCACAGGGAATCGAGGGCATCAAGTTTAAGGACTACGGAGAGATCAAGAACACTGAGCGCATCCGCAGAAGGAGCGAAGCAGTGACGACTAATACAGATACCGGCCTTGAGATGCCGGAACTGAGGTTTGAGAACAAGGTACAGAGTGCTGAAAATAAAGAAGAGCAGTAAGCAAAAACATAGAGCAGAGGATTTCGGTCCTCTGCTTATTTTAGAGGTGGAGATATGCCTGAGAAGAATGTGAAGAGAGAAAATGCGAAGGCCAGCGTTAAGAAGGCAGCAGTCAGGGGAGGTACAGCGAAGGATGCTCCGGGCAAGAAGACAGCTGCCAAGAGAGAAACTATAAAGGATGGGGCCGGAAAAAAGACCACATCAAAGAGTGCATATGTAAAAAAAGCTCCTTCAAAGAGATCCGGTACGAAGGCGGAATCAGCAAAAAGAGTTGCACAAAACGCCGGGCCTGAGCAGAAGAGCCGATGCCCGGTCTTCAAAAAGTGCGGCGCCTGCCAGATGATCGATACGCCCTACGACTCCCAGCTTCGCAAGAAACACGCCCGTGTAAAAGAGCTTTTGGAGCCATACTGCCGTGTTGAGGCCTTCATAGGCATGGAGCAGCCTGAGCACTACAGATGTAAGGTCCATGCTGTCTTCACTCACGACAGAAAGGGCAATCCGCTGACCGGAATCTACAGAGAGGGAAGCCACGAGGTTGTTCCGGTGGAGTCGTGTCTGCTTGAAGACCAGAAGGCAGACGCCATAATAGCAACCATAAGGGGGATGCTTAAATCCTTCAAGATAAAGACCTATGACGAGGACAACGGTTATGGGCTTCTTCGCCATGTCCTCATAAGGATAGGAAAGTACACCGGCGAGATCATGGTGGTGCTGGTGACAGTGTCTCCGGTCTTTCCGTCAAAGAACAATTTTGTAAAAGCTCTTTTAAAAGAGCATCCGGAGATCACTACGATCGTCCTTAATGTAAATGACAAGCAGACCAGCATGATACTTGGCGACAAGGAAAAGCCCATGTACGGTCCGGGATTCATCTTCGACTACTGCTGCGGAATGAAGTTTAAGATAAGTCCAAAGTCTTTCTACCAGGTGAATCCGGTTCAAACTGAGATCCTCTACAAAACTGCCATAGATATGGCGGACCTTAAGGGAGACGAGGTCGCGCTTGACTGCTACAGCGGCGTTGGCACCATCGGAATCATCGCAAGCCCGCATGTAAAAGAGGTCATCAGCGTTGAGCTCAACAAGGACGCGGTAAAAGATGCAATCCTTAATGCGAAGATCAACGAAGTAAAGAATGTCACCTTCTATCAGAACGATGCCACAGTCTTCATGCAGCAGATGGCTGATTCCGGTGACAAAGTGGACCTCGTATTCATGGACCCGCCAAGGGCCGGCTCCACGCCTGAATTTATAAAGGCGGTTGAGACTCTTTCTCCAAAGAAGGTTGTATACATTTCCTGCAGCCCGGATTCTTTAGCAAATGACCTGAAGATCTTTGAAAGATCCGGATACAAGGTAAAGCGGGCAGTGCCTGTTGACATGTTTCCCTTTACCAGGGGGATTGAGACCTGTTGTTTACTTGAGCGGGAGAAATAATGCAGAAGAGGTGTTCTGATGGATGACAATTATAAGTTACTTAAGGATGTGGTTGGCTTTTCATATGTTATAGGCAGTTATCAGCGCGGTTATCGATGGGATGAAGTAAACGTAAGAGAATTGCTGGAAGATATATTTGAAGATAAGCTGGTTGAGACGCAAAATCTTACCAAGACATCCTACATGGATGAGACTGAAATAACCGCAGAACTTAACGGCTGTATCCGTGATTCCGAATATTGCCTTCAGCCGCTGGTATTGAAGAAGACCGGTGACGGATATAGTGTAATTGACGGCCAGCAGAGACTGACGACGCTATACATTATTTTGAAGGCGTTATGTTCAGTTTCGCAGATAAAATTTCCTGCAAAGTTTTCCATCGAGTATAAGTCACGGGAAAAATCAAGGGAGTTTTTACAGAATCTATCTGATACATCAGAAGCTGCGGATATTGATGCTGCGTATATTCTTCAGGCATATCGTTTTTCTAAAGGATGGTTTCTGGAAAGAAACAGAGCTTTTATCAGGCTGCTGGATGAAAATCTGGTTGAATGTGATGAGAACAGACTGGTAAATGCTTATGCAATTTATCTCTATAAAATCCTGCTTGAAAAGACAAAATTTATCTGGGACGAAATTGATGAATCTTCCGCAGACATGAACAAAAAAGAGCAGAAGATCTTTGCGGACAGAAATACCGGAAGATTGGAACTTACTGATTCAGAACTGATAAAATCCTTATTCATGAATCCGGAATACTATGGAAAGGGTGATATCAATCTCAAAGACCGTCAGACCCTTATTGCAGAAATATGGGATATTTATGAGAATGAACTGCACAACGATGAACTGTGGAAATTCCTTCCGGTAAGCTCGTCTGTAAGATCGGATTATGAGCTGCTGACAAGGATGGATGTCATTTTTCTCCTGCTGATAAAAAAGAATGACATAGAAAGAAATCAATATGAAGAGAACTCATTGTTTAAGGCAGTAAAGCAATGGATTGATAAAAAAATAAGTGACGCTCAGGAAGCAGAGAGAGCTTCAGAATCTGCTTCTGCGTCGGTGATGGTAGGCGCCTGGAGAGAAGTATGTGACCTTTTTGACGGCATAAAAGAGCTATTCGACAACAATGAATTATACAATCTGCTTTCTCTGTATAAGATGATCGAAACTGATGATGGCAAGGTGCTGAGCAGGTATCTGGAGATATTGGCTTCTGCCAAAAACAAAAGAACCGCGATCATAAAGGAAGCAGTTTGCGATTTGCTATTCGCTGATGGGATTGCCTCGCGCGTCAAAAAGGTAAGATATCCGGATCTTGACACCATCAGGAGAATCCTTGTTGCACACAATGTCGCAATTACTAATTCATCAAATCCTATTAATAAATTTGGTTTTCATTTCTTTGATGAGATCACGGGTAAGTGGGACATAGAGCACATTTACTCTACTAATGAGGGATATATCGAGAAGGCTCCCTTAGAGGAAAAAGTAAAGCTGTTAGAGTTATTCAGCGAACAGACGAACAATATATATGAGAGCTATATAGAGACTTTGTATGACATAAATATAAAAGATTTGCAGGATGAGATTCAGGAGAGTGATTTTGTTGAACAGTGCTTTGAAAAATCTCAAAGGCGATATGATATGTACTTCGATATCTGGAGGTGTTTCAAACTTAAGGAATTAACAGGTGACTTATTATACAGATACAACATAAGTAAAAGGATTGCAGACATTCTTTCCAGTGAGCATTTTGATACGGAGGCCAATGATTTCTTTCATGATGAAGAATATGATGAACCGGAAGAATGTATGCTTTTTAGAAGTACATATTTATATTGGGACACTGAGATTGAAAATGAATATCAGAGATTAAAAGACATTTCACCATTGCCGTCGTCTATTTCATGGCATGGTATTGATGTAAAGATAACAGATCCTGCTGGTTTCTGGTCTGATGATTCAGGAGAAAAGAATGCCCGGGCGAGTTTTCTTAGAAACTACTACAGAGATATATTAAACATAATATATGACAACACCGGAATTGCAGCACAAGACCTTAATTTTGGTAATCATGGAAGTAAAAGAGCAAACATAGTCGATGATAATTCAAGAGAAAAAATCAGGGCGTTTCTATCGGGGACGAAGTATCGTATCGAGGAACAGATCTGTGCTTTCTTTATGAAAGATGAAAAAATAAACCCTTCAGATTACAATCTGGGCAGTAAGCAGGAGTATAAAACTTTTGCGGCTTTCATAAATGACAATTCGATGGGAAATATGATGCTTCTTCCGGTTTCAATAAACAGAGCCGGAAGATACAGGGACGTCAACTTCAGCGGTAAGAGAAAGTTTGTTGTTGATAAGGAAACTGTATTTCTGCCGGTTGCCACTTCAAATGTATTGATGGGTAAGTATATTGATCTTGAAACTTCCACAGAACAGTGGCTCATGAATGAGCGAAAAGAATACATATTGGATATGATAAGTTCTATGAGACGGTATTATGGAAGGGAATGATGATATGAGAAGAGAAGACAATTTTCAGGAATTGGTGAAAAGTAGAAAAATCGTTATTCCTATCATACAGCGCGACTATGCCCAGGGAAGAAACAATCCCAAGGCTGTCAGCGTCAGAACCAGGCTGATAGATGAGTGGATCGATATTTTACAGGATCCCGATCTCAGGATGGATTTCAATTATATCTATGGAAATCAGACAGGGGATGTTTTCTATCCTGTTGACGGGCAGCAGAGATTGACATCTCTGTATCTGCTGCACTGGTATTTGGCAATGGCTACAGACAATACTGAAGAGATAGATAAGTGGCAGTTTGATTATAAGACAAGAAATTCAGCTTCCGAGTTTTTTTCATTCTTGCGTGATGTTAAGAAGTCTGAAACTTTATTCAAAATACTGTGTTCAGATGTTAATGAGAATGTGAAACAGTCAGATATCAGAAATGAAAGCTGGTTTAAGACTAAGTGGGAAAATGATCCGACGGTAGTATCGTGTGTGAATTTTCTTTGTATGCTGTCAAGGAAACTTGCGGGTCATGAAGAGCAGTTTGAGACATTCTGGAACAGCCTGAATGATCCCAAATGCCCGGCTGTGTATTTTACCTGTCTGAATGAATGTGATGATGAATACGCGGAGATAGATGCAGCCAAAAAATATACGCGCATGAATGCGAGGGGAAAGAGGCTGACTAATTTCGAAAATCTCAAGGCGATGATCGATGAGATCGAGATGAAGTATATATCCGGGCTGTCATACTGTTCAGATGACGAGCAGAAAGCTTTATCAGATACAATCTCATGGTCCTATGACAGGACTTATTTAGACTGTATGTTTAATTACATACAGAAAAGTACGCTGACTGAAAAGACTAAGGCTATTAATGACGAGAGTGAGAAGTGGTTCAGGCTTGTTTATTATGTGTATGCATTAGTTAATAAGCGCGATATTCCGGGAGATCTGTCAACGGCTTCCGGCGCTTCTTCAGAAAACTATGAAGACGTGATTTATAAGATCAGCCAGGAAAGAGTAGTTGATGATAAGATTCCGGAATATCTTTATATGCTTAAGGCTGTTTTTGAAATGATATGTAACAGCGCTGATGAACTGGCTTATGAGTATAAAGACTTCAGCCTTTCGGATAATGATAAACGAAAACATGCCATAGCATTTGTGTTATTTGTTTCCAGGCTATGGAATAAAAACAATAGCAAAGATGATAATGCGGTGATTGCCTCAAAGTGGGAACAATTACAGACAGCCCTGGGCGATCTTCGATTTGGAGCCTGGGCTGTATCAGATGAAAACGAACTGGCGGAAATATTAGCCAGTATGGTCGACGGAATCGCAAATACTAACAACATCTCAGTGGATGAATATTTCGTAAATAATGACTTTGAGGCTAATTCGCCGTTTGGTTCATTTGCTATTTTGAGCGATCTTAAATGCAGGGTTATTGAGCGGAAAGTCAAATCAAAGCTGATCCTGGATGGTGCTGCTGCAGAGTCTGACATTGACGTGGCCTCAATAGGTGATCGGAGATGGGGCTATCTATTCTACATCTGCGGCTTTTTAGATGCCTGGGATTTGGGAGACTGGAACACAAAGGGAAAATGGGATGGAAAAGAGCTTAAGGCATACATCAGAATAATAAAGGATAAGGTTTCGTTTTGGGAGCTTATGGCGACCAGAAATGCAAAGTTGATATTTTCCTTTGCTTCACAATACAGCTCTTCAAACAATAGCCTGTCAAGCGCTGTCGATATCAATACCTGTAATAACGAGCATATCTGGAATCACAAGTATCTGGAATGGGATGATGAGGAGTACAATGGAATATCTGCTGAAAAGATAAAACTATTGGAACATTTAAAAGTAATGTTTGATTTACTTCTTGCATTCCAGGTAAGTAGTGGAGTTTCAGACGATGAGCTTATTGAAAAATACGTTGATAGCATAAATATGTTTTTTGATACTAATGCAGGTTATGAAGAGTGCTGGTTAAGATTTGCTGCGAAGTATCCTGCAGGCGGGAAAGAGCTTCTGAGCTCTGAGCTTGAAAATGATAATGGCGTTGTTACGATAAAGTCTGTTCCTGTAGCGATTAAAACATACCTGGTAGAGAATGGTTATTCTTACATAGAAAAGATATCAAGACTGAAAGACTTTAATAAAAAGAGTAACTATTTTACTGCCGACGTCAATAAAATACTATTTGGATTCACTGATAAAACCTGCACGTTTGCTCCGGATGCAGAGAATTCCGGAAAATATCAGCATTCGCGGAATACATCATGGGGCTGGGATCTGTCCGGTAATACCGTGAGCCGGAACATGGATCTGTCTTACAGAGCGTATTTCAATTTATCTGCGATTGGAAAAACGATTAAGAAAAATTTCTGGACGATTGACAAAACCGGTGAAAAATATACGGTTAGAATATATGAAAAAGCCGGTACAAGAAATGGAAAACTTTTAGTAAACGTCAGCACAGCCAATATCGATGCCGGTTCTATATCGAATACAGAATCGAATATTGCACAATGGAGAAATAGATTTGATATTGTGGAAAGAGAGCCATTCCAAACAGGTAACTATGACCATTGGATCGAATTATGGAATAATGATTACCAATCGGCTTTTGGGCAGTCATTTGTACAAGGGAATGTTACCTATGATAAGAGTGGAGGGCAGAGGCCAAGGAAAAATTGGAATGAAGTATTGCCAGTTCCTTCATTAACGTGGAGTGTAACCAGTTTAGAGATTTAAACACAAGGTGGGGCAGAAATGAAGACGTTTTCAAAACTTCTGTTTGTTCTGCTGGGCATAATAGTTGTTACGTGTCTGGTGATTATTATATGTGCTGCTAATCCTTCTTTTACCAATGGATTGTCGAATATCACGGGCAAGTTCGCAAAAAGCAACGCAGGATCCGGGATGGTAAAAGAGACCAATGAGGATAGCGGGGAATCTGAAGCGGATATTGAAAGCATTTTGAATCAGATCGAAGAACGAAAAGAGGATGAAAAGACTGCAGATGTAAACGCATTGGATCTGGGACTTGTAGACGAAACAGTCTATACATCTTTGGACGAATACTATAGTAAGATGATAGATGTTATTAAGAACAATTATCACAAGGGCTCAACAGTAACCTTTGAAATGCAGATAGCTGATCCTTTATTTCCTGAGTGGTATACAGCAAACTATGGTGACGATGGCTCGAATTCAAATGACTCCTTTTCCTATGATGTGGAGTACAAACACCTGGCGTCGGGATGCTATCTGATAAAACATGTTGTCGCATTAAAATAGGGTATTGCCTTTTGGCAATACCCTATTTTTTATTCTGTTACAGTTTTTCCATTATTGTTTGAGTCGTCGTCATTGGAAGGCGGCTCAGGCATAGCGTCAAGAATCTGCTCTGAACCGGGATCCTCATTGTTGTCACTGTCATCTTCGGGTTCGGCTTCGGAAATTATAAAGCCGTTTGCCTCCGGTGCCTCGGGCTCCTGTGCAATAGTGACTTCAACTGAATCCTCGGGTGCCGGGGTGGCTGATTCTTCCTCGACTATAGTGCCTTCCGGCTGCTCTGCGGTGTTATCTTCAGAAATAGCGTCTTCATAGGCCATCGGTGATGTGACGCCAGTACCATCTTCTGATGTTGTGTCTGCAATAACGTCAGATTCATTGCTGTCAGGCTCAGTTTCTTCTGCGTTTACTGCGGTAGTGTCGTCAGTAACCGGATTTTGCTCCGGAGCAGGAGAGGATTCAGAAGTGGGTTCTACAGCGGTTTCTGTCGCAGGTGCCTCTGTGTCTTCTGCCAAAGGCTGTGATTCCGGCTGTTCTTCCAGGTCATTTATCAATTCGTCTTCTGAGTCGGGAATATCTGTTTCATCTGTGTCGTCGCTTTCGTTTTGGACGTCTTCAGAGTTTATTGCGACGAGGATGGCATCTGTGATCGAACTTACCGGAGTTTCTGCCTCAATTGCATCCTGATCTGTTTCTTCAGTGGGAAGCGCATCTTCCCCGGCAGTCGTCTCTTCCATTTCTGCGTCCTGATCCTTTTCCTCTGCAGAAGGCTCTTTTCCTCCTGTGTCCTGATCATTTTCATCTTCGGTCTGTTCTTCGTCGGAGCCGGTGATTATTCCGATTTCAGATCTTCCGCCACTGATCAGTGCTTTGTCCTTATCAATTGATGACTCTACAAATTCTTTGCTGTCAGAGAGAACATAAACTTTTTGTCCGTTCTTGAGTAAGGAGAGCCTTAACTGAGCGGTGTTGGTGTCTGCAAAATCAAGCAGAATAGATCCGTTGGCAGTGCTGTCATCTGATGAATTACTCTGAAGGTAATTGAGAAGTGTTGCACAGAATTCCAGTGATGAGCCGCCATCACTTATGAACCCCTGCTCAAATTCATCCGTGTTATTATATAGCGGTTTTCCGTCTGAGTCGGTTGAAATCTCAGCTATTATTTCATCTAAAGTGCTTCCGTTATGCAGCTTTTCGAGAATATAGTTTTCGCCGTAAAGTATTGAAGAGCTGTTTACTCTCGTTCCTGAGACAGCATCCTTGTTCTGCGACTTGGCTGCAAGATATCCCAGGTAAATGCAGGCTAAGTATCCGGTGATGTATTTGCTTTCCACACTGTCAGCAGTGATCTGGAGATTTGACGAATCAGCGTATGACTGCTGCAGGTCTTCGGCAACAAATTGTTCCCCGTCAAAACCATAGTTATTATGAATGGAATTATAGCGGAACTGGAAGGTGCTATCTACAGAAGCGGCCATTCCTTCGAGAAACCATTTGGGGAATGCTACATCGTCGTTGGACCAGATATATGAATCCGGAGTTGTGGTGGTATCGTGCTGCAAGCCCGTCATACCTGTACGGGTATAATCGACCATGTAGGCATGCATCATTTCGTGCACAAGAGTATTGTCCAGGATCGTATATTTGGTTTCCGGATCAAAGACTGCTTCGCCTGTTTCCGGGTCAATATCATAGAAATAGCTGGCGTTGATACAAAGCCTGTAATCTACTGCACCCTGGCTGTCCCAATTCCAGTTTACCGATGCCAAAAGGTTAGACTTGTCCGTGGCTGAGCCATCCTCATCGTAATAGGTGTCGTAGTATATGTACAGACCTAAACTGTCGCCCAATTCACCGTCTTTTGCAGCTTCTTTATATGCGGGGAATTTTTCCGCGAGCAGATTGGCAGCTTCCGGTTCCAGTGTGTCTTTTACCCAGGTTATAAGCGCTGCGAGATTATCAATTCCAACTTTGGAAATAACATTCTGATCGCAGTGTGCATCTGTGAGCTGGACCTTTTCTTCGTCTGTCAAATCAGGGTCAGGAGGAGAGGTCTTATTATCCGTGGGCGGTGTGAGGCGTGATCCTTTGCCGCCGGAGGGTGCTCCGCCTGAATCCGGTTCAGCTTCTTTTCCGTCACCACCGATTTCGGAGGGAGTTTCAGAAGCAACGTTCATTTTGAACCCGTTTGAATTCGGCAGCAGGGCAGATATGTATGTGCGTCCGGTTTCAGGAATAGACAGCGCAGTGACGCCATTTCTTTTCATCAGACTGACTACAAAGTCGGGCATTCCGATGTTATAGGTGGCCTTTTCGCCAAAGATCATTGAATAGCCTTGAGGCATATAGAATACGAAGACTGGGTAGCTTCTGATCGTCTCACTGATCTCTATTGCTATGTGGACTACGTTTCCGTCCTGATCAACCCAGATTACAGGGATGTCCCAGCTGACACCGTTATCTGCGACAACAGTAGCAGTATCATCCAGTAGTGTTCCGTGTACAGGGGCCGCCAGATTGGTTATGGTAAATGACCTTATATAGACAGTTGGACCGTTCGTCAGATTACTGAAGAACTTGCCCTGTTCGGTACTCTGAATGGCATTGATGATCCTGACAGAATCCTTGATGCCCAGGGGAGCAGCATAAGAAGTGATCGCATTAAAATGAGCGACCAGAAGAGATACGCAAAGGATCAGACATAGAAACCATGGACGTTTTTTAGTATTCATAAGACCTCGCGAATTTGAACCTGGATATTAATATGTTTCGTATATATATCGGCGTTTATTGATGAATTATTAACCTCTGAACAAATATTTTTTTACGAAAAAGAAATTTCTTCTGCCGTATTTATGTAGAGGTATGAGAGTGGAACCAGCCTTTGTATAGTGTTTGCAGGTTTTGGTATAATGTAGAGTATATTTTTATGGACAGACACTAAAGGATTTATGGAGAAAAGAGATGCATTTTGTTGATGCGAAGGGAATTCTGAGCGCCAGTGGAGGACACTGCGGAATGAATATCTACAGGGGATGCACCCACGGCTGCATATACTGTGACAGCAGGAGCAGGTGCTATAACTTCACGCACCCTTTTGAAGATATTGAGGTCAAGCAGAATGCCCCGGAGCTTTTGAGAAAGGCGCTGAGGTCAAAAAGAAAAAAGTGCATGATCGGCACCGGTTCAATGTCCGATCCGTACATGCACTGTGAAGAACAACTGTGTCTTACAAGGAAGTGTCTGGAGATAATCAGGGATGAGGAATTTGGACTGGCGATTCAAACCAAGTCTGACAGGATACTTCGGGATATTGACCTGCTTGATGAGATCAATAAGAGCGCCAAGTGCGTTGTGCAGATAACGCTGACTACCTATGATGATAAGCTCTGCAGCATATTGGAGCCTAATGTCTGCAACACGAAGCGCAGGATAGAGGTTCTGAAGATCATGCAGAAAAGGGGAATTCCCACTGTTGTCTGGCTTACTCCGATACTGCCTTTCATAAACGATACTGAAGAGAATGTTACGGCGATACTTGGCGAATGCGTAAACGCTGGCGTCAAAGGCATCATAGATTTTGGCATGGGACTGACGCTCCGCGAAGGGGACAGGGAGTATTACTATGAGGCTCTCGATAAGTTCTTTCCCGGATTAAAAGAGAAGTACGTAAGCCGGTATGGTAACGCCTATGAGCTGCAAAGTCCTAATGCCGCAAAATTGCAGAGAATATTTCGCAGGATATGTAAGGAAAATGGCATTTTGTGCAATCCTGACGAGTGCTTTGCCTATATGAACGAGCTGCCTGAGAGGTATTCCCAGATGAGCTTATTCGATCTGAGCTAGCATGTCTTTTTTGCTCAGGCCGTTTTGTTTTCCGGATTTTTTCATTCCGGAATTTGCAGCAAGGAAGTAGAGCATCCTGGGGAACTTGTTGGCTTTGGTGTAGATGTCGTCAATTGTGTCGGATGCGCTTACTGCACTTGCAAGTTTGTCCAGGCCTTCGAAGACATACCGGGCTGGACCGTTACTTCCAAAGGAAAGGACCTGCCCCATCATTTCTCCGGCACCGATGGCGATTCCGCCGCCGTACTCAAAGCCGCAGCAGCCGCACCAGGTCTTTGCCATGCTTAGAAGATTTTCTATCTGATTGCTCTCGAAAAATCCCATGTTTGCAACGACATATATCTTTTTGGTGCTATGGGAGGTTTCTTTTTCTATAAGTTCCATAAGTCTCAAGGGAGTAGAAGGAATTCCATCCACGTAAAGAGGCATTCCAAGAACTACTTTGTCCGCTTCACCGATAAGGCGGGCGAGTTCTTTCAGGTTGTTCTGGTATGCTGAGATGTTGAGCCTCTCTATATCGCCGCTGGTTTTTTCTGCGAGAAGATCCAGGAACTGTTTTGAATGGGCGTTATCTCCCCGGGGACTGCAGTTTAGGAAGATGGTTTTTCCTTTTCCGGATTTTGGTAGGGTATTTTTCGTATCAGACGCTGTATCAACATCGGAGCTTTGAGAAACAGTTACAGCATCACAGGAAGGTTTCTGCTCAGGCTGTTCGTCACACTCGTCGAATCTGATCTCTTTTATCTGAGCATTGAAATTTGTGCTGACAGCTTCTGCGTATTTTCTTGCCTTCGCTTTATCTTCTTCCGACAGTTCTTTTCCACGGAAAATATATGTGACGATCTTGGACTCGCTGTATCTTAGCTGGTGATGCATCTCACCTTTGTAGATCCGGAAGAAGGGCAGGATGTAACCGATGCTTCTGTCGAAAACGTTCTTGACGAAGCTGCTGAAGCCGCCGTAGGTGTATCTTGTCATAACGACCAGCTCGTCGGCCTTATGGAGAAGTTCGCCCATGCGCTCATAACCGTCCTTGATGACGCAGCGCCCGGGAGTCTTGAGCCAGCACCCAAAGCAGCCTGCGCAGGGCCTGATGCTGCCGTTGTCTGAGATTACTTCCCAGCCGTCGTAGTCTGAGGCTACTTTATTCCATTCTTTTTCATTTAAGTCGTGAATCAGTAGTTTCATAATTGTCCCCCAAAAAAGTGAAAACCGTGAATTTACTCCTTTTCAATCCCTTTCATCTTACAATTTTTTTTATTTAGCGTACATACTTTATGATAATATAGAATAGACTTGTTAACGGAAAATACCATGGAGGTTGGAGATGAGCAGAATTTTTATTGATCAGGTTGGATTCTTTCCGGAGAGCAGAAAGAAAGCAGTCCTTGACTTTCCCTGTGAGGAATTTGATGTAAGGACTATCGACGGAAAGTGTGTATACACTGGAAATGTGGAGCACTTCGGAACCGACGAGATATCCGGCGAAGACGTGTATGTGGCAGACTTCAGCGACTTTACCGAGAGCGGAGAGTATCGCGTGCTTGCGGGGGAATCGGAGTCTGCGCCTTTTGCCATCAGCGAGAACGTATATGACAAGCTGATGAAGGACATCTGCAAGTGCTTTTACTTCCTGCGCTGCGGTGACGCGCTGTCTAAGGATTATGCAGGGGATTACTACCATGAGCCCTGCCACATGAGCCTTGCTACAGTTTATGGCAGCGACGGTGAAACGAAAGACGTGACAGGCGGATGGCATGACGCCGGCGACTACGGAAGATATTCTACAGCAGGAGCTGTGGCTGTGGCGCACCTTCTCTATGGCGTCAGATTCTTTAAAAACCTCATGGACGTGAAATTCGATATCCCAGAGGAGCCCTGCGATGTGGGAAGTCTTCCTGACATCCTGGCTGAGGTAAAGGTGGAGCTCGATTTCCTGATGAAAATGCAGAGGGACGACGGTGCGGTTTACCACAAGGTGACCACCTTCAGCCATGCACCTTTCATCATGCCAGAAGAGGATAAAGAGGAACTGTTCCTGTTCAGTATTTCTTCCATCGCGACTGCAGACATCGCTGCAGTTATGGCGCTGGCCTACACAATATACAAAGACTATGATGCAGCCTATGCAGAGAAACTCCTTCAGGCTTCACTTAAGTCCTACGACTGGCTGAAGGCTAACCCTGAGTCCCTTCTGTTCTTTAATCCGGAAGGATCTAACACCGGACAGTATGATGAGGCAGAGGATTTCTCCAACAGGTTCTGGGCAGCAGCATCTCTCTATGAAGCCACAGGAGATAGTAAGTATCGCGAGGACGCTCTTTTACAAAAAGAAAAGGTTCTTGAATTCGACAGGAATGCAGCTACAAAGGGCTATCAGGGCAATGTTCTGACCTGCCAGGGCTGGGCCGAAGTAGCAGGCCTTGGTTCCTTCTCAATCCTTCTTAAGGGCGACGGGGACGACTTGGAAAAAGAGATCAGGGAGTGCTTTATTTCTGAGGCAGACAGGCTTGTCGGAAGTGCGAAAGAAAACGGCTTCGGCCTCTGCATGAAGAAAGAAGACTTCATCTGGGGAAGCAACATGGAGCTTCTGAAATATATGATGATACTGACAGTTGCTGATAAGGTCGTAGAGTCCAAGCCTGAGTACAATGACGCAATCCTTTCAGGCCTCGATTATCTGCTTGGCTGTAACAGCATGGATATAAGCTACGTGACAGGAAACGGAGAGAAGGCCTTCAAGAATCCGCACCTTCGTCCCACAGCTGTCGATGATATTGAACAGCCCTGGCCCGGACTGGTTTCAGGCGGCCCCAACAGAGGCCTCCAGGATGAACTGGCTATGACACTTCCCAAAGACCTTGCGCCAATGAAGTGTTATATCGACCACGTGCAGTGTTACTCATTAAATGAGATCACAATTTATTGGAATTCTCCGCTTGTATTTGTAATGGCATCATATCTTTGATTAATTATAATCAAGAAAAATGATTAAAATCACCATGATGTATTTGCGCAATATTATGGTATGATAATTACTATCAATTAAAACGATGAAGATTTATCGTGGCGATGCAAAAATAATCAATAAAACCACAGAGATTATGCACCGTCGCGGATAAAAATCATCAATACCATAGAATCGAGGAGTAAATATGAAAAACGTCGAGAAATATCAGCGCCAGTACTTCATGCCACCCAAGCCCACCTATGACTGGGTGAAAAAGGATTATGTAGACCACCCGCCCATCTGGTGCAGCGTGGACCTGCGAGATGGAAACCAGGCACTTATAGAGCCCATGAGCCTTGATGAGAAGCTTGAGTTCTTCACCATGCTGGTAAAGCTCGGTTTCAAGGAAATAGAGATTGGATTTCCTGCAGCTTCTGAGACAGAGTTTGAGTTTGCAAGGACCCTGATCGAGAAGAATATGATTCCTGACGATGTTACCGTTCAGGTACTGACCCAGGCAAGAGAGCACATCATCAAGAGAACTTTCGAAGCCGTAAAGGGAGCACCGAAGGCCATCATCCACCTCTACAACTCAACATCCGTAGCTCAGCGCGACCAGGTGTTTAAGAAGAGCAAAGAGGAAGTTAAGAAGATAGCTGTCGATGGAGCCAAACTCCTTGATAAGTTAGCAAAGGAAACCAACGGAAACTTTTCTTTTGAATACTCACCTGAGAGCTTCCCGGGAACAGAAGTGGATTACGCAGTGGAAGTCTGCAACGCGGTTCTCGATGTATGGAAGCCTACCAAGAAGAATAAAGTAGTTATCAACATCCCTACGACAGTTGAGATCGCAATGCCTCACGTGTTCGCAACACAGGTTGAGTACATCAGCAAGAACCTCAAGTACAGGGATGCAGTTACTCTTTCGCTTCACCCTCACAACGACAGAGGCTCAGGCGTCAGCGATGCCGAGCTTGGATGTCTCGCAGGCGCGGACAGGATTGAGGGAACTCTTTTCGGAAACGGCGAGAGAACAGGAAACGTTGATATCGTAACTCTTGCGATCAACATGTATTCCCACGGAGTTGATCCGGGACTGGATTTCAGCCACATATCAGAAGTCGGCGAGACCTATGAAAGACTCACAAGGATGCGCATCTACGAGAGACAGCCCTACGCAGGACAGCTTGTGTTCACGGCTTTCTCAGGATCACATCAGGATGCCATCTCCAAGGGATTTGCATGGCACGACCAGAAGAGGGACAATGGAATCTGGTCCGTTCCCTACCTTCCCATCGATCCCAAGGATCTTGGAAGAGAGTACGACGGAGATGTTATCAGGATCAACAGCCAGTCCGGAAAGGGCGGCGTAAGCTACATCCTCAAGACCAACTACGGCATGACCGTTCCGAAGGAGATGCAGGCGGATATCAGTTACACAATCAAGGATATCTCCGACAGAGAGCACGCAGAGCTTTCACCTGCAAGGATCTACCAGATCTTCGAGGACAAGTATGTTCACAACGACAACGTATTCAGGATTCCGGAAGTACACTTCAAGCAGATCGATGGTATTCTTGCAGAAGTTACCATAAGCCACGGCGAGAAAGAGCATGTGGTTGAGGCAAACGGAAACGGACGTCTCGACGCTGTGAGCAACGCTATCAAGCAGTACTTCAACATCAGCTATGAGCTCTCCACCTACGAGGAGCACGCCCTCTCAAGGGGATCATCCTCCAAGGCCTGCTCATATGTGGGTATCACCTATAACGGCCAGAAGTTCTGGGGCGTAGGTATCGATGAGGATATCATCAAGTCCTCCATAAACGCGCTGGTTATAGCAGTGAACCAGA
>JAEEGL015227573.1_pt1 | contig 25644 bp, 12 predicted proteins | sample 9134231 | NCBI WGS metagenome assembly JAEEGL01 (sample SAMN16246548, study PRJNA631951) | gut metagenome | biome: gut microbiome; feature: rumen; material: fiber-attached | host: Bos | place: Iran: Karaj | collected 2018-10
ACGGCCTTTGCCCTTACGGATGTTCAGCACTGCATCCAAAGCGATCAGACAACCCTTCCATAGAGTATCACCAGCCATTTTCACATACTTCCCATCCATATACATTTTGAAATTACGGTCATAGTTCGCATTCTTAATGACATCTTTCGCATTGGAAACATATCTTCTAGCTTCATCAATTGGATTTTCCATTTCAATAAATTTTACCGTTTGTTCCGATTGCAAAAATACAAGGAAAAACAATATAAATCAACGAACTCTGAAAAATTTTTACGTATTGAGCATCAATATATTAAAAATTCAAACAAAATATTTTAACAATAATAAATTACTTAATCGGTAAATTTTTAACAAATCAATAATATTACTGAAAAAATTCCACTGTGCCATCACCAGAATAGACACGTATATACTGACCATTAGTGGTAGGAAAAATATAGGACGGATATTCATCGAATGGAGGAGAGAGTGGTGTTCTTAATGTCATCGTGTTGCCCGTGGGCATCGGGATATCAGAAGTGCGAAGATAGTCCCATGCCTGAGCGAAGGAGACTGGAATCTGATCAACAAATATCTGTATATCCCCTATCATGTGGTCTATGATTTTTGTCATCTCGGGAGTTTCTGAAAAATCATTTTCCAGATGATCAAGTAACAAAACCGTATCTTCTACCTGAAAAATGGTTCTCATGGAAATAATCTCAGGACTCGTAAGTGTATTGACATTTTTGGAGAACAAAGCATGTGCCTCATAAAACATGAAATCATCATAGAGGTTTTCAATCATGCGATAATCTGACTTAATGACAGCATCAAAATCGTATGAATTCACTGTCGGTTCAGGTGTCGGTTCGGGTTGAGGCTTGTCCTTTTTGCAAGATGTCATGCAAATTGAAAAAGCAAAAAGGGTAAAAATTGCGAAAACTGTTTTTTTCATATTTTTAGGTTTTAAGTCAACACTGATAAACATTCATTTTTTTTAGGATGACAGAAAGGCGCATCTTCAAGGTTACTAAAAACCGCGAGACATTTTTGCCACCATATTTAAGAAAAGTCGCTTACGTGGCAACTATCTTCGGCAAATTTGCCAGCGAATACCAGCTTTCATGAAGAAAGTGGAGTTCAGGCAGACATTGCCCGCCACCCAGCCTTTGCTCTTCCATCCTAATTCGAGATAGGGATCGAAAAACTTGCTATGATATGCCACACGCGCCTTTATCAGACCTCCAGCAGTTCCTTTTGCAGTATAGAAAGACATGTCCTTCGGTTGTACCCAAAACATCACCGTACCGCCAATGTGCATCCTGTTTTTCAGCAAAGGAAAATCTATCAACCCCGCTTCGATACCCGCAAAATGATGATGTAAGTTATTGTAACTGTGCAAAGTAGCATACAAGTTAAACTTTGGAGCCTGCAAATAGAGGTCAAGAGATACATCATCACCAAAGGAAGTAAGATAATGCCTGAAGGCGAAGTTTCCATAATAAGCCCCTTCATCGGTATTGGCCAGGCGGATACGGGAGAAGCCTATCATCATGGGAGACATAAAATTGAACACATCCAAGCCAACCTGACGGCGAAGATACTTACGTCCTTCTTCAGTGATTTCATCATACATGATATAACGGTCATAACCAACTCCCAGCGGATGGATTCCTCTGGCGGCATACGGTTTATCGGGAAAACACAGCGCATCAATCCAAGCATTCATGTCCATGCCCGTAAAATCGCGGGATTCAATGGTATATTCCACCAAATTGCGTTCCCTTATACCCTTGTCACCCAATCCATGCGCACAACTGTTGATATAAATGATATTCTGGATGGAATACATGATATACAGCACCTCGTTATCCAAATTCTGGTGATAGAAAAACTCATTGGACTGAAGGTTGCGGACCGCTTGCACTTCCGCCTCGTGTCCAGCACTCATCAGGCGGACAAAGTCCGGATGATGATCATTACAAAGCCTTTCAAGATCTTCATCTTTCACACGATTTACCGCAATAGAAGCCTTTCCGAAGGGGAAAGTCAGCACCTCGTTAAAGCTGTTGATACCATACTGGTTCATCACTGCGCGGTGATACTCCTCGTGGAGCCACGGAATACCTAACGGAAGCCACTGGGTCAGCACATCGAAACCGCTAATCAAAACACGTTGGAGAAAAATCTGCGCCCCCTTGCTCTTCTTGATTCGGATATTCTTAAAGCCGAAATGCACAGCGGTATAAAAATCCACCGAATAAGCCAAAGAGGTTTCCATGCCAGGATTCATATATGATTTGAAGAAGCCACCTGTGGTATTATACGAATGAATCTGCGAGGGCAAATCCACCAAAGGCATGTCGAGATATACCTCACCTATGCTGTCGGTGTAAAATATCAAATTATTGTCGAAATTACGCTGTCCCTTTACAAGCAGAGGCAAGGAAAGTGCACACAGCAGCAGGCTGATGTTTAACCACTTTTTCATCCTAATTCTGTTTGATTAATAACACATCCATTTTGCAAAATTACAAAAAATATTATTTTCAAAATACATATTTCCTGACTTTGTCACTCTTATTTTTAGTATAACTACAACGATTTGACTATAAATTATTTACATATCTTGCATCACCTAATTTGGGTGACGCAATGACGAAGTCAGGGGACAATTTTCATATTTTTTAATTGTGATAAGAAAACAATACTATTTTGCTTCATCGAAATATCCAAATCCTCCGATAGCCACCAGCATCTGATCGACATAGTCCCACGAGGTGCCTGACCAGCGGAATCCAAGACGGTACAGAACCTGTGTCGTGTATTGGTTGTCTGCCGGAATCATGGCAGCCTTTTGTCCGTGGGCCATATCTTGGTATGCAATCAAGCTGGAGAGACGTTTGGCTTTTTCCGGGTCTTGCTTGGCAGCTTCCATGGCCTCGTTGAAGGCCTCTGTTTCCACCTGACACGGTGCTTGTCCCACCTGAGACAACTCTGCCAGCACATCGCCAAAATGCACGGAATGGTTGTTGTAGGGGTGGAATAGGCAGCATTCCTTCGGGGTTTGAGACAACATCACGATTGCCTTCGCGGTCTCGTTGATGGGTGAGAACTCCATCGGCGTATCGGACATTTCATAAGGATAGCAGCCCAACATGTCGTAAACCCTAATGCGGCCCATTGCGCTATTGGTTTGAAAGTTGATTTGGAACTCACCATCGGTGGAACGCGGGGCGAGGTTGCCCACACGCATCACCTTGGCGTTCAGCTTGTGCAAGGCCACTGCATCCAGAACAATACGCTCCGACATGAACTTGGAATGGACGTATTGGTTGGTGAGATGTTGTCCGAAATAGAGTTTATGCTCGGTGTAAACCGTATCCTCAAGCGGCATTCCGTTGATGGACAAGCCTGCGGTGCTGTATGTTGACACATGTATCAGCTTTGCATTATTGAGCAGGCAGAAACGTACACAATGCGCCGCACCACCAACGTTGACATCCTCAATTTCAGTGCCCTTGGAGAAGTGCTTCACCACAGCAGCACAGTTGAAGACTGTGTCTACCTTGCCATCCACCTTGATGTCTTGGGTCACATCGCCGTTGACGATACGCAAACGACTGCCGAACAACCCTTTATAGCTGTTGCTGAAGTAGTAATACAGCAAACCTTTCAGTCTGCGCTCGGCTTTTTCATCGTTCTCCCCTCTCACCATGCACCAGATGACAGGTACATCCTTGCGCTCAATGAGTTCTTTGAGGATGTGAATGCCCAAGAAGCCCGTGGCTCCCGTAATAAGCGCGTTTCCAATGGGTTGCTTTTCTCCATTTCGGAATGCGTCCAGCGTGTTGCCTTGCAGGACTTTTTCGATGGGGCCATAGTTGTAATTACGGGCCTCTTCGTCCTCCTCGGCTGCACCACCTTTGAGAAAGTTGGCCAATCGACGTGGTGTCGGGTTAGCGAACACATCTCCGTAAGCGATATGATGACCAGCCTTGTCAGCCTCGATGATAACGCGTGTCACCATAAGTGAAGTGCCGCCCAACTCGAAGAAGTTGTCCGTGGCGCCAATCTTGTCCATGGACAGAATGTCGCTGAAAATCCCGCAGAACTGTCTCTCAACCTCGTTGGCAGGCTCCACATATTCGTGGTCAGCGGCTTGGATGACAGGAGCGGGCAGCGCCTTGCGGTTCACCTTCTGGTTCTGGTTCAACGGGATGGCGGCAATCTGCATCGTGGAGGCAGGAATCATGTAGGGCGGTTTCTGCTTGCCGATGAAGGTGTTCAGTTCCTTGATATCCACCTTTTCGTCGCTGACTATATAGGCTGCAATATACTTGCCACCATTCTCATATTCAAAGGCTTGCACTGTGACATCTTTGATGCCTGGATACTGACGTATCACAGCCTCAACCTCTTTCAACTCGATACGGAAACCGCGAATCTTCACCTGACCGTCCTTACGGCCCGCAAACTGGATATTGCCGTCGGGGAGGTAGCGTACGATGTCGCCAGTGCGATAGATGCGGGCAAAGCGCGGGTCGTCAGTGAACGGATTGTCGATGTAAACCTCGGCAGTCTTTTCAGGACGGTTGAGGTAACTCCTCGTGACATGAGGACCGCTTATCCACAACTCACCCATTGCCCCGGGAGGCAAACGATTGAACTGTTTGTCAACGACATAGAGTCGCGAGTTATCGAGCGGCTTACCCACAGGAATGTCTTTCAGTTCCTCATCCACCTCATACTCCGTGATGAGGATGGTACCCTCCGTCGGGCCATAGCCATTGTGCAGTTTGTAGTTATTCGGCGGCACCAGCGAAGCCAACTTTTCGCCTGCCGCAACCAAATGTAGCAGCGAGTGGTTGTCCATATTGGTGGCAAACTGATAAGCCACCTGCGTGGTCATGAACGAGTGGGTAATGTGGTTTTCATTGAAATAATCATTCACCGCAGGCAGCGTCAGACGGATGTCGTCGCCGATGATATAGACACAGGCACCGCAAGTCAGCGCGGGATACATATCCATCATGCAGCAGTCGAAGCCGTAACTTGCGTAGCACGACACATGGTGCTCGGCCTTCAGTTCGAAACGGCGTTGGTACCAATGGCAGAAAGCGGCCAAGTTGCCATGTTCTAACTGGCAGCCCTTGGGCAAACCCGTTGAGCCAGAGGTATATAACAGAATGAACAGGTCAGCCGGATTGACGGTGACATCAACGGGCTGGCTAACTGTCGGCAACTGCTTGATGTCTTTCGTCAGGAGCACGTCGCCATCGTATTCGCTCACAATGTCGCGCAACGACTCATCAGCAATGAGCAGTTTGGCGGAAGCATCTTTAATCATGAAGTTCAGTCGCTCTGCGGGATAACTTGGATCAAGCGGTTGATAGGCGCAACCTGCCTTCAGCACACCGAGTGCAGCAATAGGCATCCACTCGCAGCGTGGGATGAGAATCGAGACAACATCCTCTTTTCCAAGACCTTTCGCAACAAAATAGGCTGCCATGCGCTCCGTGATGCCGTCCACCTCGCGGTAGGTGTAATGGTTTTCGTGATACACCACAGCCATGTTGTCGGGCGTCAATTCCACCTGACGGCGGAAAAGCGAGACGATGGTCTGGGTATTGTCGTAAGGCACCTCGGTTTGGTTGAAACTGTCGAGGATGGCGATCTGGTCAGCATCCAACAGCGACACCTGCTTCAACTTCATTTCCGGCTGACGGATGAAAGCCTCCACCGCATTACCCACCGAATGGGCCAAATGCTGCATCAGTTCGCGGCTGTAGCGGCCGTTGTCGTATTGTATGCAGACACAAGGCGTTCCAGTTTCGTCGTTGATGATGTAGAAAGCAATGCGGAACTTCGGCACATCCAACTCAAGATTCTCAACCTCAAGCGTTTGTCCTTGGCAAACGTAATTGCTGACCACACCCACTTGGTAGGCGAACATGATTTCAGCCGAAAGGTCGTAGTCATTGGCAATTTGCGCGAAGGGGTAATACTCGTGCCGCAAGGTTTCATCAAAGTTCTTGCTTGTCTCGTTCAGGAACTCCATCACGCTTTGTTCGCCGATGTTGGCACTTAATGCCAAAGTATTGACAAACATACCCACCGTGTTGCTGATGCGCAGGTCGGAACGCCCGCTGCTGAGGGTGGTGATGCAGAGTTGTTCGTTATTGGTAAAGCGCGAAAGCGCGTAGAATGTTGCGGCCAAAGTGAGGTGTGCCGGCGAGAGGTTATGCTGACGGCAGAAACGCTCGACCCCATCGAAATCCAACCTGCCGATGACCGTTTCAATGACGCCTTGCTCTTTGGGATTGGTCAGGTCTGACGGAATTTCCGTCACGCCTTCCGCGTTGCCGAGACGTTCTTGGAAGAAGTCCTTGGCGGCAGCATGCTCTGGGCTACTTTCGGCTGCTTTCTCCGCTGCCACGAAATCGGCATAACTATAAGCTTCAGCTTCAATCTCCTTGCCATTCATCAAGTCACACAACTGGTTCATGAACAGGTCGAAAGAGCCACCGTCGAAGACAAGGTGATGCACATCGTGCAAAAGGTAAATCCATTGCTCGGTGGTCACGATTTCCATACGGTAAAGCGGCCCTTGCCTCAAATTGTATGGTTTGACAAACTCGCGCTTGTATTGTTCCATTTCAGCCTCACTGCGCTGACTTTGTGCAACTTCAACAGGTTGTTCCAAATCAACGATTTGGATGATTTCCGAACCCGCGCTCCCGAAATGTGCACGCATCTGCGGATGCGCCTTGATGACGGTCTCCACAGCTTGAGCGAGTAAGATAGTGTCGGTATCCTTAGGGAAACGCACCAACGAGGGGATATTATACAAGGTGGACTCGGGCTGCTTCATGCATTCCACATAAACGCCCATCTGCGCATATGACAACGGGATGTTGCTCATGTCGGCGTGTACTTCCTCGGTAGCCTCTGGTTTCGCCATTTCTCCGCTCAGTAACCTGGTCAAAATCTCGTTCTCGATGCTTTGCACCGTTCCCGTCTTGGCCAATGTCTTGGAGTCCAAGGTCACGCCGAAACGCTTGTTGATTTGGATGGCCAATTTGATAGCCATGATGGAGGTGAGGCCGGCATAGCCCAATGGAGTTGTCAATCCAAAATCCTCATTATTAATGATTTGCTTAATAATGTTGTGGATTTCCTGCTCCAACACATTCATCGTGACATGGACATCGTCTTGGGCAGTGGTATCGGCTGATTTCTCAGGTTTCGGCAAGGCCTTTTTGTCCACTTTCTGGTTCTGGTTCAGCGGGATGCGTTCAATCTGCATCGTCACGGCAGGCACCATATAAGGCGGTTTTTCATCCATGATGAAGTTGTTGAGTGCCTTGATGTCAACGGATTCATCGGAAACGATGTAGGCCGCGATGAACTTGCCACCATTGGCTTCGTCAAACGCCTGAACCGTCACGTCTTTAATGCCGGAGAACTGGCGAATCACGCTTTCCACTTCCTTCAGCTCGACGCGGAAGCCTCGGATTTTCACCTGGCCATCTTTGCGTCCTACAAACTCGATGTCGCCAGAAGGCAGGTAGCGAACAATGTCGCCAGAACGATATATGCGATCATATTTCTCTCCTTGGTCAAAAGGATTGTCGATATAGACTTCCGCCGTTTTCTCGGGGCGATTGAGGTAGCCTCTCGTCACCTGAGGGCTGGCCACCCAAAGCTCGCCAGTGGCACCAATGGGCAACCTATGTCCGTATTTATCAACGATATAGCATTTTACATTGCGTTGTGCCTTGCCAATCGGGATATTCTTGCGTTCTTCGGTCACGTCGAAATTGGTCACATAACAGATGGCCTCGGAGGGACCGTAGCCGTTGGCCACCACATAATTCTTTGGCGGCGTCATTGAAGGCAGTTTCTCGCCACCCGTCAGCAAGCGTTGCAGCGACTTGCACTCGAAGTTAGTGGCAAACTGGTAGGCCACCTGCGTAGTCATGAAGGAATGGGTGATGCCTTTTTGCTCGAAATAGTCGTTCAAGGCCATCAAGTCAAGGCGGATTTCCTCCGGGATGATGTACAACGTAGCGCCGTTGGTCAAAGGAACAAACAACTCCTGAATCGACGCATCGAAGCCGAAACTGGCGTAAGCCGCGATTTTGCTTTGCTCGGTGATATTGTGGCAACCCTTGTGCATGTGACAGAAAGCCACCACGTTACGATGCTCTATCTGACAGCCTTTGGGAACTCCAGTTGTACCCGAAGTATAAATCATGGTCATCAAGCTGTGCGGACTGGGACTATTAAGCTCAATAGGATTGGCAAGGCGCGGAGTAATGTCCTTGGTTAGCAACACATCGTCTTTATAGAACTCCACAAGCGGAAGCAAGTCTTCGTCGGCGATGAGTAGTTTGGTACCTGAGTCTTGCAGCATGAACTCAAGACGTTCCTTGGGATAGGAGGGGTCAAGAGGCTGGTAAGCGCAACCGGCTTTCAGCACGCCCAAAGAGGCAATGGCCATCCACTCCGAACGTGGAATCAGGATAGAAACCACATCCTCGGCACCCAAACCTTTGGAGGCCAAATAGTAGGCGACATAGTCGCTGATTGTGTCAACTTCGCGATAGGTGAATTTCTTGTCTTGGTACACCACGGCCACCTTGTCAGGGTGCAGCTCCACTTGTTTCTTGAACAGCGAAACAATAGTTTGGCTATCGTCATAGTCGGAATCGGTGTCGTTGAAACTGTCCAAAAGGCGTTGTTGTTCCTCCGAAATGACGTGGATTTCCTTTATCGGCTTGTCCAAATCCATCATTTGGCCGATAACGGTCTCGAAACTCTGTATCAATTGCTCGATAAAAGCATCCGAATATAGGTTGGCATGGTGCGAAAGTATGGCTGTGTAGCCTTCGTTGGTTTGGAAAATCTGTATTTCGAGCGGCTGATTGGTGGTATTGTCGGCCAATTGCTCAATAATTACCGACTTATTATCCAACTTCAAGTCTCTGAAAAGTTTTCCTTGATACACAAACATCTGGTGCGTTTCAACACCTTGCTCATTACAGAAGTCAGCGTAAGAGTAGAGACTATGCTTGCGAGCTTCTGTGTCGAGGTCGCCTTGTTTGAACAAATCGCCCACCTTCATGTCGTCTTTGACACTAAAGAAGGCAGGCACCGTGCTCACAAACATGCCAAAGCTTCGTGTCAAATGGAAGTCAACGCGGCCGTGCCAAATGGTGGAGAACAGCACCTGTTCGTCGCCTGTGTAGCGCGACATCAGCAAGGCGTAGGCCGAGGTGAAGAAACTGCCAAAATTCACTTTATTTTCCTTGCAGAAACGATTGATAGCATCCGCATCCACCTTCAACGGTCTGAGGAAGGTATGGCTGCGATATGCTTTCTCGTCAAGGTCGGGTTGCAAAAGTGTGTCCACATCATCGCAAACGTAGTGCTCCTGATACCATTTCTTGTCGTTTTGCCATAGTTCGCCTTGGCGTTGCTCAAATTCCTTGAGGGCGAAATTGATGGACGAAATCGTTTCCAAATCAATGGATTTCCCTTGATAGACACTGTCGATGTCGCGCAGCAGAATTCGCAGCGAAGCCCCATCGAAAATGATATGGTGGAATTGGAAATAGAGATAGTTGGCCTCGGGCGCACTCAACAGCTTGAAATAGAGCAATTGGCTGCCATCAAGGGCCATCTTCTTGAAAAGACGCGGTTTTTCGGCTTCAATATCGGTGATTTCCTCTATTTGAATGTCGAAAGGTGCTTCCTCGATGTATTGTTCGGCGACACCTTCGTCGTTCACTTTCACGCGGCAGTTGGCGTAGGGATGTGCCTCCATAGCCTTGATGATGGCCGTCTTAAGCCGTTCAAGATCCATGTCTTTTTCAAGGGTTAAAAGATAAGAAAGTTGGTACAAGTCGCTTTCGGGGTTTTGCATACACTCCGCAAATACGCCGAATTGCGACTGAGTTAATGGAGCCGTTTGTTTCATAACAGATGATACTATTTTCTTTTACTCGCTTTAATTCATCCGTCTAAACTTAATCGAAATAACCGAAGCCGGCGATAGCCGTCAGCATTCGGTCCACATAATCCCACGAGGTACTCGACCAGTGGAAGCCGAGGCGGTGCAGGACATTGCAGGTGTAACGGTTGTCACGTTCAATGATCGCGGCCTTTTGTCCGTGGGTAACATCTTGGTATGCCAGAACGGCTGAGAGCAACTTGGCCTTTTCGGAGTCTTTTCCGGCCTCTACAATAGCCTTCTCGAACTCGGCATTTTCAACAAAGCGTATCTCCCTGCCTACCTTCGCCATGAGTTGGAGCACGTCGCCCAACAACTCCGTGTGGTTATTAAAGGGCTGGAAGACGGTACATTCCTTTGGCGTCGATGCAAGGGTCACCACAGCCTTGGCCGTCTGGTCGATGGGCGACATCTCGGTCAACTCGTCATAACTGTCGTAGGGGCAGCAGCCCAGCACGTGGAATACTCTCAGACGTCCCATGTAGCTGTTGCTGTTGAAGTTGGCCTGGAATTCACCGTCATAGCTGCGCGGTGCCAGGTTACCTACACGCATCACCTTGGCACTCAAACCATGGTGGGCAACGGCATCAAGCACCAGGCGCTCAGCCAAGAACTTGGAGTTGATATAACGATTGTCAAGGAACTGTCCGAACCACAGCTTGCGCTCGTCCAACATGGGCACCTGCTCGCCGTCGTTATGGATAATCCATATCTCACCCACGGAGGTCGTAGAGATATGCACCAGTCTTGCGCCGGTCTTCAGACAGAACTCCACGCAACGCTGTGCGCCACCGATATTCACGTCCTCGATGTCAGTTCCCTTGGAGAAGTGCTTCACGTTGGCAGCACAATTGAAGACAGTGTCGATACGGCCGTCAACATTGAATTCCTGCGTCACATCCGCATTCATCACAAAGAGACGGGTACCGAAAAGCTTCTTGAATGAATTCTCGAAATAGTAGAAAAGTAGGTTCTTGAGTCGATGCTCTGCAGCAGGCTGGTCCTTGCCACGAACCATGCAAGTAATGGTTGTGGCATCGGAGTCGATGAGTTCGCGCAACACATGGATGCCAAGGTAGCCCGTGGCACCGGTAAGCAGGACATTACCCAGCTGCTGGCGCTCGCCCTTGAGGAATGTCTCAATATTGTTATGCTGCAGAATGGCGTCAATGCCGGAATAGTCGAAGTTGGTTATCGCGACATCGGTTTCTTCAGTGGGAGCTTCGCCAGTCACGAACTGTGCCAACAGACGCGGCGTAGGATGAGTGAACACATCGCCATAAATCACGTGGTAGCCAGCCTTGTCGCACTCGATAATCACCTTGGTCACCATAAGTGAGGTACCGCCCAACTCGAAGAAATTGTCGGTGGCACTCACCTTGTCCAACGACAGGATGTCGCCAAAAATCTTGGCAAACAGGCGCTCCTGTTCGTTCTTCGGCTCCACATATTCGTGTTCTGCAGCCTGGATGACGGGAGTTGGCAGCACCTTGCGGTTCACCTTCTGGTTCTGGTTCAACGGGATGACGTCAATCTGCATAGTGGCGGCAGGAATCATGTAGGGCGGTTTCTGCTTGCCGATGAAGGCGTTCAGTTCCTTGATGTCCACCTGCTCGTCGCTTACGATATAAGCCGCAATAAATTTACCACCCGTCTCGTAGTCGAAGGCCTGGACAGTGGCATCCTTGATGCCAGGGTACTCACGGATGACAGCCTCTACCTCCTTCAGCTCGATGCGGAAGCCACGAATCTTCACCTGTCCGTCGCGACGACCCACAAACTGGATGTTGCCATCGGACAGATAGCGCACAATGTCGCCAGTGCGGTAAACACGGCTGTATTTCGCGTCGGTCGTAAACGGATTTGTCAGATAGGTCTCTGCGGTCTTTTCTGGACGGTTCAGATAGCCACGGCTTACCTGCGGGCCACTGATCCAAAGCTCACCCACGGCACCTACCGGCAGACGGTTCAGCTGCTTATCGACGATATATAACCGTAAATTGTCGAGCGGCTTGCCGATGGGGGCATTCTGCTCAAACTCCCTCATGGGGTATGTGGTTGTAAAAATGGTACACTCTGTAGGACCGTATCCATTATGAAGTTGATAGGCCGTCGGAGGTGTGAGCGGCAGCACCTTTTCACCGCCAACGGAGAGATGGAGCAGCGAATGGTTGTCAAAGTTCATCGCAAACTGACAGCCCACCTGTGTAGTCATGAACGAATGAGTGATACCTTCACGGTTAAAGTACTCGTTCAGGTCGGGCAGGTTCAGACGGATGTCCTCGCCGATGATATAGACAGCGGCGCCACAGGTCAGGGCAGAGTACATATCCATCATACAAGCGTCGAAACCATAGCTGGCATAAGCGGCCACCTTGTGCTCAGGCTTCAGGTCGTAGTAGCGATGGTACCAGTGGCAGAAGCATACCAAATTGCCATGCTCCAACTGACAGCCCTTGGGCGTACCTGTAGAACCTGAGGTGTATAGCATGATAAATAGCGACGATGGCGTAATGTCTGCCTTGACAGGTGCCGCGGCAGCAGGCAAGGCTTCGATGTCCTTGGTCAGCAAAACCTTACCCTGGTATTCATTTACGATGGGACGCAGGTCCTCGTCGGCGATGAGCAACTTGGCATTGGCATCCTGCATCATAAAGTTCAGACGCTCAGCGGGATAGCTTGGATCAAGAGGCTGATAAGCGCAACCGGCTTTCAGCACACCAATAGAGGCCACTACCATCCACTTGCTGCGTGGAATCAGGATAGACACCACATCCTCGTTGCCGAGACCCTGCGACTGGACGTATTGGGCTATACGCTCCGACAGCTCATCGACCTGCTTATAGGTCAAACGGAGGTCGTGATAGACCATGGCGATGTTGTCGGGATGCAGCTCAACCTGACGGCGGAAGAGTGACACAACAGTCTGGGTGTTGTCGTAATCGACATCGTTCTGATTGAAGCTGTCAAGCAGCGTCACCTGCTTGGTGTCGAGCAGCGACACGTTCTTCAGTGGTGTTGCGGGATTGCTGATGAAAGCATTGGCAGCGTTGCTGATGGACTGTGCCAGACATTCCATCAACTCGTGGCTGTAGCGTCCGTTGTCGTATTGCAAGCAGATGCTCGGCTTGCCCGACGGGTCGTCTTGGATGAAGAATGCGATGCGGAACTTCGGCGTGTCCGACTCGAAGGTCTCAACGGGTATCGTCTCGCCTTTATATTTATAGTCATCGATGACACCCATTTGGTAGGCGAACATGATTTCCGCGGTGAGGTCATAGTCGGAAGCGATGCGTGTAAACGGATAAGTCTCGTGCTGCAACGTCTCTTCGAAGTTCTTGCTGGTTTCGTTGATGAACTCCATGACACTCTGTTCACCAATGGTGGCACTTAACGCCAGCGTATTGACGAACATGCCAACGGTGTTGCTGATGCGCAAGTCGGAACGTCCGTTACTGATGGTGGTGATGCACAGCTCTTCGCTATTCGTAAAGCGAGACAGTGCGTAGAAGGTGGCAGCAAGGATGTGGTGCGCCGGAGAGATATTGTGCTGACGGCAGAAATTATCGATGTCCGTGAAATCCAACGGCGTGTACAAGGTACCCAAGGTGCCTTGCTCTTTGGGGTTGGTAAGGTCGGCTGGAACCTCCGTCACGCCTTCCACCTTGCCCAAACGCTCTTGGAAGAAGTTTTGGGCTGCGGCAAATTCCTCACTGCTTTCAGCGGCTTTCTGTGCGGCCACGAAGTCGGCGTAGGTGAAGGTCTCAGGTTCAATCTCCTTGCCGTTAAGCAGGTCAAACAACTGCGACAAAATCAGATCGAAGGAACCACCGTCCACAACGAGGTGATGGATGTCCATCATCAGATACACCCATTGCTCGGTGGTGACAATTTCCATACGGTAGAGCGGTCCTTGCCTCAGGTTGAAGGGCTTGACGAATTCCCACTTGTAACGGGGTATGTCTTCCTCTTTACACTGGCTCTGGGCGATATCTACAGGTTGCTCAAGATCAACAATCTGGATGATGTCGGACCCAGCACTGCCAAAATGCGCCTGCAGCTGAGGATGCGTCTTGACGAGGGTCTCCACAGCCTTGGATAGCAGCTTGACATCCACATCCTTGGGAAAACGGGCAATGACTGGCGTGTTGTATATGGTGGATTCGGGGTTCTTGATAGAATCCACATAAACACCCATCTGAGCATACGACAGCGGAATGTTGCTCATGTCGGCATGTGCCGTCTCTGCTTCCTCCTGTTTTGCAACGCCTCCACTCATCAGTGCAGTCAAAACCTCGTTTTCGATGCTTTGCACACTGCCCGACTTGGCCAAAGCCTTGGAATCGAGGGTAACACCAAAGCGTTTGTTAATTTGGATGGCCAACTTGATGGCCATGATGGAGGTAAGGCCAACATAGCCCAATATCGTCGTCACACCAAAGTCCTCGGTATTGATGATTTGTGCGATGATGCTGTGGATTTCCTTCTCCAACACATTCATAGGCACGTTGGTCTCCACAACTTCTTCCGTTTTCTTTTCAGGTTTCGGAAGGGCTTTCTTGTTCACTTTCTGGTTCTGGTTGAGCGGAATCTTGTCGATTTGCATCGTCACAGCGGGCACCATGTAAGGCGGTTTCTCCTCCATGATGAAGTTGTTTAACGCATTGATGTCGACGGTTTCATCGGAAACAACGTATGCCGCGATGAACTTGCCGCCATTCTCATAGTCGAAAGCCTGCACGGTGACATCTTTGATGCCTGGGAATTGGCGGATGACCGCCTCAACTTCGGTGAGTTCGATGCGGAAACCACGAATCTTCACCTGTCCGTCGCGACGACCCACAAATTGGATGTTCCCATCAGGTAGGTATCGAACGATGTCGCCAGTGCGGTAGCAGCGACCCCAGGGTGTTTCTATGAAAGCCTCGGCTGTCTTTTCCGGACGATTCAGATAGCCACGTCCCACTTGAGGGCCATTGACCCATAGCTCACCCGCTGCGCCCACAGGCAGCCTATGCCCGTAAGCATCCATGATGTAAAGGTGCATATTCTCCACGGCCTTTCCAATGGGGATGTTCTGCAGCTTCTCCTTCACAGCAAATGCCGTCACATAACAGATACTCTCTGAAGGACCATAGCCGTTCAGGAGCAAATAGGGCGGAGGGGTGACATCTGCCAGTTTTTCACCTCCAGTGATAAAGCCTTTCAGGGAGTGATTGGGAATATCGTTGACAAAAGAACGTGCCACTTGCGTCGTCATAAACGTATGGGTGATGCCGTTCTGTTCGAAATAGTCGTTCAGGGCGATGAGGTCAAGACGGATCTCCTCAGGAATGATATAGACGGTAGCACCCACTATGAGCGGTGGCCATAATTCTTGCAAACAAGCATCGAAACCGAAACTGGCATACGCACCTATGCGACTATCTGCTTCGACATGCATTGCATGTTGGTGCATGTGGCTGAAAGCCACCACATTCCGATGCTCGAGTTGACACCCCTTCGGTACTCCTGTAGAGCCACTAGTGTAGATGAGCGTAAAGAGGCTCTCAGGCTTGGGTTCATCATGATCCATGGAATCCTTAAGCTTCTCAATATCTTTGGTGAACAACACTTCACCTTTGTATTCATCCACGATGGAACAGAGTTCCTCATCGGCTATCAGCAGCCTGGAGGCCGTATCCTGCATCATGAAATTCAGACGCTCGGCGGGATAACTCGGGTCCAACGGCTGATAAGCACAGCCTGCCTTCAGCACACCTAACGAAGCAATGGCCATCCATTCTGAACGGGCTATCAAAATGGCAACAACATCCTCAAGTCCTAATCCTTTCGATGCGATATAGCTTGCAATGCGTTCGCTTATCTCATCCAATTCGGCGTATGTGAATTGCTTGTCCTTGAAGACCACAGCAGTCTTGTCGGGTGTAGCTTTGGCTTGACGGCGGAACAACGATACAACAGTCTGTGTGTCGTCGTATGGATTGTCAGTCTGGTTGAAACTGTCGAGAACGTCGCATTGGCTCTTGGTGCAAATGTCCATATCGCGCAGACACGTTTGGCTTAGGAAGCCCTCCAAGACGGCCTCGTAACTCTCCATGAATTGGGCTATCAGTGTCTTGGAGTATGCGTTGGAACTAAATTCTGCCCTGGCATGATATTGATCGCCAACGGTATAGGCTGTCAGACAGAACGGCACTTCCAAGGTGAAGTTGCGAAGCTGTATGGTCTGCATGGGTTTCCCCATCAGTTGGGTGTCGCCAAGCATCTCTCCCTGCCATGCAAACATGGAGTTGCTTTGCAGGTTGAGGTCGGCCATCAAGTCGGTATAGGCATAGATCTCATGCTTGCGGCAGCCTTCCATCTGCTCTTGATTGGCTTTCAGGAATTCGAGCACGGTGGTTTCGTCAGTAAACTTGAGGTAAACGGGCACCGTCTTCACGGTCATACCGATGGAATGTTGGAACTTTGGTTCGGTGCGTCCGTTGTAAACTGTAGTGAACAGCGATTCATGTTCATTGTTGTACTTGGCCAACAGGTAGGCGTATGCCGCTGTGAAAAGGGTATTCTTATAGATGCCATTGGTCTTGCAGAAGTCTTCTACCTTTCCCTTGTCAATGTTGAGCACGCGAACCATATTGGCCTCAGAACGTTCCGTGCCTTCGAGGTCGGGAATGAGCTGGGTAAACGTATCGCCGCAGTCAAAGTTTTGGGCATACCATTGTTTGCCTTCTTCAAAGGCGGGTGTTTTACGCATCTCGGCCTCAGCAAGAGCCAGTTCCCGCATCGACATCTCCTCGGGAGCAAGCGCGCCGCCGTTGTAGGCCGTCTCCACATCATGAATGATAGTATTAAGCGAGGTGCCATCGAAAATGATATGATGCGTATCGAAGAGCCAATAGACATGTTCAGCGTCGCGCATCACTTTGGTATGAAACAGTCTGCCGCCATTGAGCTTGAACGGCTCGACGAATTTCCGCTTCTCGGCCTCAATGTCCGTAACCTGTTCGACGGAAAGGCTGAACTCCTCTGTTTCCATATCTACAGACTGGAAAGGTTCGCCATCGTCGGTCACCCCAATCCGCGTAAAGAAAGTGGGGCGTGACTTAAGCGTAGTCTCGATGGCACGGCACAAGCGGTCGGCATCAATGCTGCCGTCTAATACAAAGAGATACGGCAGGTTATAAAAAATCTCGTTTTCATGGCTTACGCATTCAGCATAAATGCCATATTGCGATTTTGAAAGGGGTGCTGACTGTTTCATATTTTTATTGTTATTTCTTAATTATCTTGCAAAATGGTAATGAAAGAGCAATGTTATAATAAAAAAAATATCAAAAACAACTGATAAACAACAAGTTACCAGCTCTTCAAAATTAACATATCCCGAAATAGATTATTCAATGTCAAAAAGATCAATGAAACCTGTCATTTTGAAGACATCCTTAATTTCATCGTTCAGGTTTTTCAACACAACCTTATTGCCCCTTGCCTTGGCGTTTTTCAGCAAGCCCAACAGGATGCGCAATCCGCTGGAAGCGATGTATTCCAGTTCGGTGCATTCGATAATAATCTCTTTATCAGTAACATCGTGGAGAGGTTTCATAGCCTCTTCGAATTCGAGTGCGTATGCGGTGTCGAGTTCGCCTTCCAATGTGACGGTATATTTGCCGTCTTTTTCAATGATTGTCGTATTCATAACAATTGTACTTTAATGAAACATTATAATTATCAAATCTTTTTCTCTATTCTCAAGATATTCTGCCCATCAATACGCTCATAGTTAATGCTGTCCATCAGGTTCCGGACGAGCAGAATCCCCAAACCGCCTATCGGACGGTCTTCCACCGTGAGCGTCGTATCGGCACGCGAGACGGATGTCGGATCGAAAGGACGGCCCGAATCGGTAAGGATGAACCTCAACAGTTTGTCGTTGGCCAAGGCTTCCACTTTCACTATGCCTTTGGTGTCAGGCATGTAAGCGTATTCCATAATGTTCACCACAACTTCCTCGACAGCCAGTTTGATTTGTTTGGGCAAAGGCTTGCCGAGTTGCAGTTCCTCCGTCACTGATTGGACGAACCTATTCAGATCCGTGACCTGGGAGACATCATTCTCAAGGGTTATCGAACGGGAAAGTGTCCATGATTCTTCCTTTGGCGTATAACGGATAGCCAGCAGGGTAAGATCGTCGCTGGGCTCGGCGCCATCCACAAAAGCATTCACCTTTTGTGTAAGGGTATCAATGAGTTGCTTTGCCGTAGCATCGTGGCACTCTTTCACGTCTTTGAAGGTCCTTTCGACGCCAAACTGCTTACGTTTCAGGTTCTTGGCTTCAGTGAGGCCGTCGGTGTAGAGGACAATCATTGTTTCAGGCTCAACAGTCTCTTGTTGCAACAAATAGTCCTTGTCGTCAATCACTCCCATAGGCAGATTAGCTTTAGCAGGGAGAGACTCTATCGAATCACCTTTTACAATTAACGGAGGGTTGTGTCCTGCATTGCAGTATCTCATGATACCAGTGGGCAGGTCAAGCACGCCAATAAAAAAAGTGACGAACATGTTCGACTCGTTGCCACGGCACAAGCTTTCATTGATACTCTGCATGATTCGCGCAGGATTGCTTTCATGCGAGGATATACTGAGGAACAACGAGTGCGTGACTGCCATCACCAAGGCGGCAGGAACGCTTTTGCCGCTGACATCGCCGATGCAGAAATAGAGTTTCTCATCACGGATGAAGAAGTCATAAAGGTCTCCTCCCACCATCTTGGCCGGCACCAACGACCCATATATATCAAGGTCGTTACGATCAGGGAAGGGCGGATATGTTTTGGGCAACATGTTCATCTGGATGTTTTTGGCAATCATCAACTCACTGTCTATGCGTTCTTTTTCAGCATTGGCATCCCTAAGTTTGTAAATACTTCTGGCTGAGCGCATTATAATAAAAGAAAGAATCAGCATACCAAGCAAAGTCAGCAAGATATTGCGCCGACGCATTTTTTTCAAAGGAGCGAACACTTCGTCGTCATAGCAGATAATGGCTATTTGCCATGGAGCAATCAAATGAGAAGTTTTGTAAAACACATAACCTTTTTCTCCGTCTTCCTTATCAATGAAAGTGAGGATATTGCACCTTCCTGACTGGCTTAAGGAACGCTCAAGTGTTGTGTCATTGATCATTTCCACCATCTCCTTCACTTCCTGATGCTTGACGTCAACGGCATCTGGACCGCATATCAACCTGCCTTTGCCAGAAAGCAGAAGCTCGTATGAGGAAAGATATTGTTCATAGGAGTTCAAAACGTAGCCTAACCACTCGGTATTGATGTCAACGCCGAGAATGGCGACCACACGATTATTTTGGTCATGCACAGGAAAATTGTAGGTAACTAATGTCACAAGAGAATCATCGGGATCGCGATAAGGTTCGCTCCAGTAGGCCGTATCATTATCCACAGCAAAGTAAAAATAATAGAATTGGGTGTAATCATATTTCTCAACGTCATACATATACGTGTCTATTGTCTGGCCATTGCGATAGGAACAAGGTTGAAAAAGGCGGCCTTTTTCAGGATAGTAATCGGGAATCATGGCAATGCAACAACCGTCAAAATTGGGATTCTGTTCCACGATACGTCGTGTGACAGAAAACAAGGAATCGGGATAAGGAAGAGACTGCTCAATATCGTAAAGATGGTTTTGCAGAGCCGATTCCACGGACTCAAGTGAATACTTGATTTTCTGCGTCTTGATAACCAATTCCTTTTCGGTATTAAGTTCCAGATTGGCACGAATTTGCTGACGCGCGAAATAACTCTGCACCGCGGAAAGCATCATCATCAGAAGTGCCGCTGTGATGAGTATCGCGACACTTGTTTTAGCTCCTAATGCTTTCCATCGAGAATTTTGCGATTTGTTCATAATGAGTTCCTTACTGACATCCCTTCATATTCTGGCTTACCCCACAATTATATATATATCACAATTTAAATTGAAAATGCAAACATACAAAAATTTTGTATTTATATGTATTTTTTTACACACAAGATTAACAGGCATTCGGGTTGGGATTTATTGAGAATGGATTCAATGCCTTTACCCTTATTCACTGTTAAATCATTCAAACCGGACATAATGTCAATGGGAAACTTGCGAATTGCAAGAATACGCAAATCAACTGTTGTGCACATACATTTTTTTTGTATTTTTGAAGTTTGAAAAAAAAACATCAGAACCAAGTAACAAAAAATAAAACAACATGGATTACCAAAGAAAAATAAACACACGCAAAACCATCATCTGGTCTGTTTTAGGGCTGCTCGTTCTCATGACAGTTTTATCCTCTTTCTATGTCATCAAATCCACCGAACGGGGAGTGCTAAGCACATTCGGAAAGATCTCTGAGACACCCGTTTCCGACGGATTGCACATAAAAATCCCTTTCATCCAGACTATTAACAAAGTGAATATCCAGCAGAAGAAATTCGATGGTCACGAGAACTCATACACCCGTGACGTGCAGACCTCCGAGGTGGAATACACCATCAACTACGACTTGGTGCAGGCGAATGTGAGCAATCTCATCAAAAATATCGGCGAGAACTACCACGAACGTATTGTGGTTCCTTTTATCCGTTCAGCCATGAAGGAGGCATTCGGCAATTTCAATGCCACACAGATTGTGGAGAACCGTGACGCCGTGAGAAAGGAAATCGAAAACCGCTTACGGGAGACCCTGAACAAGAACTATTTCACCAACATCCAGTTCCAGCTGGTGGACATTGACTTTGACGATGCTTTCGAGAACGCCATCAAAGAGAAGCAGGTAGCCGAACAAAACGCACTTAAAGCCAAGAATGTGACCATCCAGGTAGAAGAGCAGGCCAAGCAGACCAAAATCAAGGCCGAAGCCGAAGCCGAAGCTATGCGTATCAAAGCCCATGCATTGGAATCCAATCCCAAATTGGTGAGCTACGAGGCGGTGCAAAAATGGGATGGCCAATTGCCGCAATACATGATGGGCGACGCGGTACCATTCATCAATCTCAAATAAACTGAAAGTTGACAGGGGCCAGGGGTCAGGGATCAGGGGTTAGGGGTTAGGGGTTAGGGGTCAGTGATCAGGGGTCAGTGATCAGGGGTCAGTGATCAGGGGTCAGTGATCAGGGGCCAGTGGTTAGGGGTCAGGGGTCAGGGGTCAGGGGTTAGAGAGATTAAAATTAAGAACTGTCAACTGTTAACTATTAACTATTAACTATTAACCGTCAACTGTCAATTAACAAAACATGAATAAAGTACACATCGGTATTTTCGGGAAGCGGAATCAGGGAAAGAGCATGTTAATCAACGCTTTGGCGGGACAGAACATCGCCATTGTGTCGGATGTGCCTGGAACCACCACCGATCCTGTGAAGAAGAGCATGGAGATTTTCGGCATCGGCCCATGCGTTTTGGTAGATACCGCCGGTTTGGACGACAGCGGAGAGATAGGCCAGAAAAGGGTAGCCAAAAGCCTGGAGAGTCTGAAAATCATAGACATAGCTTTATTGCTCGTCAGCAACAATCAATATGGAGAAGCCGAGAAGGAGGTGATTGAGCAATTCAAGAAATACGAGTTGCCTTTTGTCATTGTTCACAACAAAAGCGACATTCAGGCACTGACCCCACAGTGCCGCCAGCAACTGGAGAGCTTTGGTGCGCCTGTCATCGACTGCAGTGCCGCCACACGGCAGGGATTGGAAGAACTGATACAGGCTATCGTCAAGACAACCCCTGCATCGGCGTACAGCAAGGAGAACCTCTTGGATGACATCATCCATGAGGGTGAGACCATAGTGTTGGTGATGCCCCAGGACTCGGAAGCCCCGGAGGGGCGACTGATACTGCCGCAAGTGCAGGTTATCCGCAACATACTCGACAACAAAGCAATCGCTATATGCCTCCAGCCTTCTGAATTAGCGGGTTACTTAACTATTCACAAGCCCGATTTGGTTATCACCGATAGCCAGGTCTTCGGAGAAGTATCCAAAGTTGTACCCGCGAACATTCCGCTGACAGGTTTCAGCATCGTGCTGGCACGTTCAAAAGGAAATTTCGACAATTTCATCAAAGGCACCCAGCAACTGCGTCAGTTGAAGGATGGGGACACCATTCTCATGTTGGAATCGTGTACACATTTAAGTTCTTGCGAGGACATCGGCAGGCACAAACTACCACGTCTGATACAACAATTCACAGGGAAAAAACTGAATTTCCAATTTGTGGCGGCCTTGTCACCACTACCCTCTTTGGACAATATCAGCATGGCCATACAATGTGGCGGCTGCATGGTTACCAAACGGCAACTCATGAACCGGCTGAAAGAAATTATTGACAAAGGAATACCCGTCAGCAACTACGGCATGACACTTTCGTTTGTCAACGGGATTTTTGACAGAGCGATGAAGGTATTTATTACATAATATCTCCCATGTCGTCCATGTCGTCATCTTTGGCGTTAGGGGAGACCGAACGTTGCAAGGAAGCCACCAAGGAGCCTATCATTTTGGTCAATTCCATCAGATGATTGCGTGAACGTTCCTTCTGTTCATCATTCATCACGCCCAACTTGGAAGCGATTTCCGTATAGACAACACACTCTCTGACAGAGCTTTTTGCCATTTTCAGATAATAGACAAACTGAGCCTTATTACGTGATGAGCCCTCCGCGATATTCAAGGCTATACTTTGGGCCGCTTTCGCGAACATATCTCCGAGAGCTTCTTTTTTGTTTTCAGGAAACATCGGAACGATATCATATACCCAGTTGGTATAATCAAGGGCTTTGGCATAAATTCTCAAATCTTCAAATCTGAAAAAACTTACAGGGTTTTCTTGTTCATTCATAACATTTGTGCTTTTAAAATTTTTATAATTGAATCGACAAAGATAAACATAATTTTTCTAACACGGGATATTTTCGAACAAAAAAAAATCACATTTTTTCAAAATAAATTTTCAACACAATAATTTTCCTTAGAGGAATCACAGATTCCGCTTTCCTATAAAAATCCATATCTCTGTAAGTTCAATTTGGGAAGAAGAGGTGATTCATATAATAAATGTATGTACATCTGTACATGGTTCGAGAATTATATGTAAATTTGCAGGCGGAAAAAATTAACCAAACATATATTCAATGAAAAAACATCAAATCTCTTCAGAGCTTATCACTCTTGACATTATCAAGAACATTTTAGAAAAGAAAATCAAGCTGGAACTTTCGGAAGAAGCCACTGCGGCCATCGAAAAATGCCGTAATTATCTGGATGAAAAGATGAAAAACAGCAAGGTGCCCGTTTACGGTGTCACCACTGGTTTCGGTTCGCTGTGCAACACCAGCATTTCCAGCAAAGACCTTTCTACTCTGCAAAAGAATCTTGTGATGTCTCACGCTTGTGGTTTCGGTGAAGAAGTACCCCAGGAAATTGTCAGAATCATGTTACTGCTGAAAGTGCAGTCCCTGTCATACGGTCACTCCGGTGCCCAATTGGTCACCATCCAGCGACTGATTGACTTTTTCAACAATGGTGTATATCCTGTTGTATATCAGCAAGGTTCACTGGGAGCTTCTGGCGACTTAGCCCCATTAGCACACCTTTGTCTGCCTTTGATTGGCATGGGTGAAGTTTACTACAGAGGCAAGAAATACGCCGCTGAAGACATCAACAAAAAATTCGGCTGGGAGCCCATCACGCTGAAATCGAAAGAAGGTTTGGCGCTGTTGAACGGCACCCAGTTCATGAGCAGCTATGCCGTATGGTTGTTGATGAAAGCCGAGAAGCTGTCATGGTTGGCCGACATTATCGGAGCCGTTTCTTTGGAAGCCTTCGACGGCCGTATCGAACCGTTCAACCTTAACGTACATTTAGTAAGGCCACATGTGGGACAGATTCTGACCGCCACCCATATCAGCCATTTATTGGAAGGTTCGGAGATTATCAAGAGGGAGAAAAAACACGTGCAAGACCCCTACTCTTTCCGCTGCATGCCGCAAGTTCACGGTGCCAGCAAAGACTCCATCCAGCATGTGAAAAATGTGGTGGAGACCGAAATCAACTCGGTGACCGACAACCCCACGGTATTTCCCGACGAAGACCTTATCATTTCCGCCGGCAACTTCCACGGACAGCCGTTGGCTTTGGTCTTGGACTTCTTAGCCATGGCCATGGCGGAACTCGGCAACATTTCCGAACGCCGTATATACCAGTTAATTGCCGGCAAGCGTGAGCTGCCCTCTTTCTTGGTGAAGAATCCAGGTCTGAACTCAGGCTTTATGATTCCGCAATACACCGCCGCCTCTATTGTCAACCAGAACAAGGCGTTCACCATGCCCTGCTCCACCGATTCTGTGGAATCGTCACAAGGTCAGGAGGACCACGTGAGTATGGGTGCCAATGCTGCCACCAAGTGCTATCTGGTGGTGAACAATGTGGAAAAAATTCTGGCCATCGAACTGTTTAACGCAGCCCAGGCATTGGAATTCCGCAAACCGCTGAAATCCTCACCCTTCATCGAGGAATTTGTCGCCGGTTTCCGCAAGACCGTTCCCTTTGTCGAGAACGACCGCTACATGCACGAGCTGATGGTGAAAGCGCAGGAATTCATCCAAGGAGTAGATGTGGTGATCAGTTAACAATGCACAATGTACAATGCACAATGCACAATGCACAATGTACAATGTACAATGTACAATGCACAATGCACAATGCACAATGCACAATGTACAATGCAGAATGCACAATTAATAATTGACATAATAGTTTCATAAAGAGGCGGATGCCTCTTTTTTGTATCTTTGCATTTGAAAATTTTCAAAAATATGATCAAATACAAAAAAAACATCGGTGTGACTGTTGTGGAAAACAGCGGCAATATAGAAGGAAGAATTTCCAAAGACATCATTCTCACACCTGAGGAGATGCTGGACAAGGCCCTGATGTTCAACGTCATCACACTTCCTTCTGGTAGTAGAATCAAAGAACACTCGCATCTGCCTGATGCCGAGATATATTACATGTTGGAAGGCGAGGCCATTGTGACTGATAACGACACAGAGGCCATAATCCATGCCGGGGATGTGGTGTTCACAGGCAATGGCGACAGGCACAGCATCTCTAACAACAGCGGCAAGGACATCCGTTTTTTAGCATGCATCCTCAAATAGTTAGAAATCTGTAAAAACATAAAACAATATCCCATGAAACCCATTATCAACCCGTGGATCGGCAACAACAAAGGATACAACTGTTTCGGCTGTAACCCCAATAATCCCTTGGGGGTACACATGCACTTTTACTGGGACGGTGAACAGGTGATTTCACCCTGGAAAGCCAACCCCAACTTTGTCAGTTGGGTGGACACGCTGCACGGCGGCATCCAAGCCACCTTGTTGGACGAAATTTGTGGCTGGGTGGTCTTTTACCAACTGCAGACCGCAGGTGTGACCGCCAAAATGGAGATGCGTTACCGCAAAAACGTCAATACCACCTGGCCCTACATTCTGCTTACGGCCAAGCTAATGGAACAAAAACGCAACATCGCGGTGGTACATGGCGAAATCCGCAACCCTGACGGGGAACTGTGTGCCGAATGCACCT
>JAEEGL015103850.1_pt1 | contig 25643 bp, 16 predicted proteins | sample 9134231 | NCBI WGS metagenome assembly JAEEGL01 (sample SAMN16246548, study PRJNA631951) | gut metagenome | biome: gut microbiome; feature: rumen; material: fiber-attached | host: Bos | place: Iran: Karaj | collected 2018-10
ATCATCTTTGCAGAAGACCATGCACATATTAATAAAGGCGTATTCGTTGTGGCACCTCCTTTACGCGGAATAGATGTTAATCCATAAATTGTCCCTACTCCCTCAATCCATGTCGTTTTGTATCTATCTTCTTTAGGATGCTTGGCATCATAAAGATATATAAGTCGGTATCCATTACTTTCATAGACATTTGTCACCACTAAGTCTGTCATTCGCTCGGTGTTATCTTCAGAGATAAGTATCGTATCCATTTCTGAATAAACGTGACATGTATCACCCTGTTTTACAGAAAAGTCAAAAAGAAGATACTCTTTGTTGTTTCTATAAAAGAACATTTTACTTTTGTCTTCGCTATATCGAATGGCTCCAATATTCTTCTTGCCTTTTTCTATTACTTTTTCTTGAGCCTCGTGTATAACAGGTTCAACGAGTGGATCTCTATATAATGAGGTATTTATGTAATAAAGTGATTTACAAAGAGCACCATTACACAAAGTATCTTCTCCTAAAAAGTATGAACAATCATAGGTGGTATAGTAATTACCACTGATAGTATCTATATAAAAATTGACACAATTCCATAAATCAGGAGTTACAACTTCTGATTTCTCCTTCTCTTGATAGTAAACTGGAATTGATGATGCATACAAAGTGATTTGTATACAAATCAGCATAGTTGATATTAATACTCTTTTCATATATGAATAATTTTTCACAACAATAATTATAAAGAATTAATCATCAAAGTACTTCCTATTGGAATCTCGACGACGTTAATAAGCTCCGTTTCGACAGTACTATTCAATATAACAGTAGCATTATTTTGCAAATCAACATTTTTAAAAGTTATTATGCATCCATCTATTGTGTTGTCTGTAGAAAAAGTTTGATTCTCTATATCCATGGCTCATACGGCTCTAACAGCACGATACGCATCAACTCTCCCTGTTCCTAACTTACCAATATATGCACTATTCTGAGCCCGGAAAGTACATTTAATTGTGCTACCTTCAATTAGCAGGTCTTAATGACACAAGCAACAGAATATAAGAAGTGATTTTTCAGATTTAAGATGTTACGGGCGCAAATATACTTATATTTATTGAATAGTGCAAATTAATCGTCACAAGTGCAAAAAAAAAGTTTAATAATCCCAAAAGATTATCAAATCATCAATATTTTGAGATAAGATTATTATCTTCTTCTAAAATTGGATTTGTAGTACAAAAAAAAAGTATCTCTCATACAGATAATGCACAAGAGATACTATTAGTAAAATAAATAGAATGAGAAATTATTCCTCGGGTTGGAACATGGGATCCCAGACGGGTAAGGCGATGGGTTTCTGCTTGAGGATATCAAGAATATTTTGAGAGACATATTTCTTGGCTACAACCAGACGAAACATATACTCGCGAAACCAGTCTTCAGTCATAATAAGATGCCCTTTCCAACCGCTCTTCTCTCCCCAACTGTTCTCCACCATCCAGCGGTCAGGATTAGTATAGTTGACCGTATCTTGCAGATTTACAGCCACCAAGGTCATTGCATGCGATGATCCACTTGCAAAAGTCTGTATTCTCTGCTTCTTGTTCATGTTGAAACTGGTGCCGAAAATAGCTCCGTAATCATAGTTGCGAAGATCGAGCAAACCACGCTCGCGATCGAACTCCTTACCCACATCGCAAGAGAAATACATAGCTACACTGTCGCGCAATGAAGCAATAGCCGCTTTTTCTATCTCCTCTATCGGCAAATTGACATACAACCAGTTGTGACCCTCATACACATGACGATCAAGATCGATTTCATATACCTTATAATAATCGCGCGTGGGATCATTCATCAGCATCACATAGTCGGTGAGCAACTCCTTGTCTGCATATTTGTCAGCAAAACTCTGCGGAGTATATTCCTCGCCTTTCCACGTGAATTGTTGTGGAGGATTGCCCATGGCGGTAACCAGCATGCGATAGATAGTTTTGAGCATCTGCTCTTTCTGAGACACGAGTTGTTTTTCCGATCCTTTCTGCTCACGAAGTTCAAGAGCAAACTCACGCAATTTGAGCGTCAGAAGCGAGCGGAAAGCGGCAGTGCCATTGGTAACAGTATTCTCTGGCATCACTTCGGCAGGCACAAGACCATATTTGAGCACAAGATCGGCCACACCCGTGAAAGTGCCACCATCTCCGATCGGGTTATGGAGCAGAAACTCCACCTTTTTGTCATCCAATGGCAGTTTCCTTGTCTCGATAATCGACTGCAGAAACAGATTAGCCTTCTCCAATTGGTCGTAGAAGAAAAGATATGCCTCGGAAAATTCCAACTTGTCGAGATTATTATCTCTTATAGCCTTAGAGCGCAACACATTCAATCCTGCAAACATCCAGCATCTGCCCGACTGCTTCTGGTCGGTGATGCCTTTGTTGGGGACACGAATTGTGAATTCGGTCTCGAATGCAGACTTATTATCCTGATTGACAGCGAGTTTGCGCAGATCAATATTACCCACAGCATTGCGCAGTGCTTTCATCTCGGGAGTTTCCTGATAACTGTCACGCAACTGCTGGAGCAGATCGTTGGAGATAGTCTGTGCAAAGGAAAACGACGAGATGACAATGGTTATAATTAGAAACAAACGACGAGTCATAATCATTCAGTTTTAGATTGTTTGATATGGTTATTCGGCTTTGGGAGCAGGAGTATTGAGTCTAAAATTAACCGGCAAGGTGAACTGCACACGAACAAATTCTCCACTAATACTACCGGGTTTCCACTTCGGCATGGAAGATACAACACGCACAGCCTCCTTGTCAAGAAGTTCGTATCCCGATGAACGAGCGATCTCCACGTCGGTTACTGTGCCGTCTTTATCGATGATAAACTTCACGATAGCACGACCCTCCTCTTTGTTTTTTTCCGACTCTTTGGGATAATGGGTATTCTCGCCGAGGAAAGCGAACAGTGCCTTCTGACCACCAGGATATTCAGGCATTCTCTCAGGATCGCCAAAGATAACCTCATCATTCTGCGCAAAAACAGGCATCAAAGGCATGAGCATTAGTAAAAAAGCAAATATTGTTTTCATAAGCTTTGCTGATTTTGCTGACAAAGATAAGTATTATTTTGCAAGCAGCAAAATTTTTTATATCTTTGCATGTCGAAAAATGTACTAAGACCGCTACGCTGAAAGATTAAAGACCACTTCGTTCAAAGACAAAAGCAGAGTATGTCGGCATCGCTGCTAACTAGGCTTTCGACCTTTTACTTTCGACTTTCGACTAATAACATGTACAGAAAAGAACTGAGATATTATTTTTCCACTCCGATAGCATATATAGTTATCGGATTGTATCTGCTTGCAGTGGGTCTGTTTCTCTGGGTGATTCCGGGTGAATGGAATATTCCCGACTCGGGTTATGCGCAGGTTGACGGACTCTTCACACTCTCTCCGTGGCTCTTCATGCTTCTCTGCCCTGCCCTAACAATGCGGCTTTTCGCAGAAGAGCGGCAAACCGACACCTGGAGTCTGCTGAAGAGCAAACCCATAGCCTTGTGGAAGATAGTGGCAAGCAAATATCTGGCAGCATGGACTGTGGTGGTGATTGCCCAACTGCCCTGCATAGTGCATTATTTCATAGTGTATTATCTGGCAGAGCCTGTAGGCAATATCGATACGGGAGCTTTCTTCGGTTCATTCATCGGACTGCTGTTTCTATCATCGGCTTTTTGCGCAACTGGCACTTGGGCTAGTACACTGACCAGGAGTCAGATAGTGGCATTCATAGTAGGACTGCTTTGCAGTTTTCTGCTGTTTTACGGATTCGACCTCTTGGCGATGATGTTTACCGGAGGAACTGTAGTCAACACCATCCAATGGTTCGGACTAAGCAGTCATTACGAATCTATCTCGCGCGGAGTGCTTGACCTGAGAGACGTGATTTACTTCCTCTCGGTGAGTCTGATCTTCGTTTTGTTCTCTATAAAATCCATGCAAAAGAAATGACATCAATAGGCATACTATCGGATACTCACGGACTGCTGGACGGACGCGTACTGGAACATTTCAAGGATGTGGACGAGATATGGCACGCAGGTGATATAGGAACGAACGAAGTGCTTCAGCGCCTGAGAGAATTCAAACCGACGCGTGCGGTATACGGCAATTGCGATTCAGGCGAAGTGCGATGGTCGCTTAGCGAGTTCTATCGTTTTAGGGTTGAGGATGTGGATGTGTTTCTCACACATATCGGCGGTTACCCAGGCAACTATAATCCGCTTGCCTACCGAAAGATTGCAGATAATCCTCCGAAGTTGTTCGTTTGCGGTCATTCACATATACTGAAAGTGCAGTATGATCATCGTCTCGGAATGCTCTGTTTGAACCCCGGAGCAGCAGGAAAATATGGCTTTCATACCGTGCAAACCATGCTTCGGCTGAAAATAGACGGCAGCGAAGTGCGTGATTTGGAGGTAATCGAGCTGAAATGGAATTAATTATATATCAGTCTGTTAAGACAAATAGCATCCATAAAAAGCGCAAAATTGTGCTATAAAAGCATGTTGTAAAACATAAAATTTGCTATTGTGGGTATCAGAAAAATTGAGTTACTTTGCAACCGTAATCAAAACAACACAATCTTTTTTGTACCTTAAAATCAAAACAGACTAATACCTTATAGTAAAAGGGACGCTGAGAAGCGTCCCTTTGCACATTCTAAGGAGTGTTTGTTTGCGTGAAACAACGTGAAGCGAAAACAGCCACTCCGCATAAAAGGGACGCTGAGAAGCGTCCCTTTGCACATTTTAAGGAGTGTTTGTTTGCGCGAAACAACGTGTAGCGAAAACAGTCACTCCGAATAAAAGGGACGCTGAGAAGCGTCCCTTTGCACATTTTTATAAGAAAACCTCACCCCACCCCTCTCCAATGAGAGGGAGAATGTGACTAGTAGGAAAGGATGTTTCTTATTTCACAAGAGTACCCTGGAGGTTGTAGAGTTGACCGTTGCGCTCTATGTAAATCACACCGTCACGCATTATCTTTCGAGGAGCAGTAATCCGGAGTTCGTTCTGTTCGAGAGAAGTAATGACGACAGTAGTATAGATATCGAACAGATCGCCATGATACGAGAGATTATATCCTGAAGGCACATTAGTATCGCGAGCAGATCCCATACGCAAGATAGCTTTGCCGTGATGTCCGGTAATAGTAGCGGAATAGGAATTTGTAGATGCTGTTTCGTCAGAAACCTGCGACTCTGAATGTATTCCCACAGCTTTGCGGATATGGATGAGCGCTTTTATATCGCTTTTGAAAGTGTACCAATGCGGCCAGAATACACATGGCACACCCGGAAGCATCAGTATGTAAGCATTAGCTGCCAGAATCTCTTTTTTCTTGTTTGCCAGATTGGTATTATATCCGAGGAACTCGGCACCCTGATTGTCGGAGCGATGGAAAGTATCGTGATTATCGATGAAGGTTACTGCGAAACGCGACAATCCTTGCGAGCGCAGACCCTGATTCTTAAGATTGCTGTAGTTGGATCCCGCATTCCATGATCTGATTTTTGCCTTGAGAGGGAAATCGAAAGCAAGGGTGTTGTAGGATGCGTCTTCCAGATGGGTCTTGACAGAATTGACATCGTCCATCCAGAATTCGGAAACAGAGAAGAAAGGTTCGGAGGCCAGGTTGTATTGCGACAGATACTGACCTGCATATCCGCGAGTCATATCGTATCGGAAACCATCGAAGCCAATAGTATTCAGCATCCATTTGGTATAGGCCTCACACATCTGTTGCACGTAGGTAGAAGTATGATCGAGGTCTCTGCAACCTGCATCGTTGGTACCCGTATCGGCATTGCCATAAGTAAGAGACTTGCTGTCAGACGAACTGCTTGTTGCTGCCTCATCGCCGGAGCAGATATATTTTGACTCTATCTTGAACGAACCATAGTCTTCGAAGTTGTTGGTAGCAAAACCTTTTGCCCAACCGTTGTTGCTCTGGAAATGGTTGATAACGATATCTGCGAGGACTTTGCATCCACGATTGTGGAAGGTCTCGATAAGGGTTAGAAGTTGCTGTTTCGATCCCCAATCGCTTGAGAGATTGGAATAGCACTTGGTGTAGTAACCCACTCCACCACCATTGCCAGAAGGCGCCAACCAAACAAGGTCGAAATTATCGCCTATCTCATTGGCAAAATTGGTGAGGGAAGAATATTTGGTATTGGAATATGTGGTCAGTCTGTGCGAATCCCAATAGAATGCCTGCAGCATTACTCCCTCATATTCAGAAGGCACACCTACCTCCGCATACTTCGAAGGATCGGGATAATTATTACCTATAGAGCCCTGCAAGCGAATGACCGAGCCATTGTAGGTGACAGTGACATTTTGCGCTTGTTGCAGATTGAAACCAATGTTGGCATCGTTTCCCACAGACACTGCATACAGATTTGATCCATCGGCTGAGAACTTGTTGTATCCGAGCCAGGTATTGCTGCCATTGGTGACTTTAAACTCATATGAACCCACAGGCACATTGGCGAAGGTAACACTCCAGAGGCCGCTTGCATCAGAAGTCATAGCAGAACCATTTACTACCCACGATTTGCCATCACACCATGGATTTCCGCTCGTGCCATTGCCTGCCACATAGTAGGCAGCAAACGAACTGACCGCTACAGAAAAGAGCAGCAAGAATGTCATTAACTTTCTCATAATATTCTTATATTTATCGATTATACTATATTCTTATATTATACTATATTCTTATATATGATTATACTAAAGGAGTTACGCTAAAGGCATGACAAAATTATATAAAAAAATTGTATCCTGCAAACATAGATAAAAAAAATACACCAACAATAATGCTCAAGTATATAAACACTTTAGTATTTACAACAAAAAAGCAGCTCCGATATATGGAGCTGCCTTTTTAGGAAATACCGATTTCAAAAACCGATATAATCCGGATACTCAATTACTCTTCTTCTGTAGGAGCGCATACATTCCAACGATACTTAGCAGCATCGGTGTAGTCCATAGTAACAGTAGTGTTGTCGGTGAGAACTACGTTCGATGCACCACCCCATGTACCGTCTTCTTTGAGTTCTTGAACTTCTTTGTCCCATCCGCCAACGCCACGAACTTTAACTTCTGCATTAGCATTAGCCGTGATGGTAGCAGTGTATTTGCCAGCCTCAGCTTTGGTGAGAGCAACAGGAGCAGAACCCCAACCTTCGAATGAACCAACGAGTTCGATGTCGAATTCCTCGTCGCAGAAAGCGGGAGTGAGAACTGTAACTTGGTAGTCAACAGGCTCTTGGCACTCGCTGTTCTGCCATCCACCAATAGTCAGATAGAGAACACCAGCAGGTGTACCAGCCTCGATAACGAACTGACCTTCGCCACTGATTTCAGCAAGGGTAACAGTGGTATTGGTTTCGTCAACTGATACGTTAACAGCCTGACCTTGCCAGCTACCATCGTTTTCGAATTTCTGGCAGATTTTGCCTTGCAAACCACCTTCACCAAGTTTGAAAGTAGCTTTGAACCACTTCTTGCTTCCTTCGATAGCCTCGAACTTAACAGCCTCAGCTGCAGAAACGTTAGCTGCATCAAGACCTACGTAGGTATTCTCACCTGACCAATCGTCGCCACCGAGATTACCTTTCAGATAGATACCGTTGCACTCTGTTCCTTCAGGAATCTGAAGAACGATAGTTACATAACCCTCATCAGGTTTCGAAACCTCAGGAACTTCGTCAGTAATAGGAGTCGGAATAACTGGGGTTGGTTTGTCAGGATTGTTGTCGCAAGCGGCAAGAACAAATGCACCCATTGCAAGGGCAGCAATCATCAATTTGTTTGCTTTCATAATGAAAAATTTTTAATTAGTTAATTAAGTTGATTAATAAAGTTGTTTGTTTACGTATAAGTTAATTTGTACTTATATTTAGTTTTTTGTTTATCAGTCGGCAAGATTTTGTCTGTAAAACGTATGTATAATCTGTTTGAAAAGATTACCAAAATGCTTGTTAGCAAATTTTATGCCATACTGACAATTGGCATACATTTATCAATATCCGGGGTTCTGCACAATGTTGGGGTTGGCAACTTTGTCAGAGTTAGGAATAGGATAAAGAATAAAGTGCATGTCAAGATTTTTGGGTTCGAGCCAGTTTCCAGCAGCATCGAAGGATTTCTGACCTCCACGACCTTCCCAGTTCATTGTAGCATCAGGTCCTACGAATTGTCCGAAACGGATAAGATCGATACGGCGACGTCCTTCATGATAAAACTCACGAAGCCATTCAGCGAGGAGATTCTCTTCAGTGAGGTCGGTAGCAGTCCAAGGCTCAGCATTGGCACGCTCGCGAATACGATTTACGGTGGTAAGAGCTTCGCCGGTTTTGCCCATACGGAATTGTGCTTCAGCAAGAGTCAACACAGCTTCTGCAGTACGCATCAAAGGTACATCAGCATCCGTGAATTTGCTATCATGCTGAGGCATAACCTCTACATCGATAGGCTGCATATCAGCATTATACTGCGATGAATAGCGGTTGGTCCATTTGCAGATTGCCCAGCAATTGTCGAAACCTTCGCCACTTTCGGGAACATCACCAAGGAATTCCTTCACATTGTCGGTTCCATCATTAGGATTGACATTCTTAGCGCAGAACATAGCACGGTCGTCTTTTGCGATAGCGGGCATTGCATACTCATCAGCGTCTTTACCGAGAGCTACTATTTCAGCAGGGGTCTTTCCGGGGAAGAACACTTTGATGAGTTCGGGATCCGAACGCCAGCAACCCCAGTTGTTGTCGGAAGTACCGCAATCGTTCATCTTCTGGTTGCGGCAAGATGCGATAGCATACTGGCTTCCTGCCCAAGAGCGGATATAATTGCCATCCTGAGCGGAGAAGAACACCATCTCGTCGAGAGAAGTCTGGTCGTTGTCACCCATGAAGATCTGAGCAAAAGGTTTGTGCAGATTTGGATAGGCGTCGATAACCATCTGCGCATATTTGGCAGCATTTTCCCAGTCAGCAGTGCCTTTGGTGAAAGAAGAACCGTCAGCGCTGAGAGTACCTGTATAGATCTCAGCATTGAGGTACAGACGAGCAGCCAAAAGATATGCAGCAGGTTTGGTAGCGCGATAAACGGTAGTACCACCCTTTTCATACATATCATCAACAAAGCCATGCTTGTCAGTGTCGGTCAGTTTCTCTCCGAACATAGGTTTGGAGTGGCCGTTGAGGATTTCATCAATAAGCCACTGATAGAGGTCAGCACGCTTTATCTGGTCAGGATTTCCCGAACCCCATACAGTAACCGTAAAAGGCACGCTTCCGAACATATCGAGAAGATGATAGTAGTTGAGAGCGCGGATGAAGCGAATCTCAGCACGCTGGTGAACAGTCTTCTCATCGGTCATACCCTCTGTACTCTCAAGGAAGTGGTTACACATTGTAACACCATAGTTGAGACGGTTGTAGAGCTTCGAAACGAAGGGGTTGGTAGAAGTCCACTGAATAAGCAACAAGTCGGAGCAACCGGCATCGTTACGCCAAGTCCACCAACCGGCATCAGTCGGGAATTCGTTAAGCACACAGAGTGTACGATAGAATCCGGAGTAACCTTCGTCATCGGTGATGATATCGGCATTGCCACCACCACCTGTTTGACCTGTCTGGCAGAAAGATGTATATATCTTATAGAACACAGCATCCTGATCGAAGTTCTGATCGACATTAGGATCGATAGGTTGTGTATTCAGATTCTGCACACATGCACTCATGCCGAACATAACGGCAAGAACAATTGCGAAAGATTTTATTATTGTTTTCATATCTTCAAAGATTTAGAAAGAGATGTTGCAACCAATAAGAGTAGTCATAGAACGCGGGTACATGTTACCATCGATACCGCCGGAAACTTCCGGGTCAAGACCCTTGTAACCAGTGATAACGAACGGGTTGCTTACCGTAGCATAGAGTCGTGCATGTCCGATTACGTTGTTGGGTTTGTTCCAAGTGTAACCGAGCGTGATGTTATCGCAACGGAGGAAAGAAGCATTCTGAACGAAGTAGTCGGTAAGAACGCCATCAGTCTGGTTGCGAAGGTTGTTTCCATCATAGTAGTAAGAGTCGAATGCCTCTTTGAGAACACTGTGGAAGCCTTCGAACTTAGCATCGTAAACAGTGGTGACATACTGGAGTTGGTCTTGGAGAACGCTGTTGTAAACGTAGTTGCCAACATTAGCACGGAAGGTGATACCGAGGTCGAAGTTGTAGAACTGCCATTTGCTAGTGAGACCCATTGTTACAACGGGAGCAGGGCTATGGTAGAACTTCTTGTCGCTTGCATCAATCACACCGTCACCATTCAAGTCAACGCGAGTAAGGTGACCTGTTTCATCATAAGCGGTCTCATAAACATAGAACGAAGAAGCAGGATGTCCTACAGCGTGAGCCTGTACTTTCTGGTCGTTACCGATGTTACCATGGTCGATGAAGTAGTTAGGATCGTCGCTATTGGTAAGACGAGTGATCTTGTTCATATTCCAAGTTGCGTTGAATCCGAGATCCCATTTGAGTTTCTTGTTGTCGATAGCAACAGCATTGATAGAGAACTCGACACCTTGGTTGAATAGAGAACCGATATTGCTGATAACACGTGTTTTAAAGTTGGTGCCAGCCGGAACATCAACATAGTTGATGAGGTCGTCGGTGAGACGATAGTAGTAGTCGATAGCACCACTGATACGGTTGTTGAGGAAGGAGAAATCAAGACCAGCATTGTAGGTTGTGGTTTTCTCCCATGTGAGTTTCGGGTTGTACTCGTTAGGACGTTTGGTAGGATAATAGATGTAGGTTCCATCGTCTACGAGTCCTGCCTTAATCTGCTCTTCGGTGAGTCCACCAGGAGGAAGCAGTTCACCAACAGTCGAGTAAGCACCACTCTGGTTGATGACGTAAATAGGCAGATATGGGAAGTCACCCTGGTTGATGTTCTGCTGACCAGTGATACCATATCCGAGACGAAGCTTGAGGTCGTTGAGCCAGTTGACATCTTTGAAGAAGCTCTCCTTGATCTTCCAACCAAGAGCAACAGATGGGAAGTAACCCCAGCGTACATCGGGAGCAAAACGTGAAGATCCGTCAGCACGGAAAGTAGCGGTAAGCATGATCTGATCCCATCCTATCCAGTTTGCACGACCGAAGAAGGAAACAAGGTAACTTTCGGTAGCAGAATCGTAGGAAGTGAAGTCTTTGCGAGTGCCACGCAGTTCAGCCACATTGTTGGTTTCGGGATAGAAACCTCCACCTTCGGAATGGTAGTCGTTATAGAAGTGTTGCCACTCATAACCTGCCATAATATCGAAATGCTGACGAGCATTGGTGAAGTCCTTATAGTATTGTGCATAGGCGTTGAAGGAGAGGTTGTATTTGTGTTTCTCCTGCCATCCTTCATATCCGTAGTATCCCCAAGAAGTGTTCTGGGCATAAGGAGTGATGTTGGTTTTCTGCTTACCATAAGAATAGTCAGCACCAAAGTTGGCATGCAAGTGCAGATCTTCGAAACCATGAATCTTATAATCAGCTTCGAGGTTTCCTACGAAAGCGCCTGAGTTAGCGCGGTCGTTTTTAGTATCGAGCACGTTAAGCGGGTTAGCAGCAGTCTGCGTGTTGAACATATAATCCCAAGTCGGGTCGTTGAGCGAAGTAGCGGCTTGAGTACGTCCGTAGAAACCACCGAAGTGTTCGAATCCATCAGCTTTGACGGGTTGAGTAGGATCGTAAGAAAGAGCCTGTCCAACCACACCACCATCAGCATAACGGTTGAAGATATACATACCTTTAGCATTGAGGTTGAAGGTGAGGTGCTTGTCAAGGAACGAAGGATTGAGGTTCATGCTGGCGGTAACACGTTGCATTTGTGAAGTAGGAATAATACCGTTTTGCAATGTGTAACCGATAGAGAAACGATAAGGCATGTGCTTTGTACCACCGGTCAAAGAGATATTGTGATCGGTAGAGAAGGCAGGGCGATAAAGTTCCTTCTGCCAGTCGGTGTTGGCAGCTCCCAGTTTCTGAAGTTTGGAAGATGTAGCTCCATAAAGTTGCGAAGTGTACTCACGGAGTTCATTACCAGACATAACATCAAGAGTGTTGGTGAGAGTACTGAGAGAAACATTGCCTGAATAGTTAACCTGCATTTTCTGTCCTGCCGAACCTTTCTTGGTAGTGATGATGATCACACCGTTGGATGCACGCGAACCATAGATAGCGGTAGCCGATGCGTCTTTGAGTACGGTAAACGACTCGATATCGTTCGGGTTAACCATCGACAAGGGGTTGGCAACACCTTGCACGCCTTCGTTATCCATAGCGAGACCATCGATAACGATAAGAGGATCGTTGCTTGCCGAGAGTGACGATCCACCACGAATACGGATAGTGGATCCACCACCAGGAGTACCGTCGTTGCTGGTAACAACAACACCGGCAACCTTACCTGCAAGCATTTCCTGAGCGTTGGTGGTAAGACCTTTGTTCATTTCATCGGGTTTGATAGCTGTAACTGATCCGGTAGCATCGTTTTTCTTAACGACACCATAACCAACGACCACCACTTCTTCGAGAAGTTCGGAGTCTTCAGCAAGGCGAACATGCATGTTAGCAGCTGCTGGAACAGTTTGTGCTTTGTAACCCATGTAAGAAATCTGCAATTGGGCATTGGCAGAAACGGAGAGTGTGAAGTTACCATCCCAATCGGTAATAGTTCCGTTGGTAGTACCAACCTCAAGAACACTAGCACCAATGATAGGTTCTCCAGTAGCCGCATCTTCCACAACACCCGACGCCGTAGTCTGAGCAAATGCCATTGCAGGAAGCAAAAGCATCGTCATCGCCCAAACACGGAGAAGAGAGAATGTTTTGTTTTTCATTGCGATTTGTTAATTTAAGTTGATATTATTGTGTTGTTTTTGTATTGTTTCAAGTTATTAAAACGCATACTATTTTTCTGAAGATTATTCTCTTTTTTCTTTGATAAGAATAACCGAGAGAGCGCCAAAAGCAAGAAGCACACCTGCAGTGACAAGCATCATGACCTGACTTCCAGCACATATATATTTAAGGAGTACACCACCGAGCAAAGCAGCAATGATCTGCGGGAGGCAGATAGTGCAGTTGAAGAGTCCGAGCAGAGTACCCATGTATTTGCTACCCGAAATAGCATTGGTGATGATTGTGAAGGGCAGAGCCAACATAGCAGCCCAAGCAGCTCCAATGAAAGCATAACTGATGAGCAAAACATACTGGTTGGTTACGAACATAGTGGATGCGAATCCGAGTCCACCCACGAGCAGCGAGATGGCATAAGCGCCTTTGTTTCCCGTCCATTTCTCAAGGAAAGGCAAGAGCATTGCCCAAAGGAGAGATCCTACTGCCTGAATGGCGAAGCATACTCCAACCCAGTTGCCTGCGGACTGGAATGCCGCATCAGCAGTATTACCCGAAGTCCAACCGAAGCACTGAGTAGCGATAGCTCCATTGGAATAAGTCCACATATACATGAATGCTGCCCAGCAGAAGAACTGCACGAGTCCTACCGTGAGGAAAGCACGCACGATGAAACTTGTATTGGAATCGGCTTCTTTGGTATCGGCTTTTTTCTCGTTGAGTCCATGAAAGCGTGCGTATTCATCGGGATCCATTTCTTCTACAGCGAAGAAAGTGTAAAGGACACAAAGGATGAGGATGGCAGCACCGATATAAAACGACCATTTGACAGAATCAGGAATTACGCCCTCGGGAGCAGTGTTGGCAATACCGATCCATGTGAAGAAGATCGGGAAGAGGTATCCGACCAGCGAACCTGCATTGCAAAGAGCAGACTGTATGGCATAAGCAGTACCTTTCTGTTCTTCGTTAACCATATCACCGACCATCATTTTGAACGGTTGCATGGCTATATTAATAGAGGTGTCGAGAAACATGAGTGAGAAAAGTCCGAACCACATAGCTGAGTTGAGACCGAGATACACACGTTGCTCGAAAGAGAAATCGCCAGCATTGGGGAGAAGAACCATCACCGCAACAGCAATGATAGCTCCTATCAGCAGATAGAATTTTCTACGACCGAAGAACTTTCCGAACCATGTCTTGTCGGACAAGATACCGATAAGCGGCTGGACAATCATACCCATAAGAGGAGGTAGAATCCAGAAGAAAGAAAGCTGGTGAGGATCTGCGCCAAGAGTGGCGAAAATTCGACTGATATTTGCACTTTGGAGAGCATATGCTATTTGCACTCCGAAAAATCCAAAACTGAGATTGAAGAGTTGTCCAAAGGACAAGTTTCGTTTTCCTTGTGTTTCCATATTTATATGGTATTACAATCTAAAAAGCCCGCAAAATTACACAATAGTTTTCAAAATACCAAACATTTTATGTTTTTTTGTAAACAAAAAGGGAATATTTTACACAAAATAGATAAAATTGTCAAATTTTCAAGTAAAATATCCCATTTTTGAGTCTTGTTTGAAGCAGAAGAAACATTAAAGTCAAAAGACTTTAAAATTGTTCTATTTGCCACATTTTGGGAAAAGAGGACCAGGCAAACACTCGGCTACTTTCGGCTTACCCGAGAGCAAGGCGGAATTGTTCTATTTGCCACATTGACCATCGCGTTTTACCTTAAGAAAAGAGTTGAAAAACGGCCACAGACAATGTGATTTCATTTTTTATAAAAATCTCCGATTTCATCGGGAAAAATGAGGCAAAAAAGGTAGGTAAAATCGCGAAAAAAAACGGAAATACATTTTTTTTCTATTTTTCCTTGCATAATTGGAAAAGTTGCATTACCTTTGTATTCGGAAAAGATTTACCAGATAGCAAATAAATTTTGCTATATCGAACAATAAAGATCAACCCATCTAATCAAAGTCTATGGACAGACACGAAGAATTAATCTCGGCATTGAAACTGAACTTCGGTTTCGACGGTTTCAAGGGCAACCAGGAGTCAATCATCAGCAACCTGATGGACGGCAATGACACATTTGTATTGATGCCGACCGGCGGTGGCAAAAGTTTGTGTTATCAACTCCCATCGTTACTGATGGACGGCACTGCCATAGTGATATCCCCATTGATAGCGCTGATGAAGAACCAGGTGGATGCGATGCGTAACTACTCGGAGGAAGACGGAATAGCGCATTTCATCAACTCATCGCTATCAAAAGCCGAGATCACATCGGTGAAAGACGACATACTTGCGGGCAAGACCAAACTTCTATATGTGGCACCCGAATCGCTGAACAAGGACGAGAATGTGGATTTTCTGCAGAACGTTAAGATCTCGTTTTATGCAGTAGATGAGGCACACTGTATATCTGAATGGGGCCATGATTTCCGTCCGGAATACCGCAGGATCCTGCCGATAGTGAAGCGAATAGGAAGAGCTCCGATTATTGCCTTGACAGCGACTGCGACTCCGAAAGTGCAGCACGACATACAGAAGAATCTGGGAATGCTTCACGCTCAAGTGTTCAAATCGTCGTTCAACCGTCCGAATCTGTATTATGAGATACGCCAGAAGACGGATGATGTGGACAAAGAGTTGATCAAGTATATCCGTTCGATGGAAGGCAAATCGGGCATTGTATACTGTCTATCACGCAAGACGGTGGAAGATCTTGCCCAGACACTTCAAGTGAACGACATAGCAGCTCTTCCCTACCATGCAGGTATGGATTCGGCAGTAAGGACGCAGAATCAGGACGATTTTCTGATGGAGAAAGCGCAAGTGATAGTAGCAACCATCGCCTTCGGAATGGGAATCGACAAACCGGATGTGAGATTTGTAGTACACTATGACATTCCGAAATCGCTCGAAGGATATTATCAGGAAACCGGTCGCGCAGGAAGAGACGGAGGTGAAGGTCAGTGCATATGTTTCTATTCGCCGAAAGACATAGAGCGATTGAGAAAATTCCAGCAAGGCAAACCTGTGGCAGAACAGGAGATAGGCAACCAACTGCTGTTCGAGACCCAGAGTTATGCAGAATCGACTCTTTGCCGAAGAAAACTGCTATTGCATTATTTCGGTGAGGAATACGATCAGGACAACTGCGGCAATTGCGACAACTGCAAGAAGACATACAAGATAATAGACGCTGGCGAGTTGCTTCAACTGATAATGGAGACTATCCAGCAGTTGAACGAGAAGTTCAAAGCAGAGCATATAGTGGACATCATGAAAGGCAACGAGACAGCAGCCGTATTGAGTTACAAACATAACGAACTGGACAACTTCGGGGTGGCAGAAGACGAGGATGAGAGTACGCTTCATGCCATCATCCGCCAGGCGATGCTGACAGGAATGATCCGAAAGGACATAGAGTCGTATGGCGACTTGAAGATCACTTCCGACGGCAAGAAGTTCCTGCGTAAAGGCGGCGAATTCAAAGTTCCTATCGAGAGCAACGGAGAAGACGATGAAGATATAGAACCCGCAATGGCAAGCGGATCGGCAGCCGATGAGGTGATGTTCTCCATTTTGAAAGACATCCGCAGGAAACTGTCGAAGAAGTTGGGAGTACCTCCGTTTGTTATCTTCCAGGATCCGAGTCTGGAAGCGATGGCGACCTCCTACCCTATTACGATAGAAGAACTTCAGAATATTCCTGGTGTAGGTGCAGGAAAAGCCAAGAGATACGGTGATGAATTCATACATATAATAAAGGAATATGTAGAGGAAAACGAGATCATCCGTCCTGAAGACCTGCGTGTGAGGACAGTAGCGAAGAAATCGCAACTGAAGATAAGCATCATCCAAGCAATCGACTTGAAAAAAGACCTTGATGATCTGGCAGAGTCGAAAGGCATGTCGATGGAGGAACTACTGGAAGAGATAGAAGCAATCGTCTATTCCGGAACGAAGATCAACATCAACTATTTTATCGAAGAGGTGATCGAACCTGACAAGGAAGAGGAGATATACGAATACTTCCAAAATGCGGAGACCGACAACATAAAGAAAGCTCTGGAAGTGCTCGGAGAAGACGACTTCACGGAGATAGAGTTGAGACTTGTGAGAATTAAATTCCAATGCGAGTTGGGAAGTTAATGACCTCACCCTAACCCTCAAACCCTCACCATAAGGGGAAGGTTGTAAAACTGAGTAACTGGCTAACTGACCAACAGAAGACCCTTCCAACTCCCCTAAAGTGGAGAGAGGCAATATCAGGGCTGCGACTAAGAACCATATCAACGACACATGAAACATTTTAGAATATACAGGTAAAATACTTGACAGCAAGAAACTTATAAAATATAACGAGTATTAGAATTGCATAAAGGAGAGATCGATATAATTACGTTGGGTTGCTCAAAGAATCTAGTTGATGCAGAGCGATTGATGAAGCAACTGGAAGCACATGGATTTACATGTGTCCATGATTCACCAGACCCTCAGGGAGAGATTGCCATCATCAACACATGCGGATTCATAGGCGATGCAAAAGAGGAAAGCATAAACACTATTCTGCAGTTCATAGAGCGCAAGAAACATCGTAAACTGAGGAAACTATACGTGATGGGATGCCTATCGGAGAGATACCTAAAGGAATTACAGGGAGAATTGCCGGAAGTGGACAAGTTCTATGGTAAGTTTGATTTTATGGGAGTAGTGGAAGAGGTGAAAGGTGAGAGGTTAGAGGTTAGAGGATTTGAGAGAGTGATAACCACTCCGAAGCATTATGCATATCTAAAGATAGCAGAAGGTTGCAACAGGTTTTGTTCGTATTGCGCCATTCCTCTAATAACAGGCAGATACAAGAGCAGACCGATAGAAGAAATTGTGGAGGAAGTGAGATGGTTGGTGAGTCAGGGAGTGAAAGAACTTCAGGTGATAGCGCAAGACTTAACTTACTACGGAACAGATCTATATGGAGAGAGCAAGATAGCAGAACTGGTGAGCAGGATAAGCGATGTGGAAGGAGTGAAGTGGATTCGTTTGCATTATGCCTACCCCACCCATTTCCCTATGGATCTGCTACCAGTGATGAGAGAAAGGCATAATGTTTGCAAATATCTGGATATAGCACTTCAACACTCGACAGACCATATGCTGGAGATGATGAGAAGGCATATAAATCACGACAAGCAGACAGAACTGATACGGGAGATTCGCAGACAAGTGCCGGGAATACATATCCGCACAACAATGATGGTGGGTCACCCTGGTGAAACAGAAAAAGATTTTCAAGAGCTGACAGAATGGGTAAAAGAGATGCGCTTCGAGAGACTGGGTGCATTTGCTTACAGCGACGAGGAGGGGACTTATGCCAACTTGCATTACAAAGACGACATACCGCAGGAAGTAAAAGATAGAAGACTGGAAGAGTTGATGAGTATACAAGAGGAGATTGCGGCTGAGATTAATGCAGAAAAAGAAGGGAAAACAATGCGAGTGATAATCGACAGAGAAGAAGAGGATTATTACATAGGAAGAACCGAAGCGGACTCGCCGGAGGTGGATTGCGAAGTGCTGATAGACAAGACTCGCAAGAAACTGGATATCGGAGAGTTTTACGATATACAAATAACAAAAGCCGACATATTCGACCTATACGGTCAACCCGTTTGATAACAATTATATACAACCATATGACAACCAAAGAACTAATATCGGACATCGCTGCATCGAGCGGAATGAGCAAAACAGAAGTTGCCAAACTTCTTACCCAGACTACCGATGTACTTACCGAGACATTGCTCGAAGGCACAGATGTACACATCCAGGATTTTGGTGATTTCAGCCTTAAAGAGAAAAAAGAACGCATCACCATTCATCCTCGTACAGGAGTGAGAACTCTTACGCCTGCAAAGAAACAGATTGCATTCACCCAGACCAAGACTCTGAAAGCAAACCTTAAAGACGAATAGCCATGACCGAGAAGAAACTAACAATTGCCAATCTGAAAAAGATTCTGGCAAAGCGTGCAGGAGTATCCGAAAAGAAGGCAAGCGCTTTCATCGACGAACTGTTCAAGGCTATTGTCAATGGTCTGCAGGAAGACGGTCAAGTGCGACTCAACGGATTCGGCACATTCAAAAAGCAAAGCGTCAAACCCAGAAAAAGTGTCAACGTAAAGACCGGTGAGAGTATCATCATAGATGGATACAACAAAGTCGTATTCACTCCCGAAGCATCAGTGAAAGAGCAAGTTAACGCTCCTCTGGCACATCTCCAATCGGTGACTCTCGAGGGTAAAGCCATGCCGATAATGGCAGACGACGGAATCGATCCACTCAAGAAACTAGGAGAACAAGCAGAAGAGATAAAAGATCTGCTTGCCGAACTCGGAACACCTGTTGAAACGGTTGAAGAGAAGATACCTGCAAACGAAGTAGAGACAGAAAATTCTGAAGAGTCAGAACCGGAAGATGTTTCTTCCGAGGTTGAAACCGAGATTCCCACAGAACAAGATCCTGAAACAGTTCAGACTGAACCTGAACAAGTTACAGAGGATAATCCTGAAGAAGAGAAGGAACCTGAAGAAGAGAATCCTGTGCCGATAATTCCTGTTATAGAGCCGGAAGAAGTAACGAATGAGGAGCCAATGGAAGAACCACAACCTGAAATTGAACCTCAGGCAGAACCAGAGATTCAACCGGTTTCAGAACCAGAAGCTGAACCTCAGACAGAACAAGAAGCAGAACCCGTTGCTCCCGAGCCCAAAAAAGAAGAAAAGAAAGATGATTTCCAACCATGGAAGGTGGCAGGAATAACTATTCTGATATTCTGTATTTTGCTTGTTGGTGCATATTTCTTCCTTCGTCATAAACTCACCACATGGGCAGACAGTTTGATCAATCGTGAGAATCAGACTGAGATACAGGCTCCCAAACCACAGAATCCACCTGTGGTAACTGAACCCGACACAACGGAACCTCAGACGACAACTCCCGAAGTGGTAGAGCCACAGACCCAAGAGCCACAAAAACAGGAAAAAAATTGGTATGGTGAAGAGCGAGTATACGAAGATTTCATTCGCACAGAGACGCTAACCGAAGGCAGCCGATTGACACATCTTTCGCGCAAATACTATGGAGCGCCCGATTTCTGGGTGTATATCTATGAGGCCAACAAAGATCGCATCAAAGACCCCAACCGCATAGGATTAGGTACAAAACTGCGTATTCCAGAACTGCCTGCCGACCTTATCGACACAAAGAACGAAAAAGCCATGAAGCAAGCTAGAGATCTGCATAACAAGATCTTAGGCACAAAATAAAAGATTTGGAGAACCAGACAATTCATATAGAAGGTGCCCGTACACACAATCTGAAGAATATCACTGTTGATATTCCCAGAAACAAACTGGTAGTGATAACGGGTCTGAGCGGAAGCGGGAAATCAAGTCTCGCTTTCGACACGCTATATGCTGAAGGACAAAGGCGTTATGTAGAATCGCTTTCGTCATATGCCCGTCAGTTTCTTGGCAGAATGCAGAAACCGGAAGTTGACTTCATCGACGGTATCCCACCTGCAATTGCTATCCAACAGAAAACTTCATCGAAGAACCCGAGATCCACAGTCGGCACTGCCACAGAGATTTACGACTATCTGAAGCTCCTCTTTGCGCGTATAGGAAGGACCTTCTCACCGATATCCGGCACGGAAGTGAAACGCCATCAAGTGCAAGACGTGGTGGCATATGTAATGAGACTTCCCTTAGGCAGCAAGGTCACCCTGCTCTCGCCGGTTATGTTGCCTGAAGGAAGGACGCTGAAAGAGCAACTCGACATATGGCAGCAACAAGGATTTACCCGACTGATGCATAACAACACAGTGGTTCGATTCAGTGATATCTCATATACAGAAAAGAATGCCGACAACTATTTTCTGCTTATCGACCGCATTATAGCAGATGGTGAACAGAGCACTGCCAATCGTTTTGCCGATTCAGTGCAGACAGCTTTCTTTGAAGGGCAAGGCTATTGCAGAATACTTTCTGAGAATCCTGAACACGAAATTAAAAACACCGATTTTTCGACACGTTTTGAAGCTGACGGAATTAGTTTTCTTGAGCCCAGCGAACATCTCTTCGACTTCAATAATCCGCTAGGAGCTTGTCCGGTATGCAACGGATTCGGCAACGTGATTGGCATAGATCCGGATTTGGTTGTTCCAGACAAATCAAAAAGTATTTACGAAGAAGCCATCGCCTGCTGGCATGGAGAGAAGATGTCATTATGGAAAGATGAACTCGTAAACAATGCACGCCATTTTGATTTTCCTATACACACTCCTTTCTACGCTCTCACACCCGAACAAAAACAAATCATTTGGACCGGAAACGAGTATTTCCATGGACTAAACGAGTTCTTCCATATGCTTGAGCAACAGCAATATGCAAAGATTCAATATCGTGTGATGCTGGCTCGATATCGTGGTAAGACTTTGTGCCCGGAATGCAACGGCAACCGACTTCGCAAGGAAGCGACCTACGTCTCCATCGGAGGAAAAAACATTGCGCAACTGATCAACATGTCGATAGCCGAACTATCCGATTGGTTCAACTGTCTGTCGCTTACAGAACAAGAGCAGAATATAGCAAAACAACTACTGCAAGAAATCAGATCAAGATTGCAATTCATGATGGATGTGGGGCTCGACTATCTCACTCTCAACCGTCTTTCCGGCACATTGTCCGGTGGAGAAAGCCAACGCATCAATCTTGCCAAGTCGCTAGGTAGCAGTCTGGTAGGCTCACTTTATGTGCTCGACGAACCAAGTATAGGGTTGCACCCGAGAGACACTCACCGACTTATCAAAGTGCTGCGCGAACTTCGAGACATAGGCAATACGGTAGTTGTTGTGGAACACGACGAGGATATAATGCGGGCAGCCGATTACATTATAGATATTGGTCCGGAAGCAGGTCGACACGGAGGAGAGATAGTTTACAGCGGACAGATTACGGAAGAAACCGGCGTGTCGCAAAACAAAGCGAATCCAGAACGTCATTCCTACACTCTCGATTTCCTAACCGGCAAAGAGCAGATAGAAGTGCCACGTTTTCGCCGACCATGGAACAACGACATTGAATTATTGGGAGTTACGGAAAACAATCTGAAGAATATCGATGTTCGTTTCCCACTGAATGTGATGACGGTAGTCACAGGAGTTTCAGGTAGCGGCAAGTCGAGTCTCGTTACAGAAGTGCTCTACCCTGCTCTAAAGAAATATTATGGAGGCACTGCCGATCATACTGGTGATTTCAACACTCTACAAGGAAGTATGATGTTGGCACACGACATCGAATTGGTTGACCAGAATCCAATCGGAACATCCACTCGCAGCAACCCTGTAACTTACATAAAAGCATACGATGAGATTCGCAAACTCTTCGCAGAGCAGCAATTAAGCAAACAGATGGGTTTCACTGCTGCACATTTTTCATTCAACACTCCGGGTGGCAGATGCGAAGAGTGCAAAGGTGAGGGATTCGTTACCGTGGAAATGCAGTTTATGGCAGACCTCGTCTTGGAATGCGAACATTGTCATGGCAAGCGATTCAAACAAGATGTATTGGAAGTGGAATACAAAGGAAAGAATATCTATGATGTGCTCAACATGACAGTAAATCAAGCAATTGAGTTCTTTCAGGAAGACAACCCCGAAGAGTCGAAAAGCAAGAATCCAATAGAGTCACGCATCGCTGCAACCATCGTAAAACGTCTGAAACCTCTTCAAGACGTAGGCATTGGATATATCAAACTCGGTCAGGCATCTTCCACTCTGTCTGGCGGCGAGAGTCAGCGTGTAAAACTTGCAGCATTTCTTGCTTCCGACAAACAGCAACCTACCATCTACATCTTCGACGAACCCACTACCGGTTTGCATTTCCACGACATCAGAATACTCCTCAAAGCACTTAATGCTCTAATAGCGAAAGGACATACTGTCATTATAATAGAGCATAACCCTGCCGTCATTATGGCAGCCGATCATGTGATAGACCTTGGTCCCGAAGCAGGCGACAAGGGTGGACATATAGTTTTCGAGGGTACTCCCGAGATGCTAATAAAGTGCAAAGAATCCTATACAGGACAATTTCTAGCGAAATAATCCCCAAAAGAAACATTTACATTTAAGAAAACGGGATGTCTATTTGATGTTTCGTTTGTTCAGTTCTGCCTGATATTCACGGGCATATCTGGCATGTTCTGAATAGTTGGATGAGAAATGGTGAGTGCCGTTGAAATCGGCAGAAGCACACATAAACAGGTAAGAACTTGGTGTGTAGTTGAGTACAGCATCCATAGTTGAAGCACGCGGAATACGGATAGGTCCCGGAGGCAAACCTTTATTCTTATATGTATTATAAGGTGACTCTATCTCAAGATGCTTGTTCAGGATACGGCGTAAACTAAAGTCTTGCCAAGCAAATTTTATGGTAGGACACGCTTGCAGAGGCATCCCTTGTTTCAAACGGTTGATATACAGACCTGCTATTATCGGGTATTCGAAATCTTTGTTTGTCTCCTCTTCTGCGATACTTGCCACAGTTGCTACCCCTACTCTGCTCAAGCCGATCTTCTTGGCTTTCTGATCGCGTTCGGGTGTCCAAAAATGTTTGTATTCCTTATCCATACGCGCGAATAAAGCATCAGCAGAGATAGTCCAATACATTTCGTATGTGTTTGGAATAAACAGACAAACTGCAGTTTCCTTTTTCAGTCCGTATTTTGACATATAATCATTGTCTTCAAGGCGCTCAATCACCTCTATCGAGTCGAGAAGCAATTGCTCTGAAAGACGTTTTGCAAGTTGCTCGCGAGTGCGTATTCTGTTAAACGACACTTCCACCGGAGTCTGCTCGCCGCCTCTCAATCTGCGGATAAAACTCACATCTCCCTCCTTTTCGTTCAGCATATAGCAACCTGTTTTAGGTCTTGTAAACTTCATCAGACGGCAATGCAGACGCATATTCCAAGCCGATGCCACTTCATGAGTTTCCGCCACTGCCCAAAGCACACTGTCAAGCGAACTACCCGGATACACATAAAGCAGATGAGCTTCTCCATCCTTGGATATAAGGTTGCTTACAAACATACGATAATACTGCTCAATGCCCACTCCTGCGAGCACGACACACAGTATCAAAACCAATATAGAAACCGTTTTCTTCATATCGACTGCAAAGATAATACATTTTTTTGAATTAATTATTTGCTCTATGAAAAAATCGACATCTTTCATTGCCAGCATATATTTCATAATGTTTGAAAAGGTTGAGAAAGTTGCATTTTTATTAAAATGTACAGAAAAATGTTTTTTTTCTTGCACATTCCAAAAATTTGCACTACTTTTGCAGCCGCTTTTGAAAAGAAGCCGTTTGGCAACAAGCCTGTCGGGAAGGATGGGTGAGTGGCTGAAACCACCAGTTTGCTAAACTGACGTACTCGTAAGGGTACCGGGGGTTCGAATCCCCCTCCTTCCGCAAACTGAGTTGCCCACAGGCGACTCAGTTTGTTTTTAGTTCTGTAGTTAACATGACTCCGATATCCCTCACACCTTCTCCCCGCAGAAAAACCACAACTACACATGTCGGTGGATTATGCATAGGTTCTGAACACCCGATAGTGATTCAGAGTATGGCCAATACCGACACCAACGATGTCTCTGCCAGTGTGGCTCAAGCCATTCGCATCATCGAGGCAGGAGGCAAGATGGTTCGTTTCACCACACAAGGTTCACGCGAAGTGGAGAGTTTGAAACTTACCGCTGCCGCACTTCATGAAAATGGCTACTTTGCGCCGCTTGTGGCAGATGTGCATTTCAATGCCAATGTGGCCGATCTGGCTGCACAAGTAGTAGAAAAAGTGCGTATCAATCCGGGTAATTATGTCGACCCTGCACGCAAATTCATTCATCTTGAATATACCGATGACGAATATAAAGAGGAACTCGGCAGATTGCGCAACAGGTTTGTAAAACTTCTCGACATATGTAAACAGCATCACACCGCAATCCGAATCGGTGTCAATCACGGCTCTCTCTCCGACCGCATCATGTCGCGTTATGGCGATACGCCTGCAGGAATGGTGGAGAGTTGCATGGAGTTTCTGAGGATATGTGTTGAGGAAAACTTCTGTGATGTAGTGATTTCCATAAAAGCGTCAACCACTAGAATAATGGTTACGACAGTGCGTCTACTGGTAAAGGCGATGGATAAGGAAGGCATGTGTTTCCCTCTGCATCTCGGAGTGACAGAGGCAGGAGAAGGCGAAGACGGACGAATCAAATCAGCTTTGGGCATAGGTGCATTACTTGCCGACGGAATAGGCGATACCATTCGTGTTTCACTCTCGGAAGCACCCGAGGCAGAGATTCCGGTTGCTGCGGAGATTGCAAAAAGATTTGAAAAAGGTAGCAAACACTCGGCTTCACTCGGCTTTGCCGACGGTTGTCTTTTCTACCAATCCAGCGAGGATGTTTCATGGGATGAATTCTCGCTTCACGCCGCAGCAGATCTCGGGAAACATCTGTTTGATACGGATGCCAAACTGTTGAAAATAGAGAATCCTCATTTTGCAGCAGACC